>CZCB01010859.1_pt1 | contig 13121 bp, 10 predicted proteins | sample 591991 | NCBI WGS metagenome assembly CZCB01 (sample SAMEA3556809, study PRJEB10932) | anaerobic digester metagenome | reverse complement strand
ACTAAATATAATACTCTATTCTCAAATAAAAGAAATTGTAGTATATTTATAGGACTAATAATTAACTAGTAATAAATTATATAAAACAGGAGGTATGGAAAGTGGCTGACAAAGTATTTAAAGATACGGAATTTGAATTTGATGACAGCTCCTTAGATAGTGAGTTAGACAACATCAATTTAGATGATTTTGATTTGGATGACGACGAGTTAGGTGAGATGGAAGATATAGAAGGCTTAGACGACTTCAACTTTGAAGATGATTCCAATGAAGATACATCTGACAATTCCAATAGTGAGAATGTCATTAATATAGATGACATAAACTCTGGAGATATTGATATTGGCATTAGTGAATATGAATTAGAGCAAGAGGTATTAAGAGAATTAGAAGAAAGCAATAGTTTAGATGCAGATTTAGATGGTACTATACTTAAAAATGACTCCCTTATGGAAGATATACCAGATGTAAAGGAAGATAATCAAACAGGATTTATATCAGATACAGGAGATATTGTTGTAATGGATCCTAATGAAAAGGGAGACAATTTCAAATTAATGTATATTGATATAGAGAATATTGCAATAGTACCTAGAATTAGAAAGAATAAAAACGTGGAGGACTTAGTAAGGTCAATTAGAAGTACTGGATTACTTAAGCCAATAATTGTGAGTCCTACACAAACTGATGGAATATACGTATTGATAGATGGATTTAGACGTATACTAGCTTGTGCAAAAGCTGGAATAAGAAAAATGCCTTGCATTGTAAATACAAGAGTAAACACACCAGAAATACCAATACTTGAGGCATTATATAATCACTCTAAAGATTACTCTATTCAAGAAATAGTAGACTATATAGATTACCTTGAAAAGCAAAAGGGAATAATGAGTGCATCTATGATTGAGTATCTACTTCAAATGAATAGTGGAGATTACACTAAACTTAAGGATTTACTCAATGACGATGATGAAGATATACTAAGTAAGCTATTTGATGGAACATACACAATCGAGCAAGCATTTAAGAAATTAGAGCAAAGACGTAAGAAGGAGTCTGCAGAAGAAAAAGACATGAAGAAAGCAGCTAAGGTTTACGAGGACGAAGAAGAATCTGGAGTAGAAAATATAGCAGGTTCTGGGGAAGAGGCAGATGAAACAGCACTAACAGATGAAGAATTAAGTCAACTTGCAATAAATGCGGCTAACCTAGACGAAGGATTGGAAGATGCGTCCTTAAGTGAAATGGTGGAAGAAGGTAAGAACACTCCTGGTTTTGAGGCTCATAAACAAAAGACTGGTGAAAGGGAATATATAGACCCTGTGATAAGAAAAACAGTCATGGCGAGGGATAATTTTACGTGTGCATGTTGTAAGCGTGGCGGAGAGAGTTTTGTTGATGCATTAGATTATCACCATATACTGCCTGTATTCTTAGGTGGAGCAGACACGCCAGAAAATGGAGTAACTTTATGTTTAACTGACCATAGATTAGTTCATCTATATAGTATGGGTGATTTACATCTACCAACTGAAAAGAGCGAAGAAGAATTAGAAAAGATGACTGAAGAAGAAAGAGTATTATACAAGGATGAACAGATGAGATTCAAGAGAATAGTTAAGTTGGGGCAAGTAATAAGAGATGGTATGGCTTTAAAGGGTATAAAAAGAGAGCAATATAAGAAAGACCATCCAATAGGAAATATAGGACGTAACAAGCCTGGTAAGATACAGGAAGAGGCATAAGAGCATACGGACGTTTAAAATACCTTTGAGATTAAATACTCGGAGGTATTTTTGACCTTAGCTAGTTGTTAAAATGTTACTATAAGTGGGGCATAAATAAGTACATATTAGCTAACAGTTATGTTATTAAATAATAATTTATGAAATTGAGGGAAAATATGGCACGACGTAAAGTTAATCAGAGAAAAGGAGTAATAAACGAAGAATTATTACAGAGAATAGATAAAATGAACGATAATAAGGAGTTTGACCCCTACGCATCTATAAAGAGAACAACTATATTGCAGGAAGAACTTTTTAATAAAGATGATTATGAACATAAAAATGGTGCATCTAATGATTCAACAAGCATAATGGTACCAAAATAAAGATAGTGCAGCATACATCGAGTCTATTAAGGAACTTGAAAGTTATAAGTTAAAACTACCAGTAAGAATTGGAGTACAACAAACTGAAGTTAGTGAAATCTTAATAGAAGGAAACGATTGCTACTATAGACATGAAATAAGCATCAACCTAAAACAAGGAAGTCAAGAAACAGAAGAAAAATACTTAGAGAATTTATTTAAGTTTACAGCTGACTTGTTAATGGACAGTAAATTTTAAAGGAGGTTTACAAGGATGGGAGTAGCATTACAAACAGTAATTGAGAACGAACTGTTATCTGAAGATATTATAAATTGTATACCGCATGTATGTGAATGTGGGTCACCTATTGAATTTACTGACAGCTTAAGGCAAATTTATTGTTCTAATCCAAGATGTTTATACAAAGTGGCATCAAGATTAGAAAGCATGGCTAAAGCAATGAAAGCTGATGGGTGGGGAGAAAGCACTTGTATTGAGGTATGCAGGCAATTTAAGTTAGTATCACCTTATCAAGTATTTCTACTAGAAGATTTAGTAGCTAAAGGCATTGGTTGTGATGGAGTACCAGCCTTTAATAAAAAGGTAGCAAGCATTTGTGATAGAGCAAAACGAAAAGTTAAGTTGTGGGAAGTCGTAAGGCTTGCAGGAATACCAAGCATTGAAACAATTGCATATAAGATATTTGACGGATACAATAATCTAAGTGAGGCATTCGTAGATATTGAAAAAGGTCAAGTACCATTTATTGCAGAGAAACTTGGTTTAAAAAATGCCGAAACTAGTGTTATGGCATTGAATGTGTATAATACACTAATTCAGTATAAAGATGAACTATTGTTTGGAGAAAAGCAGTTTGATATTTATGTACCAACAGGTAAGACACTGTATGTAGCAATTACTGGCGGTGTAAACGGATTTAGAAATAAATCAGAGTTTATTCAGTATATAAACAACAGATATAATGGGAAAGTCAATGCAATGTTAATGAATAGCGTTACAACCCAAGTAGATATTCTAATTGCTGATGGAGATACATCCTCAAATAAATTTAGAACTGCCTTGAGATTAAATGATAAATACTTAGAGAAAGAGATAAGTAAAGGAAATATAAACCCAGCTGATGTTGGAACATACAAGTCAGATAAGGACTTGCATCCAGTAGGTGAACTGATCTTCATAACCAATAGTGAAGAAGTATTTAGTAGACTTGATAGAGTATTTGGATAAATGATATAATAGCTAATATGACTAGTTCTAATTTGAACTGGAACATATTAGCTATTTTTATTTATACTTGTTATAAAACATAAAATTCATAACAACTAGTTATTAAAAATTGGGAAATGGTGGTGAATTTTATGGACAATATAGAAACGATTAATAAACCTAATTCATATAGATTGACAGGTAAGTATATACAAGGATATAATATAATAGCATTAGAGATAACTGGAAATAACGGAGTGAAGAAACTCCTTAAAATGGAAGATATATACAAGTTAGTAGAAAGAAACTTAATATTTGGTTGTAAGATAGTAGAGGATAACGGGAAAAAGCATTTATTAAGTACTGATGCCAAAATAGCAACACTACCTATAGTAAAAATGACTAACAGTAGGGAAATGAAGATAACAGCCAGAGTTTATAAGGATGAAAGTCTAATAGGATACACAGTATCAGATGAAGATGGTAAGGTATTAAATCTATCTAAAGACAAGGTATGGGAGTTATCACGTAATGGAAACATACTAAACGCTAAGGCTTATATATCAAACAATAAGAAAGTTATATGTGGAAACGGGGAATACTTGAGAGATCTGCCAATAATAAGAATTTAGTCGAAAAAGTTATAAAAAATTTGGACATGTATTGAAAATTTTTATACTGAAACCGAACTAGTGATTTGACAAATTAATCTAGATGTGGTATAATATGGGTAAGATTAGTAGAAATGAGTGCTTCCATAACTAAAGATAAAGCGTGATACAGTTTTGCAGGGCTGAATCACGCTTTGTATTTTATACATAGGAATAAACACTTACATAATATTAGATAAATAATATGTAAGGGAGAGATTATCATAAAGTATTTTGTAAACGACGAGATTAAAGCAACTAATGTTTTAGTGGTTGGAGAAGGAATAGTTGAAGGTAAATCTGTAATGAAGTTAGAGGATGCCTTGAAGTTGGCAGCTGACAATGGTTTGGATTTAGTGCAGGTATCCAGTAATTGTGATAACGTAGTGTGCAAGATAATGGACTACAATAAGTTCATATATAGGCAAAAGAAAATTGAAAAGAATAACCGTAAACCTTCTCAAGAACTAAAAGAAATCAGAATTGGGAACTATATAGCAGACCATGATCTTAAAATTAAGGCTAAACAGGTTGACAGAATACTTGGTGAAGGGGATAAAGTTAAGGTAACAATCTTATTTAAAGGAAGAACAATTAGATTTGCCAATGATGGAATACCTTTGCTACATAAGGTATTAAATGAACTGACGTCTAAGTATAGTTTTGACAAGGAACCAAAGATTGAGGGAGACAAAGTTTATATGATACTGGCTCCTTCAACTTATAAATAACAATGGATTATATAGTGGCGTTGGGTGCGGTGCTTAACGCCACTATATAAAAATAAACAGGGGATTGATGATATGTTATCACGAGAAGAATCTGAAAGAATACAAATTTCTGAAGTAATTTATCTGCGCTATGACTTATTAGTGCCTATTTCAGAGAACAGAATATTAGCAACACATGGTAATAACATATCATTGATAGATACAAATGGTGAAATGATATGCACCTATGATATGATTATAGTGCCTACCATGGAGGACAACTCATTTATATTTGAAACAGATGACCACGTATTTGAAACCCAAGCTTTGTATGTTGACGATTATCTTATTGTAATACATGCTGGAAAGCAAGGTTTAATTGATTACGATGGCAACGTAATAATAGATACAATATACAGCGAGATAAAATTCAATACAAATGGTAACATTGAGGTGTTGCCATAGAGATAAGCGTGAGATACTTTGCATAAAATGTGTTTCATGCTTATTTTTGAGTTTAAGTATCTAATAATACAAGTAAAGTATTCATTTTAACAATCGTTGCAGAGATAAAAAAGAAATTAAAAAATACGGAAAGGTGGTACGTACGGCATGTATATGATAATGATAGGAGTACACAGAAATCAGAATAATGACATTATTGGGTTTAGAATACTAGATGATGATACACGGAAGATTAAAGATGTCAAATATAATGAGGTAAAGGCAGTACTAGAATCTGGTGCTCATAAGATTGAAAATCTAAAGTACGAAAATGGAGAGGTAGTAGGCTCCAATGGTGCATTAAGCAGATTTCCTTCTATTGTAAACGGAAGATTGTCTGGAGTATCACCACTGATAGTACTTGAGGAAATGCCGAATAACGTCTATAGAGTTACCAACTATGCAGGAGAGATAGTAGAGATACCTGAGGACACTGCCATTAAGTACTCCAATACCTATGCAATAGCAAATGGTAAAATAGTTACTGACAGTGCTACTGGTAAAACATACTTGTCGAGCATAAATGGAACTTATAGAAAGAATAGGTTAATCAAAGATAAACAATCTGGAGCTAAGCTATCTGCTAAGATGAACTTAATTGGAGAAGATAGATACGGCTTAGATGAAAATCATCACGCATACGCTAAAGATAGGACTATAAATGAGATAATCTTAGGTAAGGGAGTTTTAGGTATCAGGCAACAAGGCTTTAAAGATTGTGTTAACTTGACATCAATAGGGTTACCTAAAACACTTGAATATTTAGGTGAGGCAGCTTTCAGAGGTTGTAGCAGTTTAGAAACAATAGAGATACCAGAGGGAGTAACAACAATACCTCCAAGGTGTTTCGCATTATGTAAGAACTTAAAGGCTATAAAACTTCCAAATTCTATCAGAGAAATTGGGCAAAGTGCATTTCATGGTTGTGATAGTTTAGCGGTTATATTCTGTGGGCCAGAACCAATAAACATCGCATTTGGAGCAGTGCCACGTGGGGTGCAATGGAAAAAACGTTCAATTAAGACAACGAGACAGGAAGATGTTGGTGGAAGTGGCATAAAGGCGACTATGATAGCTGTAGTTTACTCAGATAATGGCACACCATCAAAATACAGAATCTTCGATGCTAACTCTAAGACAAATAAGGTTATGGATGTACCAAGCAACTTATTAATACCAGCATTAGTTGAAGATAAGATAAAGATTTCGAATCTGATTACAGACGGCAAGAATATAATTTGTACAAATGGACAGATTGGTGGTTACCCTAAATTAAGGGAGAATGGAACAATGATAGGAGAAGGGAATGCACCCTTTACTATTATAAACATGCTCGGTGATAAGGGGTATACCATAGCTGATTTGAATGGTAAGACATTAAAATTATCAAATGCTAACACTGTTAAATTAGCAAAAGAATTTGGGGTATCTAATGGTAGAATAGTAATCAATGATGGTGTTGAAATAATACAGTCATTGGGAGAACCCTATGATGTAATAGAACAAGCGAAAAGTAAGCTTGGAGATACTTCAGAAGATGTTGATATAAACATCGCAATAAAGAGCAGAGCAAAAGGATTAAAGAGTGGTACAAATGTAGATGTAAGTGTACAAATAAATGATACTGACGTGTTTTCAGTTATGACGCCTGAACAAAAGAGGGTATTAAAAAATTACTATGTTCAATATACACTTGATCTCTATACAAAAATGGCGAAAAGCATAAGATTAAACTTAGCNNGATAAGTTAGCAGCCCTTAGAGGTGAGAAAGACTGGGAATTCGCAGGTGTATGGGATGCAGGATTTACTGGAGCATCTCACTGTGAGTTAGGTCACGCATTAAGATATGAGTATTATGCAGTACCAAGTAGTGAGGGTGAACGAAGAAGGAGGCGAAGATTATCTAGGGAGGCTTATGAAGAACTAGATAATAACCCTAACAAGATAGTGTTTGGTGAAGGTTGTGCAGCTGACTTCTTCTCAATAAGCAAGGAAGATATGGATATACTTGTTAAGACAAGAAAGACAATGTCTGATGAAATTAAAACAATGTCTGAAATTTTAACAAACAACCTACAGAAAGAGTATATGGATAAATTAAGCTTGTTATACTCTATACTTTCTAAGTTAAATACTCAGGAAAGAATAAATCAAGCTTTTGGAGTTTACCTAGGTGAAACACTTATGAGGTTCTTAGCAAACGGAATGCCATTTCCAAAGACACTTGTTATAGAATGTTCTAAGTATATTAGACAAGACCCTAAGAAGTTCTTCATTACAGTATTCCCAGAGTTCGAAAGTGTAATAAATAGAGTATATACAATAACAAGTAGTAGTTTATACGAAGGAACTAAGTTATATCTAAACTTCATAGCAGAAAATAAAATTGAAGGCGAATATGCTTATGACCCATTAGACCCTAAAAAGACTAATGAGCGTAGGGATGTTGGCAGATATAATAAAGAAACAAGAAATGAAAGACAAATGTTCAATATTGCAATGAGTAAATACGCAATGGGTTCTAAATATACATTTAATGAACTCAGATGTTTATTAGGTACAATCGACCTACTTGAAGAACTAAATGGTTTAATTTATGCGAGAGTAGGGGAAATTGGGTTATCAGATGAAGAAACTAAGGAAATATTTAGACATTCATATAACTATGTAAGAGAAGTCTTAAAAGAAGATGCTGATGACCAATTAACAAATAGACTATCTATAATGAATGCTATATTACTTGATAATAGGTTCAACATTGACTTTAGTTATAGTTACACGGATATTTACACTTATGCAAGATATAAAGATATGAAAGCAAGATATTGTAATACACCATACTATAAAATGGGAAGTTATGGTCGTCTAGGACAACAAAGATATGCTGAAAATGCTTACAGAGACCTTAAAGTAACATTTGAGTATGGGTTAGAGAAAGCTGTAGATGATTTTATTAACTACATTAGAGAGAAAATAAAATCAGAAAGATTAGAGCAAGAGGCTGAAAAGAAAAGACAAGAGGCTGATGAATTAGAAAGAAAGCGTCTTGAAGAAGAAAGATTAGCTCGTCTCGCTGAAAAGATAAAACGTGAGGAAGAGGAAAAAGCTCGTAAGGCTGAAGAAGAAAAGGCTAAACGAGAGAAAGAATTACAAGATGATAAAGTGCATAAGCTTAAAGGTCTTATGGAAAAACATAAGGACTTTACAGAAAAGAGCACTGATTATGGAATTAACGTTGCCAAAGATATCGTGAGCAGAGGGAAACTGTTTAAAGAATTATCTCCTAAGCAACAATGGAGAATAAACCAAGTATTGAAAATATACGAAGTTATGGAAAATGGTGGGACATCTGTAAATGAGAAAGATACAAAGGATACTAATACAAAAACATCAACATATAAAAATGCAAACAATGTTTATATGTTAGACGAAAATCCTGAAATTAGAGCTAAAGTAGAGAAAGTTCAATCTAAGGCTGATTCAGTTGAGATGCAGGAAGTATTAAAGAAAACTCCTAATGTATTAAAGATTTGTTACTCCATAATTAAATATGGTAAAGCAAGTGACAAACAACTAAAGCATGTATATAAGGCACTAGAGATACTGGATCAAGCGTAAGTTTGGTCCAGTATACTTTGAAATTAAAAAAAGAAATGTGTGAGAAATGAACAAAACATGATATAATTAGGATAAATAACGTAGATACAGACAAAAATATGAATATAAAATATAAAAAGATTTCTCAAAATTAAGCATTAAAAACCGGCAAAGCACAAAACAAACCAAAATACAATATAGCTAAAGTACAGCAGAAACCAAGCAAGCAAGTATTCCGACCTTGCATCGGATATACGCCACGAACAAGGCTATTGGTNNTACTATTTTGAAAAATGTTCAAAGTAAATTAATTAACTGAAATTCTTAAGATAAGATAAGGAGGTTGAGAGGGTTGAAGGTATATTTAATCGGTGTAGTGTATCAAGGAAAAAGTCCTGTAGGCTTTAGGATATTAGATTTCGATACAAAGAAATTTATGAATATACCATACAATAATGCGGCTCAAGTAATACAGTCTGGGCAAGCAGACATTATTGGATTAGGAATACAAAGAGGAAAATTAGTAGGAACCAATGGTAAATTAGATAGATATCCTAAACTAATAGGCGACAAGCTAAAAGATAATAACAATATAATTATACTAAAGCAAGTAGGAGATGAAGGATACACAGTTTCAGATTGGCAAGGTAACATTAGGTCATACAGAAATAAAGACTTAATAACACTTGTAACTGAAAGAGGGATGCAGTTAGCTAATGGTAAAGTAGTAAAGAGAGATGATGGAACAGAGTTTATAAGTGCCATATCTGGAGAATACGAAAGAATAGAGTTACCTAAGCAGCCTCAACCTAAAGCAGAGCAACCAGTTAAAAAAGTGGAACAACCAGTTAAAAAGGTAGAGCAACCAGCTCCAGTAATAAAGCAGGTAGACCCAGTTGTAAGGCAAACAGAAAATGTTGAAAAGCCAAAGAGAGAAACTAAATCAAAAATGACCGTACAAGAAAAACTTGCAAGATTATCTGGAAATGCTCCTAAGGCTGAAGAAACAGACACTGGATATACTGGTGTAAAGCTTAAAAACACAGTAATAGCAGCACCTAAGGTAAGTGGAAATCCTACAGCTAATTCATTATCAAGATTAAAGGATATGGATACTAAGTACGGAATGACAATAGAGCAAAAGATGGCAAAAGGGATGCTTACAATAAGAGGGATAAGGTCATTCTACTATGCTATACTATCTACTATTAAAAGGATAGAAACCAAGGAAGTTCTAACAATGGGAGTATCAGTAGATACACTTTATTACAATCCAGACTTCATAGAGAAATTAAGTCTGGCAGAGTTAGTATTCATTGAAATTCATGAGGTTTGTCACTTGGCTATGAGACATAGGCAGAGACAAGGATCGAGAATACACAAGATATGGAATATAGCTTGTGATTTTTATATAAATAAATTAATCTGTGATGAATTTGGAATTAAACCTGGAGATCCTCCAATATATCCTGTAGAAGATAAAGTAGGCTGTGGAATACAATTCCCAATGGGAGGTTTATATGACCCAACAGTAGATATAAACAAGGATACACCTGAAACGATATATGAAGAAATATTAGAGGCAGCTAAACAGATGGCTCAACAAAATCAACAGAACCAACAAGGACAACAAGGACAGCAGGGAGATAGTAGTGAGCAAGGTCAAGGATCTGATGGAGAAGAGGGTTCAGATAATAAAATGAAAGACATTGCAGATGCAGTTGAAGATACAGAGTTTAGGGGTAAGAAGATAGGTAAGTTAAGAATTGTAGACGTAATTGATGATGCTAAGTCAGCAGCTATGGATGATAGTCAAAAACAGAATACAGTAAGAGCTATACTTGAAAGAGCTGTTGTATTGCAGAAACAGAACACTGGGACATTTGGTGGTGAACAAGGAAGTTGGATGGAGCGTTATGTAGAAGATGCATTGGCTCCTAGAATAAACTGGCGTTCACTTGTTAAAAACAAATTGACGTTAGCAACTCAGAAGATAACAACCTATGCTAAACCTGATAAGAGATTCTTAAGTCGTAAAAGGATATTACCTGGACCTAAGCAAATGGAGAATGACCAGTTAGATAACGTAAAGGTATGTATAGATACTTCAGGTTCTATTGGAGATAAAGAGTTAGGAATAGCGCTAGCTCAAATAAAACAACTACTAAAGGTTTATAAGGCTAAGGCAGAGTTAATGTACTGGGATACAAAAGTTAGAGTGTGTGAGCCATTTAATAATGTACAGGAACTATTAAAGATAATGCCTGGTGGCGGTGGTGGAACTGATGTAAACTGTGTATTTGAGCAGTTTGAAGGTAGAGACTACAAAATAGGTAAAAAACAAAAACCTTCGATAATAATTATATTCACAGATGGATATTTTGGACCAGTTGATGAAAAGTACAAAAAATATAAAGACACCATTTGGGTTATTGAAGGCAATAAGGATTTTAAACCTCCATTTGGAGTAGCAGCTCCATTCAAATATGATGAAAAATAAATACTAACTAGAAATAGAATAGGTTAGCATCAATAAAAGTTATATTACTTCTACGAACTTGGGCAAATCGTAAAAATATAGACTTAATATGCGTAAGGAGGTATAAACGTAATTGGGAAAGTTTATAGACCTAACTGGTAAAAAGTTTAACGATTGGAAAGTTATAGGCTACGTTGGTAAAGGTTATTGGAAATGTGAGTGTTCCTGTGGAGAAATAAGGGAAGTGATGGGAAAGACACTTAGAAGTGGTGCATCTAAATCATGTGGTCATAATACAAATAACTTGAAAGACATGGCTGGAATGGTAATTAACGAATGGAGAGTAATAGATTACGCTGGAGATGGTAAATGGAATTGTGAATGTTCTTGTGGCAATAAAGCAACAGTACATGGATATGATTTAAGGAATAATAAATCTATAGATTGTGGACATGGAAGAAAAAAATCAATAGCAATAAGAAATAGTAAAAGAAGAATAAAATTAGAGGGTAAAACTATTAATGAATGGGAAGTACTAGAATATATCGGGGACAATCATTACAAATGTAAATGTAGTTGTGGTAAAATTAAAAATGTAGCATCTAGCGACTTGACGTCTGGGGTATCAAAATCATGTGGACATAATAATGGTAAACAAAACATAATAGATATAACTGGTATGTACTTCGGAGAATTAGAGGTTGTGAGGTACCTAGGGCATAGGAGATGGGAGTGTAAATGCTCGTGTGGAAAGATTACAGAGGTATTAGCAGGTAACTTAAAGAATGGTAGTGTTAAATCCTGCGGATGTAAGCAGTATAGCAGAATAGACAAAGAAGAATTCATCGATGTTATAAATAAATTCATACGAGAAAATGGAGAAAAACCATATATTAAAGATCTAAGCGTTATATTAAATAGACATCCTGGTAATATAAACAGGTATATAAATAATTATAATTTAAGGCATTATATAAATGCTGAATTTAGAAGTAGAGCTGAAAGAGACATATTTAACATGTTTGGTATTAATGGAATAATCAATGACAGACAAGTATTAAATGGAATGGAATTAGATATATACTATCCAGATTTAAACCTAGCTATAGAGTTTAACGGAGACTACTGGCATAGTAAGGAGTACAAAGATAAGTACTACCATCAAATGAAAACAATAGAGTGTGCTAAAAAGAAAATACAATTAATTCACATATTTGAGCATGAGTGGGAAGATGTAATAAAAAGAGAGAAAATAATTAAACTAATAGAGAGAAAAATACTAAATAATACTAAAATAATACATGCTAGAAATACAGAAATAGTGTATGTAGATACTGATGAAGTAAAGGAATTCCTAAATGAAAATCATATACAAAACTACAGTCCATCAACTATAAACATAGGATGCAGGTATGATGGAGAGCTAGTTGGAGCAATGACGTTTGGAAAACCCAGGTTTAATAAAAATTATCAGTATGAATTAATTAGACTAGCGTGGAAAAGTGGAATAGCAGTTAATGGTGGGGCAGAAAGAATGTTCAAGCGCTTCATAAGAGATAACTCACCAAAATCAATAATAACATACTGCGATATATCAAAGTTTACAGGTAATGTATACAGTAGATTAGGATTTAAGGCAGACAAAGATTGTATAACAGAACCTAATTACGTTTGGGTTAAACCATTAGGTAATATAGTATTAAAGAGGTATCAAACAATGAAGCATAAGTTAATAGAGGATGGGCTTGGAAATGAAAATCAAACAGAAGATGAAATAATGGAAAACTTAGGATTTTTAAAGGTATATGACAGTGGTAATCTAAGACTAAGTTGGTATAATAAACAATAGAAAGGTAG
>CZCB01015221.1_pt1 | contig 13124 bp, 10 predicted proteins | sample 591991 | NCBI WGS metagenome assembly CZCB01 (sample SAMEA3556809, study PRJEB10932) | anaerobic digester metagenome | reverse complement strand
GGTTTCATCCCAGGCGGTCAGGTAGGGGGCTTCGTACGGGGTCACGCCCACGCCGTGGCCGGCGCCCAGGCCGGAGATCCAGTCCGCGCCCAGTTCGGCGGCGCGGGCCGAGACGGCGGCGTAGACGTCACACGCGCGCGCGCCGGTGCGCAGGGCCGAGAGGGCCGCGGCGGTCAGCTCGCGCAAGTGGGCGTAGCCCTTCGCCTGGTCGGGGTCGGGCTGGCCCATGGTCAGCGTGCGGGCGGAATCGGCCCAGTAGCCGTCCAGCGAGGCGCGCATTTCCATGCGCACGGCTTCGCCCGGCTGCATTTTCTTTTCCTGGCCGATGCCGAAGCGCGGCGAAACCGGCCAGAAAACCCGGGCGTGCGGGCCGGAGGCGGTCAGCGAGAGGCCGTGGTAGGGGGCCAGGTCGGTGCCGCGTTCCAGGCAGTGCACGCGCAGGTCTTCGCACATGAACTTTTCGGTGCGCCCGCCCAGCGTGGAGACGTGGTGCATGGCCCCGGCCACGCCGTGATCGGTCATGGCGGCCAGGCGCTCGAGCAGTTCGATCTCGTCCTCGGTCTTCACCTGGCGCAGGGTGCGCAGCAGGTCGTCGGCGGAGACCAGCTCGCGGCCCGGGAGGGCGGCGCGCAGCCTGGCCAGCTGGCCGGCGGTGATGCGCTCCATGTCCACGCCCAGGGGAGCGCCTTCGGGCAGGCCGGCGACCAGCCCGGCGACCAGGCGGGCGGCTTCGGCGGCCGGGTCAGGGCCTTCGGGATAGGGCAGCACGGCGCCGGTCCAGCCGGCGGCGCTCAGCGAAGAGGCCAGCGCGGCGGGAACGACGCAGGCGCGCTGCTGCTGGCTCCAGACCACCACCAGCGGCTGGCGCGCGGCCAGGACCGGCAGCATGGGCAGGCAGACGCCCGTCAGGTACTGTACGTTGTCAGGGCCGCAGACCAGCAGCGCGCCCAGCGAGCGCTGGCTCAGGGCCTTGGTCACTTTTTCGTTCAGGGTTGCTCGGTTCATGGGGATGCTCCGGTAATCTTAGTGCGTGGAACGGAAGCCGGTGATGGCGTACAGCCGGTTCCAGGGTTTGAGCCAGCTCAGCAGGCGCGGGCCGTTTTCTTCCAGCGCGTAGGTGTCCATCGAGCGGATCAGCTCGCCGGAAGGCGCCCGGGTGACCACGTCCAGCACCACCGCGGCGCCGGCCGGCAGCAGTTCATCGGAGCCGGGCACCAGCCAGGGGGCTTCGGCTTCGGACCGGCCCACGCCGTGGCCCACGCCGCGCTCGCCGCAGAAGTCGATGCCCGCCTGGCGGGCGGCTTCGGCCGCGGCGGCGTACACATCGCCCGCCTTCGCCCCGACCCGCAGGGCGGCCAGGGCGGCGGCCTTGACGGTCTGGTTGTCCTGGTAGGCGCGGGCCTGTTCGGGTGCCGGCTGGCCGATGGAGAGCATGCAGGCGGCGCGGGTCCAGTAGCCCAGGTAGCCCACCGAGCATTCCAGCCGCACCAGCATGCCGGGCTGGATCACGCCGCGGGCGGGCAGGTATTCGTGCGCGCCGTCCGCGCCCTGCAGCACGGCCAGATGGCCGACCGAGGAGGCGTCGAACTCGATGGCGTGCACGCGCACGCGCTCGCCCACCTCGACCAGGGTGTAGGGGAGGATGCCGGTGGTGCCTTCCAGGTGGTTAATAGCGCCGATGAAGCCGCGCGCGGCCGAATTGGCGGCCGTTTCGATGCGCTCCAGCTCGCCCGGGGTTTTGACCAGGCGGCGGGCGGCGAACCAGGCGCTGTCGGGGCGCAGCTCGCAGCCAGGCAGCGCGGCGGTGACGGCCTCGCCCAGGGCGGCGGGGGCGTCCTCCAGGTCGGTCAGCAGCGGGCCGGCGGTCAGACCGCGCCCGGCCAGCGCCTGCGCCATGGCGCGCGCCGCGGCCGGATAGCCAGGCCCGGCGTTTTCATCATAGGCGGCGATCTCGCCGTCGTAACCCTGGTCGGTCACGGCCTGGGCCCAGTCGAAGGGCAGGGCCAGCAGGCGGCGGCCGTCGCGGCCCAGGTAGGCCAGCGCGGGGCGCTCAGGCCGCAGGTGGCGGGGGAAGGGCAGCGCGGCATCGGCCAGGTAGGAGACGTTTTCCGGCACGCCGGCCAGCAGGCCGGCGGCGCCGGTGCGCGAGAGCGCATCCAGCAGAGGGGGGAAGATGTCAGCAGGCATGGCAGTCCTTTAAGGATGAGGGATAAGAGGGATCAATCCCCGGCGAACGCGCCGCGGTAGACCAGCGCGGCGGCTCCGGAAACGAAAGAGCGGGTGCCCAGGGTGGAGATGCGAATCTCGGGCAGGGAAGGCAGGCGGCCTTCCAGCCGGGTGAGCACTTCGCGGCGAATGAAGTCACCGGCTCCGGCGGCCTTGCCGGTGATCACAATGACCTGGGGGTCCAGGATCAGGGTCAGGTTGGCGATCATCTGGGCGACGGCGTCCATGGCCGGGTCAATCAGCTCGCGCGCCCAGGGGAAGCCCCGGTCGGCGGCCTGATAAACGGAGAGCATATCCACCAGCGGGGGCAGGCTGGCCGGGTCCATGTCTCTGGTGCGCTCGCGGGCGGCGCGCAGCAGGTTGGGGCCGGAGGCGATGCGGTCCAGCCAGCCTTCCGGGGCGGGCGGCTCCAGCAGGGCCTGCGGAGTGGGAAAGGTGCTGCCCAGCAGCCCGGCCTGGAAGGTGTGGCCCGGATAGAGCTGCCCGTCGATCATCAGGCCGGCCAGGATTTTGGAGCCTAATGTCAGGCAGACGAAATTGTTCACATCGCGGGCAGCGCCGAAGACATGCTCGCCCAGGGTGAAGATGTGGATGTCGCTTTCCAGGTAGACCGGGATGTGAAACTTGCGGAAGAGCTGCTCGCAGATGGGCAGCTGTTCCCAGCCCAGGTAGGTGGACTGAATCACCACGCCGTCGTGGGTGTTGTTGGCCCCCGGCACGCCCAGGGCGATGCCGCGCAGGCGCCCCGGGGCGGATTCGGGCAGCCCGTCCAGCAGATCCTGGATCAGGAGGAACAGGTTCTCCAGATTTGCCTCGCCCTGACCAGGCTGCAGGGGGCGCTGGCACTCGAGGTGTACGGTGCCGCACAGGTCGGCCACGGCGCCGTTCATCTCCGGGCAGCCCAGGTCGACGGAGGCGATCCAGTGCGCGCCGCCGTTGAACTGCAGCAGCTCACCGGGGCGTCCCAGGCCGTTACCCTGACGGCCGGCCGCGTGCACCAGGTCGTCCTCGATCAGCTCCTCGACGATGCGCAGCACGGTGGGCAGGCTGAGGCCCAGGCGGGCGGAGATCTGCGAGCGGGAGATGGGCTCTTCCGCGCGGATCAGATCCAGGATGGCGGCGCGGTTGATGCTGCGCAGCTGGCGGGTGTCTGTCATCTTTTTTCTGGACATTGTTCCGGAATCCCCTTGAAATCCTGGTGAAAGGGCATTATACTCGCATTAGTTTCATACCTTATGTAAGTAATTTTATCCCGTTTTGCGCAGGTTAGCAACCCATTAACAGTATAGTTACCGGTATCCGCTCGTCCCTCTGCCAGAGCCATTGGCGAGCGCGCCGCACCGGCACGCACGCATAGGCATCATTTTACCCGGTTACGAAAGGATCACTTTATGGAACTTCGCCAACCTGTCCGTATCCTTTTGATGGCAGTCGTCGCGCTTTCGCTCGTGCTGTCTGCCTGCCAGCCGGCCGCTCCGGCGGTAAACCCGCCCGCGGCAGAAACCGAGCCCGCCGCCCCGGCCGGTTCGGACACTGAGGACCCCGCCCCTGAGGGCGAGCCGGTCGACGAGCGGCTGACCACCCTGGTCGTGGCCGTGGACGCCGATCCCGCCAACCTGGAGCCGGCCACCAACCGCGCCTTCCCCATCGGCAGCGAGATCATCATCAACGTTTTCGACACGCTGGTGGCCTGGAAGGCCCCCGACTTCACCACCCTGGAAGGCCGACTGGCCGAAACCTGGGAAGTGTCCGAAGACGGCCTGACCTACACCTTCCACCTGCGCCCGGACGTCAAGTTCCATGACGGCACCGAGGTGAACGCCGAAGCGGTCAAGTTCTCCTTCGAGCGCACCCTGGAACTGAACTCGTACATGACGGCCTACTTCGGCCCCATCACCGACATCACCGTGGTGGACCCGCTCACGCTGACCATCACCCTGGAGAAACCCCTGTCGGTGTTCCTCTCCTGGCTGGCGCAGCCGCAGGCGGCCGTGGTCAGCCCGGCGGCGGTGGAAAAGTACGGCGATGAGTTCAACGTGCACCCGGTCGGCTCCGGCCCGTTCATGTTCGAGAGCTACATCCCCGACACCGAGGTGGTGCTGGTGGCCAACCCCGACTACTGGCGCGGCGCCCCCAGGCTGCAGAAGATCATCTACCGGGTGATCCCGGACGCCTCCACCCGCCGCCTGGAACTGGAAAACGGCACGGTGGACATCGCCCAGCAGAACGGCCAGCTGTACTCCGTTCCGGTGGAGGACATCAAGGCCCTCAAGCAGAACCCTGAGATCGAGGTCATCGAGGTTCCCAGCCAGATCATCCGCCAGATCGACTTCAACAACACCAACACCGACAGCCCCGTGGCGGACCTCCGCGTGCGCCAGGCGATCTCCTACGCCATCGACTACGACGGCCTGGTCAACGATCTGCTGGGCGGCACCGCCAGCCGGGTCTACGGCCCGCTGACCGAAAACAGCTGGGGCTTCAACCCGGCCGTGAAGGAGAATGCCTTCTACTACGATCCGGACAAGGCCCGCGAGCTGCTGGCCGAGGCCGGGTACGAAGAGGGCGAACTGAGCTTCACCCTGTACTCCTTCCAGGGCACCCTGTGGGGCAACGTGGCCGCCTTCGTGCAGGCCAACCTGGCTGACGTGGGCATCAACGTGAGCATCCAGCAGATGGAGTTCCCGCCCTACAGCGAGCTGCACCGCGCCGGCGAGTTTGAAATCGCCCTGGACGGCCGCCAGCCCTGGTACAACGACCCCGATGCGCACATCACCATCGGCTACCACTCCGAGCTTGGCCCCACGGCCATGACTTTCCGCATGCCGGAAGACCCCGAGCTGGACCAGATGATCCTGGAAGCCCAGGCGGCGCCGACTCAGGAAGAGCGCACCGAGCTGTACTACGAAATCCAGGACCGGCTGATGGAAAAGGTGCCGGGCGTGTACCTGTTCAGCCCGAACATCATCATCTACAAGCGAGCCAACGTGAAAGACCTGGTGGTCAACAGCGCTCCGCCGCTGAACGAGTACTGGAGCGTGTACAAGATCGCCGACTAAAACCTGGAGCTGCGAAAGCCTGAAACACAAGGCGGCGGGCGCAAACCCTGTGGCGCCCGCCGCTTTCCCCCCAAAGGTGACCCTATATGCTTGAATTCACTGCACGGCGCATCCTCTACAGCATCCCCGCTCTGCTGCTGGTGCTGGTGATCATCTTTTCGCTGGTGCGCATCACCCCCGGAGACCCGGCAGTGGCACTGCTGGGAGAAGGCGCCACCGAGGCGCAGGTGAAGGCGCTGCGCGAGCAGCTCAACCTGGACCTGCCCATGCACGAACAGTTTACCCGTTATGTTACCGGCCTGCTGCACGGGGACCTGGGGACCTCCATGCGCACCAACCGGCCCATTCTGCAGGAGCTGATCCAGCGGCTGCCGGCCACGCTGGAGCTGGCCCTGTTTGCCACGCTGCTGGCGCTGGTGGTGGGCATCCCGCTGGGCATCCTTTCGGCGGTGTACCGCAACAGCTGGTTCGACCAGGCCGCGCGCCTCTTCTCCCTGGTGGGGGTCAGCGTGCCGGCCTTCTGGTTTGCCATCATCCTGCAGATCATCTTCGCCCTGCTGCTGGGCTGGCTGCCTGTCTCCGGGCGGCTGGACCCGCTGGTGCGGCCCGAGACCGTCACCGGCTTCCTGATTCTGGACGGACTGCTGACCGGGGATTACGACGCGGCCAAGGACGCCCTGCGGCATATCCTGCTGCCGGCGGCGGTGCTGGCGGCCTTTTACGGGGCCACGGTGGCGCGCTACCTGCGGGCCAACATGCTCGAGGTGCTCAGCTCGGATTACATTCGCACCGCGCGCGGCAAGGGCCTGGCCGAGGTCAAGGTGCTGCTCAAGCACGCCCTGCAGAACGCCATGCTGCCGGTGGTGACCATCATCGGGTTGAAGTTCGCCGAGCTGCTGGGCGGCGCCATCCTGACCGAGACGGTTTTCTCCTGGCCCGGGATGGGGCGCTACATGTTTGAAGCCATTAAAGTGCGGGATTATCCGGTCATCCAGGGTGCGACCCTGGTGTTTGCCACCATTTATATGCTCTCCTCTCTGCTGGTGGACCTGTTCTACGGTGTGCTGGACCCCCGGATTCGATTAAAGGGATAGTGGATATGACCAATTTGACACGCACACAGTCACAGACCGGGGCTGCGGCCAGACCAATCTGGGTGGAGCGCTGGCTGCAGCGCCAGGCCATGACGCTGCATTTCCTCAAGCGCAATCCGCTGGCCGTTGTGGGCCTGGTGATCCTGGGGACCATCCTGCTGGGGGCGCTGCTGGCGCCGGTGATCGCGCCACACGACCCGACGAAAGTGTCGGTGAAGGAAATGCTGGACCCGCCCTCCGCCGCGCACCCGTTCGGCACGGATTTTCTGGGGCGGGACCTGTTCTCGCGCATTCTGCACGGCGGGCGCAACACCCTGGCCATTGGCCTGGCGGTGGTGACGCTGGCCTTCGTGGTGGGGGTGTCGGTGGGCATTTTCTCCGGCTTTACCGGCGGCTGGGTGGACGTGGTGATCATGCGCATTGTGGACGCCATGCTGTCCTTCCCGGCGCTGGTGCTGGCCATCGCCTTTGCCGCCGCGCTCGGCCCCAGCCTGACCAACTCGATGCTGGCGGTGGCGCTGACCTTGATCCCGCAGTTTGCCCGCCTGGCGCGCGGCCAGGCGCTGGGGGTGCGCTCGCTGCTGCACGTGGAGGCGGCCCGTTCGCTGGGGGCCGGCACCGGCCGGCTGCTGTGGAAGCACATCCTGCCGCTGTGCCTGGGGCCGCTGCTGGTGCAGGCCAGCCTGTCGCTGGGCAGCGCCATCCTGCAGACCGCCAGCTTGGGCTTTCTGGGCCTGGGCGCGCAGCCGCCGACCCCCGAGTGGGGCGCGGACGTCTCCGCCGGGGCGCAGTTCATCCGCGAATCGCCCTGGGTGGCGCTCTTTCCGGGCCTGACCATCCTGCTCTCGGTGCTGGCCTTCAATCTGATCGGCGACGCGCTGGTGGACTGGATGAACCCGCGCACCCGCAAGGGGTATTAGGGAAGATCATACAGGCGGCCGGGTCCGCCCGGCCGGGAAAGGAGCCTGCATCATGGAAACTCTTTCAATCGCGGTGACCAAAGCCCGCATCCTGCCCGCCCGGCAGACCACGGACGAATGGAACACGCAGACCATCCAGGCGCTGGTGTTCGAGCCGCTGGTGCGCTGGCAGGACGGGAACGCCATCCCCGCCCTGGCCGAAAGCTGGGAGGTGCTGGAGGAGGGCCGCCGCTGGGTCTTCCGCCTGCGGGAAGGGGCGCGCTTCGGCGACGGCTCGCCCTGCACGGCCGGGGATGTGCTGCGCATGATCGAGACGGTGCGCTCGGCCCGCGATTCGTTCGGCATGGCCGGCCCGTATGCCCGCTATCTCGCAGACCTGACCCTGTCGGCCCCCGATGAGCGCACGGTGGAGCTGCGCTGCCCCGAGCCAAACGGCGACATCGCCGACTTTCTGTGTGAGATCTACATCATCAAGGAAGACGCGCAGGGCCGCCCGGTGCTGGGCACCGGGGCTTACACCGTGGAGGATTACGCCAACGGTGAGTTCGTGCGCCTGCGCCGCCGCGAGGACGCTTCTCCGTCGCTGCAGTACGAGCGGCTGGAGTTCCTGGCCATGCCCGAGGCGGAGGAGCGCTACCAGGCGCTGGTCTCCGGCCGGGTGGGCCTGGCCATGGACCTGGACCAGCTGGAGCAGATGCCGGCTGGCGACGACTTCGTCTGGCAGCAGAAGGCCAACACCCTGTCGGTGCCCTTCTTCCTCAACGGCTTTGTGCCGCCCTTCAACCAGCCCGCCGCCCGCCTGGGGATCAACCTGGCGGTGGACCGGCAGGCGCTGATCGATGAAGTCTGGGGCGGGCGGGCGCTGCCGGCGGCGACGGTGGTCAGCCCTTCTACGACAGCCGCATCCAGCCGCTGGCCTGTGACCTGGAGCGGGCCAAAGCGCTCTTCGATCAGGCCGGCATGCCGGCGGAGCTGCACCTGCGCACGCCCACCTACATGCCCGAGCGCGCCCTGCGCACCAGCCAGGTTGTGGCCGGCCAGCTGGCGCGGGTGGGGATTAAGGTGCGCATCGAGGTGGTGGAGGACCGCCCCGAGTATGCCCGCCAGGTGGGCGCCAAGCAGATCGGCCACATGGCCCTGTTTGACTCTTCGCCGCACTCCACCTACCGGGTGCTGTTTGACAAGATTTCCAGCCGCCAGCGGGCGGTCTGGTGGCAGGGGGTGGAAGACCCGGCAGCTGACGACCTGTTCGCTCAGGCCCATGCGGAGTACCGCCCCAGAGAGCGCTGGGAGAAGTACGGCCTGGCGCTGCGCCACCTGAACCAGAACCCGCACTGGCTGTACCTGTACCATCCCATCCTGGTGTTTGCCTGCGTGCCGGAAGTGCGCGGCGTGGAGCTGACCCATTCCGGTCTGCTGCGCTTCCCCGGCGCCTGGTAAGAAATCGAGGACTGCAATGCAAAAGTATTCCCAGATCACTTTCCTGTATTACGAAGACCTGGAGCCGGCCGCCCGCTTCTACAAGGACGTGCTGAAGCTGGACCTGGTCCAGGACCAGAAGATGGCCAAAATCTACCGGGTGGGGGCGGCTTCCTACCTGGGCATCGTGGACGGAAACAAGGGCTTTTTGAAGGCCCAGCCGAAGAGCGCCGTGCTGGTCACCCTGGTGGTGGACGACGTGGAGGCCTGGCACGCCTACCTGGTGGAGCAGGGCGTCAAGATTCTCCAGCCGCCGAAGCGCGGCATCCATGCTGAATCGGTGTTCTTTGAAGATCCCGGCGGGTATGCCCTGGAGATCCAGCGCTTCCTGGACCCGGCCGTGCAGGAGGTGTTTGCGCGGTGAGCCGGGAATACTTTTTGCAGCTGGCCGCCCGCCTGTACGGGGACGAGCGGCGTGCCCGCGACGCCCGCGAGCGCTTCCTTCCGCCGCTGGTGACCTTCACCCGCGAGGAAATCGAGATTCACGGGCTGCGGGTGGTGAAGAAGGAGACCGCCGCGCCGCGACCGGCCGAGTATTTATCAGCCCTGGAGGTGCTGGACCGCGAGGAGCGGGTCCTGCTCAAGGGGCCGGCCGGGATGGGCAAGAGCGCTTTCCTCAAAATGACCGCGCTGGCGCTGGCCGGGGAGCGGGCCGGGGATATTGAGTTCAACCTGGCCTGGCTGACCACGCCGGTGGAACGCATGGAGAAGCCCTGTGCGCCCGAGCCGCAGGCCTGGTCTCACGGCGCGCTGCTGCCGCTGTGGCTGGACGCTGCCGAGTGGCTGCGCGCCCCGGCCGAGCGCCGCGCCCTGGAGACCTTCCTGGACGGCCCGCTGCCGGCCGGGGGTGAGGGCGCCCTGCTGCTGGTGGACAATCTGGACCGGGTGGACCCCGGCGCCTGGGCCTGGATGCGCCCGGCGCTGGAGGACTTTTTGCAGGCCCACCCGGGGATGCGTCTGGCCGGCGGCGCCCGCGACGACACCCTGCGCCGGCTGCGCCCCGCACTGGCGGGGGCAAAGGAGTTCTCGCTGCGCGGGCTGACCATGCCTCTGGCGCACCGGGCGGCCGAGATGCTGGGTGCCGGCACGGCCGGCGCTGACGCGCTGTTGAGCGCTCCCACCTGGCATGCCGCCGCGGCGCGCAATCCGCAGCACCTGACCTGGCTCCTGCCCATGCTGGCCGACGGCGCGCCCGGCACCTGGGCTGAGTTCTACGCCCGGGTGGAGCGGGCCGCCCGCGCCTCGCGCCCGGCGGACGTGGAGCCTGCCGGGGAGCTGGCCCTGTACCTGGCCGCGCGGGACGCGCTGCGAAGCGGCGATCTCTCCACCTGGCACGCCCTGCTGCTCAGCGGGGAACGCTGGCCGCTGATTGAAATGGTCTTGCGCCTGCTGGACGGCGAGGAGCGCTCGAAGGCGCTGGACCTGGCGGCCCGGCTGGTTCCCGAAGGCAGCCCGCGCCCGCAGGAAGAGGACTGCGCCGCGGCCCTGCTGGCCGGGGAGCTGTACGCTGCGGCCCGCGCGATCGAAGGCCCGGAAACGAGCGGCGGGCTGAGCGAGCGGCTGCGCGCCTGGCTGCTGGCCATCGTCAGCGGCGGCTGGATGACCCCCTGCGACCGCCGGGCGGCCGGGATGCGCCTGGCCTGGCTGGGCGACCCGCGCGACTTCGACGAGCTGGCCAGCGTGCCGGCGGGCGAGTTCACCATGGGCTCCAGCAACCGGCCGTCCGAAACGCCGGCCCACCGGGTGCGGCTGGGCGCTTACCGCATCGGCAAATACCCGGTGGTCAACAGCCAGTACCGGCGCTTTGTCGAGGCCACCGGCCGGGAGTGGGTCACCCCCGACGGCCGGCAGCCCGAGCGGGCCAACATGCCCGCCACCAGCCTGACCTGGTACGACGCCGCGGCCTACTGCCGCTGGCTGACCGGCGAGTGGCGCCGGGAGGGACGCATCGGCCCGCAGGACGTGGTGCGCCTGCCCACCGAAGCCGAGTGGGAGCGGGCCGCCCGGGGCGGTCCGCACGGCGAGCGCGGCGGCCTGCTCTACCCCTGGGGTGCGGAGTGGGACGACGACGCCTGCAGCAGCCTGGAGACCGGCTTCAACGACACCTGCGCGGTGGGCATGTTCCCCCGCGGGGCCAGCGCCTGCGGCTGCCTGGATATGAGCGGCCAGGTGTGGGAGTGGGTTTCGACGATTTTCGGGCCGGACGCCCGCGTCCCGGCCTACCCGTATCCGTATGACGGCTCAGACGGGCGTGAAGCCCCCGAGGCCCCCGACCATGTGCGCCGGGTGCTGCGCGGCGGTTCCTTCGCCAGCCCGTTCGACAAAGTGACCTGCACGTACCGGGGCAGCCTGGAGCCGGTCGGCTACTGGCGCGGCGACGGCTTCCGCGTGGTGGTGGCCCCGCAGAAGGAAGGAGAGGAATGAGTTACTGTTTTGACCGCTGTCCGGACCGCTCGGCCACGGAAAGCTCCAAGTGGCGCAAGGTGCCCGGCGGAGTGATCCCGCTCTGGCTGGCGGACATGGACTTCACCTGCCCGCCCGAGGTCATCCAGGCCCTGCACGAGCGGGTGGACCACGGCATTTTCGGCTACGGCATGCCCCTGCCGGAGGTCTATGAGGCCGTGGTGGATTTTGTGTACGAGGCTCACGGCTGGAAAATCGAGCCTGAATGGGTGGTCTTCGTGCCCGGCGTGGTGACCGGGTTCAACCTGGCCGTCGAGGCCACCTGCAGGCCCGGCGACGCCATGCTGGTGCAGCCGCCGGTCTACCCGCCCATCCTCTGCGCGCCGGCCGACCGACGCCTGGCCGCCCGCTGGGCGCCGCTGGTGGACAACGGCAGCGGCCGCTGCGAGGTGGACTTCGACCGCTTCGAGCAGGCCATGGCCCCGGAGACGGCCTACTTCCTGCTGTGCAACCCCCACAACCCGGTGGGGCGGGTCTTCGAGCGGGCCGAGCTGGAGCGCATGGCCGAGATCTGCCTGCGCCACAACACGCTGATCCTCTCGGACGAGATCCACAGCGACATCGTCTACAGCGGCCACCGCCACATCCCCATCGCCTCGCTCGATCCCGAGGTGGCGGCGCGCACCTTCACCTTCATCGCCCCGTCCAAGACCTTCAACATTGCCGGGTTGAAGTGCTCGGTGGCCATCATCCCCGACCGCGAGCTGCGCGAGCGCTTTGAAGCCGGGCGCCGCGGGCTGGTGGACAGCGTCAACGTGATGGGCCTGACCGCGGCGATGGCGGCTTACCGCAGCGGGATGCCCTGGCTGCGCGAGCTGCTGGTTTATCTGGAGGGCAACCGCGACTGCCTGGCCCGCTTCGTGGCCGAAGAACTGCCCGGGGTGCGCATGAACCTGCCCGAGGGCACCTTCCTGGCCTGGCTGGACTTCCGCCAGGCGGGACTGCCGGAGAACGCCAGCGCCTACCTGGAGAAGAACGGGGTGGCGCTGAACGACGGAAACAGCTTTGGCGATACCAGCGGCGGCTTTGTGCGCCTGAACTTCGGCTGCCCGCGGGACACATTAATGGAAGCACTGCTGCGCATCAAGCGCGCGCTGGCGCAGCTTGGCTGAACTCATATCAAGGAGATGATCAATGAAGGAAGCATGGGAACTACCCGCCAGCTCGTTAACCTCGTACTCGAAAGTGGAAGCCCGCCGCGGGCGCGAGTTCATCCTGCGCATGACCACCGGCGCGGACGCGTTCAAGGCCATCCAGCAGTTCGCCATCGACGAGGGCATCCGCTTTGCCAAGGTCCACGCCGCCTTCATGGGCGGATTTGAGCCCTGCCGCTTCGCCATCTGGGCGCCGGATTCGCACGACCCGTCCAACTGGCACTACGAAGACGTCATGGTTGTGCAGAACCTGTCCATGATCCTGGCGCTGGGCGGCATCATCCACCCGCGCCCGGCCCCGGGCGGCGGGGAGGAGGTCTTCCCGGCCATCCACTTCGTGATCGGCGGCGGCTGGAACGTGCCCACCGTGGGCGGTCACCTGCTGGAAGGCTCCATCGTCAAGGGCGCGTTCGAGCTGTTCATCACCGAGATCCTGGACATCGACGTGCTCTACCCGCAGGACTGGCTGGCCGGCATCTCCAAGGTGCTCTACCCGGAGAGCTGGTACAAAAACATCGCAAAATAGGAAGCAAAAAGAAAGAAAGCTGACAGACCCTCCGGGGACGGGCCGCCGTCCCCGGTTTTTAATTCCCGGGGCTGAGCGCCGCGCCCCGGCAGCAGAGAGGCCGTTTCCCGGACCGGAGCGGCGGGGATTGTCTATAATATCTGTACCCGTACCGGACAGATCAACGATTCCCCCGCCGAGGAGCCGCCGATGCCGACCCATCC
>CZCB01001285.1_pt1 | contig 13129 bp, 10 predicted proteins | sample 591991 | NCBI WGS metagenome assembly CZCB01 (sample SAMEA3556809, study PRJEB10932) | anaerobic digester metagenome | reverse complement strand
ACTCTGGAAATATACGCCCATTTATACCCCAATAAGCACGGGGAAGTTTCCAGTAAACTGAACGAACTATTTACCCCTAAAATTTTCCAAAAAACAGGCGAAAATCCGGGTATTTCAGAATAATGCTTCCAAATTGCTACCACGGATAAAAATTAAGCCTCTGAAACCCTTTATTTTACTGGGTTCAGAGGCGTTTTAACGTCTATTCCCACTCGATTGTGGCAGGGGGTTTTGTAGTTATATCATATACAACCCTGTTTATACCTTTAACCTCGTTTACAATCCTGCCGGATACCTTCTCCAATACATCGTACGGTATCCTGGCCCAGTTTGCAGTCATAAAATCCGTTGTCACAACGGCCCTTAATGCAATTACATGATCATAGGTCCTGTCATCTCCCATTACCCCAACAGTTTTAAGGGGAGTAAGCACAGCAAAATACTGGCTTATATCATTCACCATACCTGCTTTTGCAATCTCTTCCCTGAATATATGATCCGCTTCCCTGACAATCTCCAATCTTTCCCTTGTAACCTCACCTATAATCCTGACAGCCAATCCGGGCCCGGGGAAAGGCTGCCTTGACACTATTTCTTCCGGGAGATTAAGCTCCCTTCCGACCTGCCGGACTTCATCCTTAAACAGGTTCCTCAGCGGTTCTATGATGCCTTTAAAATCTATATCGACAGGCAATCCGCCTACATTATGATGGCTCTTTATAACTGCGGAGTCTCCCACACCGCTTTCAACCACATCCGGATATATTGTTCCCTGGACCAGGTAGTCAATCTCCCCAAGCTTTCTTGCCTGCTCTTCAAACACCCGGATAAATTCCTCACCGATTATCTTTCTCTTCTGTTCAGGGTCGGTCACCCCTTCCAGCCTTCCGAGAAACCTTTCGGCCGCATCCACTCTTATAAAATTCATGTTGAAACTGTTTCTGAACACATTTTCCACCTGGTCTGCTTCATTCTTTCTGAGAAGGCCATGGTCCACAAATATACAGGTAAGATTATCGCCTACAGCTTTGTGTACCAGTACGGCGGCAACGGATGAATCAAGCCCTCCCGAAAGAGCACACAGCACAGGACTGTCTCCCACCCTGCCGCGGATTTCATCAGTTATTTTTTCTATAAAGGATGATATCTCCCAATCCCCCGAACAACCGCATATATTATAGAGGAAATTATTAAGCATAGCCTTACCCTCGGGAGTATGCTCAACTTCAGGGTGAAACTGTACGCCGTAAAGTTTTCTGTTATCATCCTCTATTGCCGCAGCCAAACAGTTATCCGAATGGGCGGTCACCCTGAATCCCTCGGGTACTTTGCTTACACAACAGGTATGACTCATCCAGGAGAAAGTTTCAGGCTCAATGCCCTGGAAAAGACTGCTGGACGGATCCACCTTTATCCCGGTCCTGCCGTACTCTCTCTGCCTGGCTTCAGCCGCTTCACCACCAAGCATGACGCTCATAAGCTGCATACCGTAGCATATACCAAGAATAGGAACGCCTAGTTCGAATAATTCCCTGTCACAAAAGGGAGCCCCTTCGTCATTTACTGACGCAGGCCCCCCGGTCAGTATAATCCCCTTGGGATTTAAGATTTTTATCCTGTTAATGGGAGTATTACAGGGGAGTATCTCGCAATACACTTTTGCTTCTCTGACTCTTCTTGCAATAAGCTGATCGTACTGCCCTCCGAAGTCAAGTATAAGCACCAGTTGGTTTCTCAAAAACAAAACCCCTTTCTCATTTTTGTTTATACATATATCAGGAATTCTACTTAAGTATACTCAATTATAACACGAATTCTACAGCCTAATTATTTCCTCACCGGTATTCCGTGGCTTTCGAGGTAATCCTTAACCTGGGCAATGGTAAGCTCACCAAAGTGAAACAGAGAAGCTGCCAATACCGCATCGGCTCCTCCGTTTATTATAACTTCAGAGAAGTGTTCCAGCCGTCCCGCGCCCCCGGATGCGATGACCGGAACATTGACTGCCCGGGTTACGGCCTTGGTTAAAGCTATATCGTAGCCGTTTTTGGTACCGTCCATATCCATGCTGGTAAGAAGAATTTCCCCGGCCCCTCTTTTCTGTACTTCCATGGACCATTCAACGGCATCCATGCCCGTATTTATCCTTCCGCCGTTAACATATACATCCCAGCCGCTGCCGTCCTGACGGCGTTTTGCATCTATGGCAACCACAACGCACTGGCTGCCAAAACGGCTTGCTGCTTCTTCAATAAGATCGGGATTGCGGACAGCGGCCGAATTTATGGAGATCTTATCAGCCCCGGCCTTTAATATGTCACGAAAATCCTCTAAAGTTCGTATCCCGCCCCCAACCGTCAGGGGTATAAAAACCTGCTCGGCGGTCCTTGCAACAACATCGGTCATGATATTCCGGGCCTGAGCTGATGCGGTTATATCAAGAAATACCAGCTCATCGGCTCCGGCTTCATTGTACGTCCTGGCAGCCTCAACCGGGTCCCCTGCATCCCTCAGGTTTACAAAGTTTATACCCTTGACGACTCTTCCGGATTCAACATCCAAACACGGAATAATGCGCTTTGTAAGCATATTTCTCCTCCTTGCAATCAGGCGAACTGGCAGCCGCCGGCAAAATCGGCCCCGATAGTATTCCGAAAATCCCGGCTTTGGTTCGGTATAAATAAACAAACAGGACTGCCCCGGAATACAAAAAGATATAACCGGGCCGGCGCTGTGGTTTACTGGAAATACGCAACCCCGGCTTCAAACAGTTTCTGATCCTTATCACCGGGTATGTTCCTGGCAACATTGGTTCCTATTCTCTCCGAATGCCCCATCTTGCCCAATACCCTGCCGTCAGGGCTGGTTAGCCCCTCGATAGCCATAAACGAACCATTGGGATTAAACTCAATATCGTTTGTGGGCTTCCCGTCAAAATCCACATACTGTGTGGCAATCTGCCCGTTTTTGGCCATCTCTTCTACCTGTTTAACGGAGGCGATAACCCTGCCTTCCCCGTGGGATACGGCAATGGTGTGAATATCTCCCGGTTTAACCCTGGAAAACCACGGTGAAAGGTTGGACACCACCTTTGTATTGACCATCCTGGAAACATGGCGTCCTATGGTGTTAAAGGTAAGAGTCGGACTGTCCTCCGTCATATCCCTGATCTCCCCGTAAGGTACCAGGCCAAGTTTGATAAGCGCCTGGAAACCGTTGCATATACCCAGTATAAGCCCGTCCCTGTTATTTAAAAACTCCATTATCGCTTCTTTTATATAGGGATTTCTGAATGTAGCAGCTATAAATTTGCCCGAACCGCTGGGTTCGTCTCCTGCGCTGAAGCCGCCGGGGAGCATAATTATCTGGGAATTCTTAATCTTTTTGACCATCATATCTATGGATTCATCAATATCCTTCTGGGTAAGATTCTTTACAATTAAAGCATCAACTATTCCGCCGGCTTTTTCAAAGGCCTTTCCGGTATCATATTCACAGTTGGTACCCGGAAACACAGGCATAAACACCCTGGGCTTCGCTATTCTGACAACACCTGACTTATACCGGCCTCCTCCTGTAAAAACCTCAACAACCGGATTGGAGCCGGGATAAGCATCCCCGGAAGGTTTTGTGGGAAATACATCTTCAAGAGGTTTTTTCCAGCTTTCCAAAGCCTCATGCAGGCTTATACTGACACCGCTGACGACTATTCCGGGCTTTGCATGAGTATAACCCAACAGACGGTATTCCAATCCGCTGAACAATTCTTCCGGATCTTCATCCCGGGGAATTTCAAGTATAATGGAACCGTATCCAGGTGTAAATAGCGTACCTGGATCCTCTATACCCTGAAATACAAAACCAATCATGTTGCCAAAACACATTTTGCTTACAGCCTCGGCTATACCGCCGGATTTTACACTGCAGGCGGCCAAAACTTTTCCGGATTTTATCAGTGAGTTTATCCTTATATAGTTTTTGTCCAGCTGTTCAAAATCGGGCAATCCGCTGCTGTCCCTGTTCAGAGGAATTAATACCACTTTACTTTCTGTTCGTTTAAACTCAGGGGAGACAACATGATTTACATTCAGAGCATTAAAGGCAAAAGCTACCAAAGTCGGTGGAACATCCAGATCCTTAAAGGTCCCCGACATGCTGTCCTTACCGCCTACAGAGGGAATCCCCAGCTTTGTCTGAACATAATATGCGCCCAGTAAAGCAGCCAGGGGTTTTCCCCACCTTGCCGGATCCTCGCCCAACTTCTCAAAATACTCCTGAAGCGTCAGTCTTATACTTCTATAATCACCGCCAATTGAACAGGCCTTTGCAAGCGCCTCAACAATTGCGAAAACGGCTCCGTGGAAAGGACTCCACTTCGATAATACCGGGTTATATCCAAATGTCATAGCGGTACCGGTAGAGGTATCACCTTCAATAACCGGGATCTTCGCTACCATACCCTCGGCAGGAGTCAACTGGTATTTTCCTCCAAAAGGCAATAGTACGGTCCCGGCTCCTATAGTACTGTCAAATCTTTCTACAAGCCCCTTCTGGCTGCATACATTCAACCGCTCAAGATTATTCAGCCAGGCTCCTTTTATATCCTCTTTATACATTGACACCTCTTCAGGCAGTATATCAAAGAAATATCCCCCTTCATCCGGAGCTGCTACAACAGCGCTGCTTCTTCTCTTAACACCGTTGGTGTTTATAAACTCCCTGCTTATGTCAACTATCAGCTGCCCCCGCCATCTGATTCTGACCCTGGCCTCTTTCGTAACATACGCAACCGGAGTAGCCTCAAGGTTCTCTTCAGCAGCTGCAGCAATAAACTTTTCAACATCGTCAACCGAAACCAGAACTGCCATTCTTTCCTGGGATTCGGATATAGCAAGCTCTGTGCCGTCAAGCCCTTCGTATTTTTTGGGTACGGCATCCAGATCTATTTCAAGGCCGTCAGCCAGCTCCCCAATAGCCACAACCACGCCTCCGGCACCAAAATCATTGCATTTTTTTATAAGCGGGCTGACCAAAGGATTCCTGAAAAGCCTTTGGATTTTTCTTTCAGTCGGGGGATTGCCCTTTTGCACCTCGGCCCCTGACTTAATCAACGACTCCTCGTCATGTTCCTTTGAAGAACCGGTAGCTCCGCCGCACCCGTCACGGCCGGTCCTTCCACCCAGCAAAATAACCACATCACCCGGTTCCGGCTTGCCTCTTACCACGTTCCGCCTTGGAACAGCACCAATAACCGCACCCAGCTCCATTCTTTTGGCCACATATCCTTCATCATATATCTCAACAACCTGTCCTGTTGCAAGTCCTATCTGATTCCCATAAGAGCTGTACCCCTGGGCGGCGCCCGTAGTTATTTTGCGCTGGGGAAGCTTGCCTGGCAAGGTTTGGTCAACAGGCGTCCTTGGATCGCCGCTTCCGGTAATCCTCATTGCCTGGTACACATACGCCCTGCCTGACAAGGGATCCCTTATCGCTCCTCCCAGGCAGGTGGCAGCGCCTCCAAATGGTTCTATCTCAGTAGGATGATTGTGAGTCTCGTTTTTGAACATAACAAGCCATTCCTCGTTTTTTCCATCCACATCAACGTTAACAACAATGCTGCTGGCATTTACCTCATCGGATTCTTCCAAATCGTCCAGCATTCCCTTCATCTTAAGTTCCTTCATGGCAATGGTGGCAATATCCATAAGGCAGATGTCCCTGTTGTGCTCATCATTCCCATATACGAATTGCCTGGATTGAACATAGCTGTCAAAAGCCTTTTTTATAATTCCACTGTATTTTCCGTCTTCTATTTCAATATTTTCAAGCTTTGTCAGGAACGTGGTATGCCGGCAGTGATCCGACCAATAGGTATCCAGCATGCGAAGTTCGGTTATGGTGGGATTCCTTCTTTCGGTATTCCTGAAATAATCCTGGCAGAATTCCATATCATCAACAGACATCGCAAACCCTCTGCTGTCTATGAATTCAACCAGTTCATCCCTTGTTAATGAAGTGAAACCTTCTATTATCTCCACATCCTCCGGGGTTTCAGTTTCAACCTCAAGGGATTCAGGTTTTTCAAACGAAGCTTCTCTTGTTTCTATGGGGTTTATACAGTAATCTTTAATTCTCTGAATCTCTTCTTTAGAAATATTACCGCCCAGGATAATAACGTTTGCGGTACGGCACAAGGGCCTTTCACCCCTGGTTAACAGCTGAATGCATTGGGCGGCCGAATCAGCCCGTTGATCGTATTGCCCGGGCAGATATTCAACTGCAAACGCAGTTTCATTATCCTTGAGGATAAAATCCTCATCATACACCATGTCCACAGGCGGCTCGGAAAATATGATATTCCGGCACATCCTGTACTCATCATCCGTAATCCCCTCAACATCATACCTGTTCAGCAGCCTCACGTATTCCAGGCCTTTTATGCCAAGGTTATACTTCAAATCCCTGTAAATGGCCTGGGCTTCAATATCAAAGCCGGCCTTCTTTTCAACGTATATCCGCTTAACTTTACTCATGGTTATCCTGTCCCCTTTAAACAAAATAAACTCGAATATTATACTTAAAGAATAGCACAAAAGTTCACTATTTTAAATACTTTTTTTGTCATTTCATAAAAAAAATTCGGTAAATGAACCGCAGCAGTATGGTATTCATAAATTATTTACAGTATTTAGAATTCGCTATATCTTCTATCGGGACAATTCCCCGAACTTCTAAACGGTCTGGATATACCCACAGCTTAACTTGTAACCTGTCAAGCAGTTCTTGCCAAGTCATTACTCTCTGTGGGAATCCGACCGTTAAATGTTTTTCATCGTGAACTTTTACAAAAGCAATATTCTCCGTAACGGTATTCTCATTCGGCTGGTAGCGGACATCGAATAGTTCTTCCTCAATCGCTTCCTTCACTACCGCGATATTCTGTTCCAGCTTCGTGAGGTTTTCCATCTCCGGCCAGTAATGTTCATACCGCTTGCGAATGGCAAATTCCTGTGCCTTTAATTCATTAATTTGGCGTTTATACTCTTCGTGTGATAACGCCCCATCAACATAAACAGTAGCAAGTCTTTTCTGCTTCTCCTGTAACTGTGAAATCTGTTCCGTTATTGGAGAGAGTAAAGTTTCCAGTTCTTCCTTCCGGCGTTCCAGCGAACCGACATACTCATCAATGGCTTTACGCATCTGGTCTTTATTTTGAAGCATCTCAATAATCCGTTTCTTGACTTCTGTGGTAACTGCTTCACCATCAAGGACTGGGCTGGTACATCTGGGACTGCCGTCAAGGTGGTATTGCTTGAGTTTTCCATTACACTTAAAAACCAGCTTCGTCCCTTTGTTATACATAGTATCGTGAAACGGACGTTGACAGAGACCGCAGAAGATACGACCGGCAAGTATCGGTTTTGGACGCTTGCGGTTAAACCCTCCTCTTGATTTAACTCTCTTTTCCTGTGCTTTTTCCCACAGCATTTTATCAATAATAGGTGGGAAATCTACCTCATACCACCCATCAGTTTTTTCCTTTTTCACTTTTTCAACTTGTTCTGGACTTAACTGCACTTTATCACCCCTCCAGAGATAGTTTGTTCCAGCGTAAACTGTGTGAGTAAGAATACGCTGGATGGTAGCATCACCCCAATGAGCCTGCATCTTACCAGCGCGTCCTTTACGAGTTTTGCGAAGTTGATTAGGTGTGGGTATCCCTAATTCCGTTAACTTTTCCGCAATCCGTACCATACCCATAGGTTGTCCTGACTCGTCTCCATAGACATACCACTGGTAAATGAGTTTGACTATCTTAGCTTCATCTTCAATAATTTCCCATTTTTCCTTTTTATCGTTCCATTTGTAACCAAGTGGCTGAGAACCTCCTGCATACTTTCCAGCTTTCGCTAACTTTTTCTTACCGGTTATCGTCCGTAACTTGATAACTTCCCTCTCGTATTCAGCAAAAGCACCAAGAATGTTTGAGTGGAGATTTCCTTCCGGTGTATTATCATTAGAACCTTGTACGAAAATGAACCCGTCTCCTTTAAGACCGCAACGTCTAATTTTACGCGCTTCATCACGTAATGCCGCGAATACCGCCATAGACCGAGATAACCTATCTTGACGATAAACAAAGATAGCGTCATACTCACCATCTTGATATTTCTCCCAAAGTTGATGGAGCACTGGTCTCTCATCTATACCCAGTGCTCCGCTGTAACCGTCTTCTTTGAATATGTCTTCTTCTGTAACATGATAACCGCGTCTTTTTGCTTCCTCCATACAGATTTCAGCTTGAGTATCAAGAGAGGTTCCTTCCGCTTGGTCTTCTGTGGAAACCCTGCAGAGTATTGCGGCGCGTTTTATTAACTGCTTCATACCATCACCTACTGATTTCCTTTTGAACCACTGTCAATATAAATCGGTATTTTCAACGTATCCCCCGCTTTGATAAAGTGAGGGTCGGTAATATTGTTAAGTTCCAATACCTGTTTGGCGTACCATTCATAATTCATTCTAAAATGCTCGTTCATAAAGTATGGGTTGATAATGTCAACCAGCGTATCTCCTGATTTAATAGTTATCTTCCGTATCTCTTTTAACTCCCATACATCATTAGGTCTTTCAGCAATGTTAATCCTGTCAATTAAGGCTACCTTGTCACGGTCAAAGTATTCTTCGGGTGGTAGTACCCTATACCCGTTCTCAACTACATACCAAATACCGGTTGCTTCATTAACATACCGTCCTGTCTCCTCATCATAAGTATATCCCTCAAGTGATTGGGATTCAGCATTTAGCGATTTCAAAATCCTCTCGTATTCATTTCTATTACTCTCGTCATTCACAAGCATATACCCCTGAACGCTAATTCCATTTTTAGTAAATTCATAACTACAAATATACTTAGCCCAAGCATAGATGTCATTAATTTTACCTGGTCCTTCTAAATCCTCTGTGAAGATTATTCGCCCTTCCAGAGACGTACTGTTGCCTTTCATCTCAGTTACCATCAACACCTCAAATTTTTCCGGGTCATACCACAGTTGTTTTACCATCTTTTCAGTCGGTATCCCTGGGTTATCCCGCATAAATATTCCGTAGTGTTGAAAGCGTTCTGGTAGATATTTTGGAATGATGAGGTCATAACCGGATTGATTTTTTACTTCCTCGGCAGTTACCTGTACATACCCCTCCAATAACTTACTTTTTATGTCCTCCATCATAATTTCTTTACTGGGTGACATCTTCGGTAGTTGCTCACTCAATTTAGCAAATATATCCCGAGCCTGTTCAACCTTCTGTGGGTTATCATCGCGTATTCCTTCAGTAGCTAATTGAAAACCATCATTCACATCATTTTTGAGAGCAATTATATCACCCTGTTTAATTCGGTTAAGAAATGGCAAGAATTCGTTTTTCCACCTTTTCTCATAACTAATTAGCTGGTCTTGTTTCATTTCGTCTTGAACATCTCCGAGTAACTGATGCGTTAAAGAAATCAGGTTTGCAAGCTCGGAAACGTAATATTCAGCCCATAGTTGAGGGTCTTCTATAGAATACGTATTCCCATTGTCATTTTTAACAACTTCTTTCAAGTAACTTGCATTTTCAGCCAGGGATTTCACTAACAGGGAATTAAGCTGTTTGGAAGATTCGTCAATTATTTTCGCATTATCATCAACCGTTTCCATTTCTCCACAGCCAACAAGGCTGATAATTACCAGTCCTAAAACAAGAAAGAGACTTAATCGTCTCATGGTATCACCTCCACAATTACCCAAAATATATTTTACTACAATAGACGGACGGTCTCAATAAAAAGTCCCCTATTTCACCACCTCCAAAAAGAAAGTTGCTTATGCCCTCCGGAGTATAAATATATTGACGAAGAAAGTTCCGTAGGGCATAGAGTCGTATAATTGGTTGTAATTTGAGAAAAAGCGAGAGCGCCACTCTATTTCATCAGGCGGCACTCTCTTTTTCCTTGTCTTCGGTTGTCTTTTCATCCTGTAGTATTTCCTTCTTGCGTTCTACCTTGTAGCGAGCGATTTGTTCTTCAACCTCAGCGATTTTCTTTCCATAGAATTCTATCCGCAGTTTTTGTTCCGACAATTTCAACTCCAGTTTGTCAATTGTTAACTGGTCGGCTTCTGCCTGCATAGCTTCTGTGTACTCTGTGGCATATTTATCCTGCATCTGCACCGCATAGGAAAGGTTAGCGCGGTAGGTCGCTCTCCTTTTTTGAAGTTCCTGTAACTTGGGGTCTTGTTCCTTACCCTCTTTAGTAACCGTGAATTCAACCTTCATTTCCTCTTTCTCCTCCTTGGATTTTTGAACCGCTTGATTTTTACCTGCCATTTTACTCATCCTCCTTACAGAATTTGGATTGGATTACTGTAATCTGAAATTCATTTCCATCGGGTAACCTGATGACTAACCCCTTATCACGTGTCAGTAATCCCGCTTCCTGAAAGGTTTGAATTCTTGATTCTTCCGTCAATTCTTCTTCCAGTAAAGTTCTCAACAATTCCACCATTTGGAATTTATCCATCGTATCACCGCCTGTCCTCTAAAATTTTCTTCAGTCGAGATAAAGCAGTATCTGTATCTCCACTGGAATTTTTAAGGTAGCTGTGGATACAACCCAGCTCATAAACCAGAGAAGCTGGAGCCTCTTTAACGAGCATCTCCAGCTTCCGTTCTGCAACTTTTGTGCAGTTGTTTTGTTCCGGGAAGTCTTCGCTGTGTTCTAAACAGCGAATTATTTCTCTCACCCTCTTCCTGGCTTCTCTCTTGTTCAATGTCACCAACTCCTTATCTGTTAAATATTTACAACTGTTTAATTATATTATAATGAACTTTCATGTAAATTTAAAGAGGGAACCCAAAAATTTTGTCATATTTTGTAAAAAATTTTTACTAGCCCTCTATTAAGTTGCCTTGAAGCATCTTAAAATATAAACATAAGACACACTAAGGAGGTGAATTTGCAAGTGGGAGTGAGCATTAATAACAAAACCAAGGTTCTTCGCTTTATTTGGACGTATCCTGGCCTCAATCGTTCTCACATTCAAATTTCTGTACCTATAGGAAAAAGACGTATAGTTAACGCCTTAAAAGAACTACAGGCGGAAGGTGCAATACGAGTAAGCCGTAAAAAGTGCGGTGATTCCGAAGCGGAAGTATACTATCCGGTATTAAATGAGTCGGAAGAAATAATCCGTATCTTAGATGATGAAGAGTTAGTGTCAATATAAGTTCGCAAAATTCATCTAAATTAACTCCGAATGGTAAATGTAGAGCATGTAGCTTAGTATTAATAAAAGTATTTGCAGAAATCAAGGGCGAGCGAAAGCGAGTTCATTTTGGCCCTTGATTTCCAATGATCACACATCCTTTTGTTTCCCGGCCTGTTACAACAGGCCGGGCGCATTCCGGCAAGGAGAGGGTTTAGGGCAGAGTCCCAAACTTAAGCTGCTTTTAATATATCTTCTTTCGTAAGTTGAATAATTTCCGGTTTAACATAAGAGCGTCCTGTCGACCATTCTTCAGAATACTCAATAAGATAAGTGGTTATTAGCCGGATGTAGGAATCCATGTTGGGAAACACTCCAACTACTGCTGTTCGTCTCCGGATCTCCCGGTTAAGACGCTCCAGGATATTAGTGGATGAAATCTTACGGTGGTCTATTCGTTTAAAGGTATAAAACTGCAGAGAATCTTCAAGGCCTTCTTCCAATATTTTTATCGCCCCGGGATACTTATTCTCATATGTATCCATAAACGAATTTGCATAGGCCTGCGCGCTTTCCATATCAGGTTGTAACCAGATTTGCTTTAACCTGTTGGCAAACTCTGCTTTGCCCTTTGCCGGTACATGAGCCAGTATGTTCCGCATAAAATGCACCTTGCAGCGTTGCCAGCTGCAGCCAATAAAAGATTTCTGAATGGCCTTAACCAGGCCTTTGTGCGCATCAGATACTACCAGCCAGACATTTTTGAGCCCTCGTTCTTTTAAATTATCAAACAAGCTTTGATAGGTTGTTTCAGATTCTTCGTACATGGGCTCTATAGCTAAAATATCCCGTTTACCGTTCTCATCAAGTCCTACTACTACAGCTACAGCCAGGTTCTTAACCTGGTGTCCTACCCGGATTTTTTCATACAAAGAATCTATCCATAACACCGGATAAGTTTCTTGTAAAGGCCGTTGCCTGAAAGCAGCCACCTGGTCATTTAGCTCTTTGGTTATCTGGGAAACCTGGCTGCGGGAAATAGAATCAATACCCAGGTTCTTGGCTAATTTTTCAATCTTACGGGTAGATACACCGTTGATGTAGGCTTCCTGGATAACATTTATCAATGCCGCTTCAGAACGCTTTTTTTCTGTGACAAAGAAAGGAATATAGCCACCGTTACGGATTTTAGGAACAAAGAGATACATAGTTCCTAAACGGGTATCAAAACGCCGGACACGGTAGCCGGAACGGTATCCCGTACGTTCAGGGGTGCGTTCTGATTTAATGGCATTGATTTTAGCGCTAACTTCGATTTCCATAAGCTGTTCACAAAGCCATTTGAGCATAGAAAGCATTGGATCTTCATCTGCTAAAAATTTCAATAGCATTTTTTCTAGATTTAGGTTATTATTAGAGTAAGCCATCGGTTTTCACTCCTCCTTTGGTTTGCTCGTACTTACCAAATTCGGAGTGGCCGATGGTTTTTCCTTCTTTTTATTTTGCGAACTTAATTATACATGATCTAATTTTCTGCACTATTTCTTGTTGTTTTATTTTTTGAATCAAACAAGTCACAAGTTGTTCCAAAATGAAAATAAAGTCGTTCTAAAGAAAATAAACTTGTTCCGAAAAGAAAATTATGTCCTTCCCAAAATATAAGCAAAGTCTTACGGGAAGAGTTCTGCTTGGTTTATATGTATTGAAGTGTGATTTAAGTTCTTTATGCTGCATTTTATAAAGAATGCGTCATATGAAGATTGTGAACTTACATGTTTAATAGATTAGAGCGTTATGACCAAATATGTTTTACACTTATTAATGTCACCGCCGGTGTATAATTGACCCAGGAGCAACGAAAAGGAATTGACCCACCCCCTGGC
>CZCB01001367.1_pt2 | contig 13191 bp, 10 predicted proteins | sample 591991 | NCBI WGS metagenome assembly CZCB01 (sample SAMEA3556809, study PRJEB10932) | anaerobic digester metagenome | reverse complement strand
TGTGTATAAGAGACAGGGACACCCCCTCCCGGTCCCTCCCCCGCGTGGCGATATGCGATGGTTCGTAGAACCGGAGCTGGAGCACCGCCAGGTGCGACTCCCGGTGGATAGCCGTTTCACTCTTCTGAATCTGATATGATGCCGTTGTTCTCAGGCGCATCGCTCCGGTGGATGGAGCCATTATCCCATCTTCTCCCCTTTCCCCGTATCTGGGTGGCGAAGGGAGATGACCAGCCGGAGGATGACGTAGAAGACGGCGGCGACCAGCACGCACTCGAGGTAGAACCCAAGAAGCAGGAACGCAGAGAATGCCAGGTCGTGTGCAGCTGTACCTTCGGCGAGCGGCAGTGCGCTCATGATATCGTCAAGAAGCCGCCCAAAGATCGGCAATCTGTCCGCGAGCAGCGGAGGCTCGCCTCTCCAGCGGTGCGGGGTTATGAACAGGGGAAATACAAGCGGGGTCGTTGCTGCGGCGGTGACGAGCATCGCCTGAATCTTTCCGTGAAACGAGAGGACGCCTGAAACAATCGGGAACGGTGTCGCGGCCCCGGCAACCGCAAGGATCATGAGCACCAGAAAGAAGGCGAGGATGGCGTAGAGCGGTGCGGGCCCCGGATGACCCGAGGCGACGCTGGCGAACCTACCCAGACGGCCCACGCAATGGCCGCGACGAACGGTGGGATTACGAACCGCAGCCGGCTTTGGGAGAGGCGCTCGAGGAGGGGGTGGAGGTTTGCGGAGGACGATGCTCTCATCGGACTGGATCACCCTGTTTCGCGCCCGCGTGAGGCCTTCCTGGCAGAGATTCTGGCGCGGGAAGAGGGTGGTCTCGACTTAAGACCAGCAGGACAATCCAGATGATGACCAACAGAAGCCCAAGTGTGGATCCAAGCTCTTTATCGTAGTTATCCGGGCCCGGCTCCGCCATACAGGAGCCTGGGTGTTGGGTTACTTATAGTTTCTGTCCTCGCTCTCTACACGTCCGGCGTCCTGCTGCAAAAAAAATAAAACAAAACGCTTCGCCGAAAAAATAGGGCCGGCAAAGGAGGACCCGGTGTGCCGGGGGAGAAGGCATCCCCCTACCCGATCAACTTCACCAGCCCGTGCCGGGGCTCGAGCACTTCGCCGCCCCGCTTCAGCTGCTCGATGGTGTGCTCGATCTTGTCGCGGGCGAATCCCTGCTGCACCAGGATCTCAATAACCTCCTCGACCTTCGCCTGGCCGCCTCCGTCGGCGGAGGCGTTCCGGATCGCCTCCTTGACCGACCGGATGATGTCGCGCTGCGCCTTCGTGACCCCGGTCACGAGTTTGTCGATATCGAAACTCCCGGTCTCGGCGTCGTAGGCGACCTGCCGGAGAGATGCATCCACAATCTTTAAGATCCGGTCGGTATCTTCCGTATCAACGGTGTTCGAGAGCCGCATCCGGGCGCTCGCCTCCGAGAGCCGCACCAGCGCTTCGAGTTGCCGGGCGGTAACCGGGACGGGCTTGTTGCCGCTTGCGAGGTTGCGGAGACGCATGTAGTAGGCGACGAGCGCCTCCTTTGCCCCGTCGGAGAGGATGGGGAAGCATGTCCTCTTCGCGTAGGCGATGTACTTCCGGAGAAGCGACGGGTCGATGTCGGGTGTGACCGGCGCAAGGGCACGCTGGATATATGCGTCGTCGACGTTCGGCAGGGGCTTATACTCGTGCTGCTTGATCAGTTCGCCCACTGCGTGGGTCTTGATGATATGGTTGGCGATCGCCTCGTCGCGCTCGGCCTGCGGCTGATCGGTCATCACGAAGATGAGGTCAAAGCGCGAGAGGAGCGAGGGCGGCATGTTGATCTGCTCGCCGATCGGGACGAATTGGTCAAACCGCCCGAGTTTCGGGTTCGCCGCGCCGAGGAGGGCGCAACGGGACTTCAAGGTCGCGGTGATCCCGGCTTTGGCCACCGAAATAGATTGCTGTTCCATTGCCTCGTGCAGCGCGCTCCGGTCCTCTTTCCGCATCTTGTCCATCTCGTCGACAGCGGCGATCCCCATATCCGCGAGGACCAGGGCACCGGCCTCGAGCGTCCAGCGCCCGTCGCCGAACTCGTCCTTGACCGCCGTTGCCGTCAGACCGGCGGATGTCGACGACTTGCCGCTCGTGTAGATACCCCGGGGCGAGAGTTTCACGACGTAGCGCAGGATTTGACTCTTTGCTATACCGGGGTCTCCGACCAGGAGGACGTGGATGTCGCCGCGGAGACGGGAGCCGTCCGGCATCTCCTTTGCGATGCCGCCGAAGAGCTGGAGCGCAATCGCCTCCTTTACGTCGTCCGTGCCGTAGATCGTAGGTGCGATCGACCGGGCAATCTTCTTGTAGATCTGGGGATCGCGGGCGAGCGCCTGGATCTTCGCCTCGTCCTCCTCGGTGATCGAGACCTCCTCGAACTCCTTCTCGGCAACCTCGATGGAGTTGCACTCAAGGTAGATGTCAAAGAGCGTGCTCTTCTGGCCGTAGTTGACCCTCTGAACCGCGCGCAGGATCCCATTCACCACAACCCGATCCCCCGGTGCGACCATCCCGGTGAGGTCGTCGGTGACGTCGATATCGAGCGTCTGGGGCTGCTCGCCGCCACGGAGCCCCTCAGGCGACTCCTGGATCCGGAGTTTCTGTGCATCGACGAACTGACATCGGTTCATGACGAGATCGAGACGAGTCTTGCGCTCGCAGTTCGGGCAGAATTCAGGCTCATCGAACCGTCCGTAACTCTGGGGAACAGGATCCGTGTTCTTTCCGCAAGTGCGGCAACGGAAGACCGCGCTCACGATCCGGGGGCGGACCTCGGTCGTCTTTCGGAGGATTCCTTCAATGCTGATGAAAGTGTTGATCTGCTCGGCCCTGATATCCCGGATGTTGGTCCTCTGCGGCAGGTTCGTGAACCGAATGTTGATCAGGTCGGGGTCCTGGCCGTCCTTGAGTTTGATGAGTTTGTTCTGGATGATTGCATCCCGGATATCCCCGATGACCTTTCCTGGGCTTCGCAGGAGCTCGAACGCGAGCTTATTATTCAGAATTTTCCGAAAATCTATATAGAGCGACCGTTTGTGGGGATACTCGCGGGAGAGTTCGGCAAGTTCTCGCTTATACTGCTTCTTCAAGAACTTCGTCCACTCACCGACGACATCGGTGACTTCCACGGTTATCTCTTTTGGCACAGAGAATCCCTCAACGGTGCTGCTTGGAAGCGATGACGAACCGGGCGAGCAGCGCCTCCATCTGGATGTCGCTGTTTGCCCCTTCCGAGAGACGGAAATCGGTCTCGCCGAGGGCGTCGATCAGTTTTACTTTGAGCGTCCGGTCCATATCGCGCTGGACGAGAGCGCGGTAGCACTGGTTGATCAACTCGTTCGGGGCAATGCCCCGGTCGCGGGTCAATGCGGAGAGAGCCTGTTCCGCCTCATCGAACCTTCCTTCTATTGCGAGGTCGAGAAGTTCGTCGATCTCATCCGGGCGGGCGGTTGCGGTGATTGAGTAGATTGTCTCTTCGTCGATATTCGCCTGGAGGATGGCCGCGCCCTGGAGAGCGTTGATTGCCTTCCTCATGTCTCCCGATGCGACATAGACGATGGCATCGAGCGCTCCATCCGTGATGGTGAGGCCTTCGGCTGCGGCAATCCGCTGCACCTCCTCAATGACGGCCTCTCTATCGAGCGGCCTGAACCGGTAGATGGCGCACCGGCTCTGGATGGGATCGATGATCTTTGACGAGTAGTTGCACGAGAGGATGAACCGGCAGGTCCGGGCGTAAGTCTCCATTGTCCTTCGCAGAGCTGCCTGAGCGTCCGTCGTGAGTGCGTCTGCCTCGTCAAGGAAGAGGATCTTGAACGTCGCGTCACCAAGCGGTGATGTCCTGGCGAAGTCCTTGATCTGGTTTCTAACGACGTCAATGCCGCGCTCGTCGGAGGCATTCATCTCACGGAAGTTCATCTGCCAGGTGTCGCCGAAGAATTCCCGTGCGAGCGCCACGGCTGCAGTCGTCTTCCCGATCCCCGCGCTGCCTGTAAAAAGGAGGTGTGGCAGGTTGCCGGTCTTGACGTAGGATTGGAGGCGCACCACGATCTCCTTCTGTCCGACCATCTCTTCGAGTCTTTTGGGCCGATACTTCTCTATCCAGATGGTGTGGTTGCCTTCCATTGCATGGAATTGTTGGCGCTCGAGCATCGTAAAAGCATCGCTATCTCGGCGATGATCCTTTTTAGAGGGGTGAGAACGAACAAGTAAGTACAGGTACGTATGGAAATACCGGAGGTTCGAATGGAGATCCGGCATTTCCGCACCCATAACGAACGTATGGAACTTTCAGGACGGATATTTGCGCGTGATCTCTCCTCCGCGCGTCATACTATAGACTCGAGCGAAGACCGGGACGGCTCCTATGTGGTGACGCCAACCGGGGCATGGTGCCGCCGCCTCTTCGTCGTCGGTGCAATCACCGAGCAGAAAGGGAGCGGAGATGTTATTTGGGCCCGGGTTGCCGACCCCACCGGGACGTTCCGGGTCACGGCGGACTGGCAGAGCCCGGATGCTCTTGAGACACTCAGGTACATTGAACCTCCGGCATTCGTCGCCGTCACCGGGCGGGCAGTGCTCATCGGTTCCGGGGCGAGAGCAAACGCGACGGTGAACGCCGAGGCGCTCTGCGCGGCGGATCGTACAGCCCGTGACCTCTGGGTGCTCGCGACCGCCGATGCAACGCTTGATCGGCTCGAAGCCCTCAAGAAATGCGCTGATGAGCGGACCGCGACCGCTCGCCGACTCTATCAGACCACGGATGAGGATATCCGGGATATGGCCGGGATGGTGCGGACCGCGCTTGCAAGTATTCGCCCGGATATCTCCGTCGGCGAGATCACGCCTATCATCGGGCGCGACCTACTCCTTGCCGCCCTCGAGGATAAGGGCGGAAGCAGGGGCATCGGAGTTGAGGATGCAATCGCCGTCGGGGTGCAGTCCGGCCTCTCCGCCCGCGACGCCCGGGTCGCGCTTGAAGAACTTCTTGCCGCAGGGGAATGTTACCAGCCCGCATCGGGCATGATCAAACTTATCTGACATACTATGCGCCTTCATTTTATCGAGAACGGCCCGGCCCTCCTGGTCGAGCATGACCGGCGCGTGCTGGTCGTCGCCGACCTGCACATGGGCATCGAATCGGGCCTCGAGCGCCACGGCGTCCACATCCAAAGCCGGAGCGCCGCGCGGACCAAGCGCGTGCTCGCCTGCATTGAAGAGACGAATCCCGACCTCCTCCTCCTCTTGGGGGACGTAAAACACAACGTCCCGATAACGAGCAGGCAGGAGTACCGTGAACTTCCGGGCGTCCTGCAGGAATTCCGCGACCGGGTCCCGATTGCCGTCACTCCGGGCAACCATGACGGCGGTATCGGTCGCTTTCTTAACCCCGGAGAACTCCTCCCGGCCGAGGGCGCACTCATCGACGGCGTCGGCTACCTTCACGGCCACACCCATCCGGACCCGGAACTCTCCGGTCACCTCATCGTCATCGGCCACCACCATCCGGTCATCTCGATCGTGGATGCCGTCGGGTGCGCAGCACGTGCCAGGCCTGCCTACCTCTACTCGTGGATCGAAGAGCCGTCGGGAGATCGCACCCGGCTCCTCTTTGTCCCCGCCTTCAACGAATTTGCAGGAGGAATCGACGTCGGACGGTTGAAGAAGAGCGGGCTTGGGCCCCTTTCACGGTGCATTGATGAAAAAAGCGCGGAGGTGTATCTCGCAGATGGCACGTACGTCGGCACGCCGGCAACACTCTGCCCCACAGACGGCGTTTGATCTCCTCGATCCTAGGGTGCAGGAGGTCGTCCGGAAGCGCGGGTTTACTGAGTTGTCTCCCGCTCAGGAGCAGTCTATCCCGCGGCTCCTTAACGGGGAGAACCTGATCCTGGTAGCGCCGACCGGCACGGGAAAGACCGAGAGCGCAATGCTTCCGGTCTTCGACCGGCTCCTTGAGATTACCGGGGCGGGGTTCAAGGCTGTCTATATCACACCGCTCCGCTCCTTAAATCGGGACATCCTCAATCGGATGGAGTGGTGGTGCCGGGAACTCGGACTCTCGATCGGGGTCCGGCACGGGGATACGCCGCAGAACGAGCGGCGAAAGCAGGCATTGAACCCGCCGGATCTCCTCATCACGACCCCTGAGTCCTTGCAGACACTGTTCATAGGCAAGCGCCTCCGCAAGCACCTGGAGAATGTCAGGTATGTCGTCGTCGACGAGATTCACGAGCTTGCCGACAGCAAACGGGGAGCCCAACTTGCGGTGGCGCTCGAGCGCCTGGTTGCCTGCGCAGGGGAATTCCAGCGGATCGGCCTCTCGGCGACCGTCGGGAACCCGGACGATATCGGTCGGTTTCTCTGCGGGAATCGCCCGTTCTCGCTCGTCGAGGTCCCGGTCGCAAGCAGCCTCGCGATCAACGTCCAGTTCGCCGGAGAGGACTTCTCCTCCCAGACGCGGGCCGTCGAGAAGTGCCTCGATGCCCCCGGCTCCACCCTCGTCTTCGTCAACACCCGGGTGACTGCTGAGGCCCTCGGCCATCAGCTCTACTCCCGCGGCGACGTCGAGGTCCATCATGGCTCGCTCTCACGGGACGTCAGGGTCGATGCCGAGGAACGGTTCAGGAAGGGCGAGATCCGGACACTCATCGCCACATCCTCGATGGAACTCGGGATCGATATCGGGCATATCGAACACGTCGTCCAGTTCGGCTCCCCCCGACAGGTCTCGCGCCTGGTCCAGCGGGTCGGCCGGGCCGGCCACCGTCTCGATACCGTCTCGCGCGGGACCGTCCTTTCCACGGGGTTTGACGATCTCCTGGAGTCGCTCGTGATCGCACGCCGGGCGAGGGCGAACGAGTGCGAGCGGATCATCCCGCCAGCCGGGGCTGCCGATGTGCTCGCGAACCAGGTGGCGGCGATTGCGGTCGAGTACGGCGAGATCGAGGTCTCCCGCGTTCGGGAGATGATCGAGCGATCGGGGGTCTTTGCCGGCTGCGGGCCGCTCCTTGATTCCGTCTGCCGCCAGATGGTGGAGCACCGGCTGATCCGGATCGACGGGACCCGGATCGTCCGGACGGGGCGGGCCCGGCGTTACCTCATCGAGAACCTCTCGATGATCCACGACGAGCGCAAGATGGAGATCTTCGATATGGTCTCGCGCCGCACGGTCGGGACGCTCGACGAGTCGTTCGTCCTCGGGTGGATGCATACCGGCGCGGTCTTCATCACGAAGGGCCAGCTCTGGCAGGTGCTCGAGATTGAGGGAAACAGGATCACGGTCGAGCCGGCCACCCGGGCGAAAGGCGAGGTCCCGTCATGGGAGGGTGAGCAGATCCCGGTGCCGTTCGCTGTCGCCCAGGAGGTCGGGGCGCTCCGGAGAACTCGGGCGTTTGACCGCTACTCAGACGATCCCTGCGCGATAGCATACGCAGAGCGGTTCATGGCCGGAATGGACGAGGGAAACTACCCCGTCCCCACCGACCGCCTCATCACCCTCGAGAACACCGACGAAGGCGTCGTCTGCAACGTCTGCGGCGGACACAAGGCGAACGAGGCGCTGGCACGCGCGCTCTCGGTCCTCCTATCGGCCCGCTACGGGACGACCGTCGGGATCGAGGTCGGCGCTTACCGGTTCCTCCTGCGCCTGCCCCCGGAGATCCGCGCACTGGAGGTTCAGGAGACCCTTGCGGCGCTCGAACCCATGCATCTTTCGGGGATTCTGAAACTCGCCCTGAAACGAACGGCGCTCTTTAAGTGGAAACTTGTGCAGGTGGCAAAGAAGTTCGGCGCCATCGATGCGGACGCCGACTACGAGCGGTTCAGCATCCACCGGCTCATCGAGCTCTTTGACGAGACCGTCATCGCCGCCGAGGCATACCGGGAACTCTTCGCAAACTCGATGGACGTGGACGCAGCGCAGGAGATCCTCAAACGCCTTCGCGACGGCAGGATCGCGGTCGTCACGGGGCGGTTAAGCCCGCTCGGGAGCGATGTGCTCTCGTCTTCCCGGGACATGATTCCGCCGCCGATGATCGACCAGGCGGTGATCGGGACGTTGATGCGCCGGCTTGAGAAGGAGGATGTCGTCCTCTTCTGCATGCACTGCCGGAAGTGGAAGAGCCGGACGACCGTGGAGCGGGTCCCGGATCGCCCGCAATGCCCACTCTGCAATGCGCGCCTCATCGCGGCGTTAAAACCCTGGGACGAGCAGCTCATTCCGGCGGTGAAGAAGAAGAACAAGTCCGATGAGGAGCGGGCGATCGAGGTCAGGTTCCTTCGAAACGCCAACATCGTCCTCTCCAGCGGGAAGAAGGCGATAATAGCCCTCGCGGCAAAGGGCGTCGGCCCTGAGGTGGCGTCACGGATACTTGCCACCATGACCGAAGGGGATGCTTTCTACCGCGAGATCCTCAAGGCCGAGCGGAACTACGTAAAGACGCACAGGTTCTGGTAGTGAGCTCGTGCGGTATCGCCGGAGTTGCACTGGAGTAGCAACACATCCGGTACCGCCACAGTCGGGCAAGATGAGGCTCTTCTAACCCAGGTTCTCCCGACGGCATCATGCCCGGCAGAGTAATCTGGCGATAACCTTACAGCACAAAAAAGAGGCTTTCCTCGGCCTCATTTTTACTCAGAAAATGAACAACAGTAAAGAGGTTTACACGATTGTTTCAAGCCGCTGTTCCAGGAAATCGAGTCCTCGCTTGATATCCTCGATGTTCTTTCCGCCGGTCAGGATGATCTTTCCGGAACTGAAGAGGAGGGCGACAATCTTTGGATCCTCAATGCGGTATACAAGTCCCGGGAACTGCTCAGGTTCGTACTCGATGTTCTCAAGGTTGAGAGTGATGACCACCTTGTTCAGGTTGATGTACCTGCCCATGTCATACGAACAGACAATGTTCGTGACCGCGACCTGTGGCTCGTCATACGTATCGATACCGGCATCCCGAAGTGAGTGCATGATGATATCAAGGCCTTCGCGGAGGTCCTGCTTGTTCCTGATACCGGTGAGCACGACTTTTCCCGAGGAGAAAATCAGGGATGCGATCTTCGGCTTCTCAATGCGATAGACCGCTCCGGGGAACCTCTTCGTATTCAGTTCGCAGTTTTGTATTTTATCTGATACTTTTTCGAGGTCGATCGAGTCGGCAATCACCCCGGAGGCAACGATGTTCTCGATTTTCAGTGACTCGTATCCCTTCTCATCCATCGATATGAGTATCATTTTTCGGACCATAATACTAATGGATAATCTTTATGGCCATTACGAATTTAGAGCGTTCTTCACGGTCGTGCATTCTTTAAATCATGAGCGCGCAATTTTATTGATCACGTTATGGCAGATGATACGCAAAACCCCCCATCCTATGAAGACCTCTGCGCCAACTTCAAGATAGACGTCCCTGAATACTATAACTTCGGCTTCGACGTGATCGATGCATGGGCGAAGAAGGATCGGAATAAACTGGCGATGATCTGGACCGACCAGAAGGGCAACGAGAAGAAATACACATTCTATGACCTCATGCGGCTCTCAAATCAGGCGGTCAACATCTGTCTGAAATATGGTATAAAGAAGGGTGACCGGGTGATGTTGATGCTGCCCCGGGTGCCCGAGTGGTGGATCTTCGTTATCGCCCTCATCAAACTCGGTGCTGTCTACTGTCCCGCAACGACGATGCTGACACCGAAAGATCTGAAATATCGCATCCAGGCAGCCGAGATCAAGATGGTCATCACCCTGGCCGAACATGCGGACAAGGTCGATGAGATCTGTGATGAGTGCCCCACGCTCGCGGTTCGGCTCCTGATCGATGGCGTGAGAGAGGGGTGGGTCAGCTACCCGGTTGAACTTGACTACCCCGCACCCTGCTCACACAGGCTGGTGAACCTCCCCGGAATGCAGCGGACCAAATCGACGGACCCTATGCTGATCTTCTTCACCTCCGGGACTACCGGCGAGCCGAAGATGGTGGTCCATGACTACTCCTATCCGCTCGGGCATATCGTCACCGCGCAACTGTGGCACGACCTGCATCCGAACGATCTCCACCTGACAATATCAGACACGGGCTGGGGGAAGAGCGCATGGGGAAAACTCTTCGGTCAGTGGATCGTCGGCGCGTGCATCTTCGTCTACGACATCAGGGGGCGGTTCCACGCCACCGAGATCCTGCCGCTCATGGAGAAGTACGGGATCACGACATTCTGCTGCCCCCCGACCATCTACCGGATGCTCATCCTCGCCGATCTCGACAAGTTCGATCTCTCCGACCTGCGCCACTGCTGCAGCGCCGGTGAGGCTCTCAACCCCGAGGTGATCTGGGCATGGAAGGAAGGGACAGGTAAGACGATCTATGAGGGCTACGGCCAGACCGAGACGGTGCTCTGCATAGGGACTCTTCCTGGCATGAAGTGCAAGCCCGGATCCATGGGGAGGCCCATGCCCGGCTGGCATGTCGAACTTCACGACGATGAAGGGAATCCGGTCGGTGTCGGTGAAGAAGGGCGGATCGCGATCAGACTCGATCCCCGGCCTGTGGGGCTCTTCCGCGGCTACCTGAACAATGAAGAAGAGAACCGCAGGGTCTTCCAGAATGGGTTCTATTATACCGGCGATAAAGCCTACATGGACGAGGACGGCTACTTCTGGTTCATCGGGCGCGACGACGATGTCATCAAGTCATCCGGCTACCGGATCGGGCCGTTCGAGGTCGAGAGCGCGCTCATGGAGCATCCGGCTGTGCAGGAGGCAGCGGTCGTTGGCTCTCCCGATGTGATCCGGGGCCTGATTGTCAAAGCCTTCATCATCTTAAAACCGGGATATCAGCCCAGCGAAGCGCTGGCCAAGGATATTCAGAGGTATGTTAAGCGAGTGACGGCGCCCTACAAGTATCCCCGTGCGATCGAGTTTGTGGAGTCGCTCCCAAAGACCATATCCGGCAAGATCAAGCGCTATGAACTCCGGGAACTCGAGATGAAGCGGTTCATGGATAACAACAACCACAACCCTCCCCCCTCCACAACGAGCGGGGAGTAATTAGATTTATTTTGTTGGAGATACTACAATATTAGGCGCGAGGGTTGCCAAGCCAGGTCAAAGGCGCTGGATTCAGGGTCCAGTCTCGAAGGAGTTCGAGCGTTCAAATCGCTCCCCTCGCATTCTTTTGACGCGTAAAAAAAAGAGTTATTTGACCCTGCCAAACTCCTGACTGACTTCTGCTGCGGACTGGAAGGTCTGGTCTTGGAACATCTCAAGAACCTGAATCACTGCGTTGGGTGCATTGTTCTTCCTGGCATGGTTGATCAGGTCCTGCTTGTTGGCGGGGTAGTCCATGCCGGCAAGATACTTCTGGAATGCGGATGCACTCAACTCTTCAACCGATGCTGTCTGTGCTACAGAGGCCTGCCCGCCTCTAACCGAGGGTCTCTCTTCTGCCATTGTTCTTACCACCTTTTCTTGTTTGCATCCCTTCCGGAGGGACACACGCATGCCCATAGCTCTAGGTGAATAAAAAAGTTACTGTGTTTTGAGGCCAAAACGACGATAATATGAAGAGAACTAGTTCTGAGTTGGTGATGGCCGGATACGGCAGACCCACCCGGTATCATCGGTTCGCCGGAATGCCTCTTGGAGAGGAGTGCTCCTGTTGGCTATCGGGCAAACGGATCTAGGCCCTGGTGTCACTGTGGGCCGTCGGGTTGATCAATTTACGGAATGCCTCCATTGTAACGAGGAGAGATCCGGACCGGTTCACCAGATCAACGCTGGCAACATATTGCCGGTTTTTGGCACCCGGGAAAATTTCCCTCAAAATTAAAAAATTATGCGCTGATGGCAGCCAGTCTGCCCTCATCGCGCATGAACAGCCAGTAGCCCTCGGTTGGATTGAGTCTCTGGTTCTCACCCTGTGCTCCGGTCTGGTTGTTGATGAGCACCGAGCGATACATCTGGTTCTCCGCATCGAACCCGACGACATAGACCCAAGCGTCCTCCACTGATCCCAGGGCTTCATCCGCAGTTCGTGGTGTCATGTCAGAGTAGCCAATGGCATTCCAGCCTGAGCTGAGCGTCCTCATGGCGGGCGCTCTCACCGGGTTGGTGCTGAGACTCAGTTCTATGGTTGTATCCTCGGTTGAATAGACCCAGTATCCAACAAGGACTTCCAGAGTCTCGTTCTCGCCCACCGGAGTGAAGCCGGTTGCCGGTTCAAATGTGTAGATCGGCCGCCCATCAGTCTCGACTTCACTGAAAACCTGTCCTACAGTGTCGTTGCCTACAGCAAGCTGTCTTGGGATGGAGATGAAATTCCAGCCCTCATAGAGTTCGAGGTCCATAGTCTCCCCGGTCGATGGGGTTGGCGTCGTCGGTGTTGGAGTGACGTTGACTGTCGGCGTCGGAGTCACATTCACTGTCGGTGTTGGGGTGACGTTGACCGTTGGTGTCGGAGTCACATTCACCGTCGGCGTCGGAGTGACGTTGACCGTCGGTGTCGGAGTGACGTTGACCGTCGGTGTCGGAGTCACATTGACCGTCGGTGTTGGTGTGACGTTGACCGTTGGTGTTGGGGTCACATTGACCGTCGGCGTCGGGGTTACATTCACCGTCGGTGTCGGAGTCACAGTCACTGTTGGTGTCGGCGTCGGCGTGGGTGTTGGGATTGTGACATCCGGCGGGATCAGGACACCGTCAATCACGTAGACATTGATGTTATTCGTGATCTGGATCTGGTTCTGGACGGTGAAGTTGTTGATGATCAGCTGACCGCCGTCTGTTATTGAAACGTTGATCCCTGATCCTTCAACAGTCGGCAGGGATATCTGGCCGTCGGTTGAGTTCTGGCACAGCATCACGAGTTCTTCGATCGTGTAGTCGCCCTGGATGACGTGATACTCGAGGATAGTGTTTAAGAGCGTGGTGTTGTTGAAGATGAGCGAGAGCGTCTCGTTGCCGAGTTCGTCAAACGCATCATTCGTCGGGGCGCATATGATGTAAGTTCTGTTCTCTTCAAGGCTCTGGTCGAGAGTGGAGTTGTTTACGACTTCGACGAAGGTCGTCAGATTCTCTTCATCAGCAAGCTCAGCGACGATCAATTCGGTGATATTCACCACCGGAGTCGGCGTCGGAGTCACATTGACCGTCGG
>CZCB01001360.1_pt1 | contig 13197 bp, 8 predicted proteins | sample 591991 | NCBI WGS metagenome assembly CZCB01 (sample SAMEA3556809, study PRJEB10932) | anaerobic digester metagenome | reverse complement strand
GTAAACCGCACTGTTCTAAATTGGGAGCTGTTAAACGCCAGCCCCTCCTTAGATCGTTGTATATGCGATATCCTATTACATTTTGCAAAGCCCGTTTAGCATTCTCGTTAAATACAGCTTCCTTATTTGCGGCATATTCTTTAAGGTCCAAATTCAAAGCATGAAAAACCTTCTGCGGTAACAGTTCATGAGTAAGCCCGGCGTCTCCCGCTGCGTCTACTGCCTTATATAAAGCAGAACGCAGAAGCCCGATTTGCACAAAGTCATTGAAATGACCTGCCTGTAATGACGCATCCTGGCGGTTATCTGTAAAACTTAACAGTTTGCGCGCTTTATTACTAAGATTGTTATTTTTAAACAATTCAGTCAGTGCAGCTAATGTGAGTATAGTGGTATCAGTACTTCTTGTAGCTAGACTAAGTGTTCCCAACTTGCTTATATCTCTTTGTTTTCGGCGCACATATGCAACCCCACAATTTAGACAGAAAGAAAACGGAGTCTTAATAAACCAGAATAAGTTTCCATTCTCATCGGTGCTTCCATTTGGCAGCACCTTGAAGGCCCTGGGTAGGTCCTCACGTCTATCCCTTCGTATACGTGGTTCGCCTGCTTGCAAATCAAGCCAGTCATCGGGTAGTTTATCCTTCTTTATAAGTTCCTCCTCATTATCTGTCCATTCATTATCCTGGTCCGGGTATAGATAACCGGCTTCTACATCATCTTCTAGATTGGTCTCCCTAAAATCTCTCGCAACAAATTCATAATACCCGCCTACTTGTTTCTTAGCTACCACGTAATACTCCTGACCACATTCACGACAGAATACTACCGGCAATAAAACGCGACTCCTGTCTCCAGGCACAAACTTTTGTCCCGATGTTGAAATATACCTGCTTTCACTATCTTCTAAAGAGACGTATACCATATCGCCGGAACTTATAAACTGATGAAGTCTGAAAGCGAATACCTTAAAACCGGTAGTTTCATCTTCACATGCATAACCAGCCGACAATACCTTCTGAATAGCTTGGGCACATATGTTTTTGTCTAAAGCAGTTAGCTCACTTAATGCTTTTGCCGCTCCTTCCTGACCCTGTATTGGCTTTGGTTCTTGCCTAATAAATCTGCCGCTCTCGGAATCTCTTTTTATCCCGAAGGTAGATTCCACCCATGAAGCAAAGGGTGAATTAATAAACTCAGAGTATGACATGCGTTCGTGTTCGTCTACTTTAAGTACACTATCTTTTAAGGATTCAATATTAGCCGGATTTGAAAAATCATATTCCTTGGTAGCCCTTTGAAGAGTTTCCATTATTACTCTGTCTTTTTTGACTTCACTTCCAAAGACTAGTGAGGCTACTTTTGCAACGTCTTCCTTTTGTTTATCATAGCTTCCTTCACTAGCTAACGTTGCGGAAGTACCCACGAATTGTAGATCACTTTCGCCATACTTCTCACTAAGCCTTCGTATTAGCATTGCAACATCGGCACCCTGACGGCCGCGATATGTATGTAACTCGTCCAACACAACATATTTTAACGAAGCATCGGAGAGTAGTTTCTTATCTTCCACTCTGGTCATTATAAGTTCTAGCATCACATAGTTTGTAAGCAATATGTCTGGAGGGTTGGCTATAATTGCATCTCTCTTTTCCTGATCCTCTTGACCGGTATATCTCTGAAAAGTGACAGGTGGTCTATCTGGAGGATATCCTTCGCAAAGGAATTTCTCTAATTCTCCGTGCTGACTGTTTGCTAAAGCGTTCATCGGATAAATAACTATAGCTTTTATACCCTTTTTGTTTTGATGCCTTAAAACATAATCAACAATAGGTATTATGTAGGCCAGGCTTTTCCCAGAACCGGTGCCGGTCGTAAGTACATAGTTGTCCCCTGCTTTAGCAGCATTTATAGCATCTACCTGATGCTGATGGAGTCTAAGCTGCCTGCCTGCGCTATGCTCTTTCTTCCCAACGCGGAAAATCTTCCCACATTCAGGATGGAGTATACCTTTATCTACTAAATCATCAATTGACAGTCCCTGCTTAAATGATGGGTTGAGCTGTATTAGTGGTTCTGGCCATAAAAGTCCATCATTTATTTCTGTATCCACTTTTTCTTTAATACGTTGGTCTCTTATATTGATAAAACTTTTTATATAGTTTGAGTAGTTATTTATCATGTTTCTATTCAATGTAAAAACATCCACATTACCACCCCCTGCATCAATACTCCAATTACTTATTTAATGTTTCTACAATGCTCCATTTCTTCCTGCCTCAATTTGTCAAATTTAGCAAACAACATTACCAAAATAGTCAATAGGGAATTAACAGAGCTTGTCCTATCTTCCGTAGAATTTCAGTAGCGCAGTTTTTCTCAGGTTTTCGCGAAATCAACTTGTTTTTAATAATTCGCTGGGTTTTTTATTGCTTAAAGCATCTGTCAAAAAGGGGATTTGTTTGTGCCCCTTAATTGCCCTGAACTTTTCCTCTGCCAGCATAAAACCGGCGGATGCCCATCTTAAAACCTGATCCCCGCTTTGCCAATTCTTAACCCGGCCTATAACATCCAGTGCAGTACCAATAGCGGATTCAATAGGGTTGGTGTTTGAGAGTGTAGTCCTTAACAGCCCAGGAACTTTCAGTTTGTGAACTGTAAGGGTTTCCTCTAAGCCCTCCCGTAAACTTGCTGCTGCTGACGGGTATTTGAATTCAAGTTCCCTTGCTAAAAGCTCAAGCTTCTTCTTTGCCTCGTTGTATTCAAACTCCATATATGCCTTATTCATTACTGCCTTTACTTTTCTTTGCTCACTCTCCGGCAAGTAGCTTTGCACATTCCTGCGCTTATGTATCTGGCATCTTTGGATATATGCATTTTCTCCGAATACATCCTTTACCGCTTTGTGTAGGCCCTTACCTCCATCCAGTACGAACAGCCTGTTTTCGCTAGCGTCCAGGCCTCTCTTAATCATGTTCTGAATAAGGTCTGTACATATCTTGGCGTTTTCAGTGGACCCTTCTATTATGCCGAGGACTTTTTTATCTCCTGCCTTTGATATGCCAAGGGCTACAATAACCATATAACCCCCAATCTTTACTCCATCCATCATTATGACAGGATAATAGTCGTCTATCCGGCGATTTATGAACTCATTCATAAGCCTTTCAGTCTCTTTTGTAAACCTTCTGCTTATGCTGCTCTTTGAGGTCGAATGGGAACCTTCCGGGGTCTCGTCCAGGGTATGTATATAGTTCCTAACGGATACGCCATGAAGGACCCTTCGTAAGGCCGCATTATTAAGTGCATCTTCTGCCTGAAACTGTATAAGCGTTTCTATAGGCAATTCTCCGTTTCCGTCTTTACTCCTTACCCTGGGCTTTTGTATTGCGATTTTCTGGCCGCCTAGAACAACACTGGTTCTTTCATGTCCATGTCGATATGCAGTCCTAGATGGGTTGTGCTTGCCTTTCTCTCCAGCATAAGAGATAACCTCATCTTCAAGCATAATATTCAATGCTTTGATGCCTAATTGTACTGATAATGATAATAGCCCAGTCCGTGCCATTCCCTCCAATTCTGAAAAATCTACAGTAAAATCCAAGCTTTCATTTACCTTACCTTGCTGTCCGTGGTATAATTCCATTAGTGGCGTCTCCTTTCGTTTTGGTTTTTCCCAACCAACAGTTTATCAAACTGTCGTCAGGAACGCCACTTCAAATTCCACGGACTTTGGGACAATTTCAATTAACAAAATAACACGCCGTATCGACGTGTTATTTTTATCAGCGACTAAGTCTATAAGCCGAGTTAAAGCAGGGAAAAGATGGAAAGCCCTATTCCCTGTTGTATCAATACATAGAAACCACCCCACTTGGGTTATGTCCGGGATATGCATACTTCTGTCGCATACAAAAACACTAATATTTATGCACAGGAGGTATTATCGTAGACTTACGCAAGGTTAAGGAAGAGTATTATCTGTTTATGAGAGTTGAAAAAACGGCAAGCGTTAAAACAATCTACGTTTACCGTTCTGACCTTAATCAATTAGCGGACTTTTTGGAGAAAAACGATTTAAATCCTTTTACTGTAGATGCCATATCCCAACCCCTGATCCATAAGTTCCTCCTCTACCTTGGTGAGAATTTCGACTATAAACCAGCTACGCTGTCCAGAAGGGTCAACTGCCTGAGGAGCTTCTTCAATTTTTGTGTTGAGCAGGATTATATTATGGTATCCCCGATGAGAAAAATCAAACCACCAAGAATACCGAGGCGGATACCGGCTTTTCTTAAGCCTGCCGAACTAAAACGGCTCCTTGCGGTTCCGGAGTTTTATAAAGCTGATGACATGTGGCTCCAGGATAAAGCTATGTTGTACGTGCTCGCATACACCGGTGTGAGGAGAGCAGAACTTCTCTCACTATCCTGGAATAATATAGATTTTAAGAATCAGACACTTACAGTCATAGGAAAAGGTGACCTTGAGCGCCTGTTACCCCTTAAGGACGAATTAACCGAAATATTATGGGACTACTTGCAGACCCGGCTTCCCCTAGCTAACAGATCATTACTGCCTGCCCTTTATGCGGCGGTGTTATGGTGTTTTCCGGTCTATTACGTGATGCGTATGCTGTGCCGTAACTTTTGATAAAACAAAATATCTATTTTGCCAAGCCTTTTGTGGGGGAGGGGGGAACTATGCTCCTTTATGTAATTTTACCATGTTATCAGGCTGCTACTGACCATACTGCTATTCCTATGCACTGTCATCTTGAGGTTTATATGGATATGGCAAAGATTGATCCCCCATAAAGATCTTCTATATGGCAGACGGTTCAGTACAACAGGAGATTCATGATGTTTAAGATAGCTTAATAAATTGCCGATGGCCTTGCCGATACTACTTAGCAGGGTCATTCTTGTCTTATATTCCGCCAACATCATAAATCTCTAATTTGTTATACGCAGTGTTCGACTTTCATTAGGCTTTCAATCGTGTTTTTTGCATTTTCAAATAGCTTTTTTGCATTCTTTCGAACTGTATCATTCCTAATCTCTTCCCAATTCTCTAAATTTTTGTATATATATGAGTTCTGTCGTGATGGATGAGTTATTGATATAACTGGAATATTATTCTGAGAGGGTCTAAAAAAATCGCTTTGATGAAATCTTCTTCGGTCACAAGGTGTGTCAAGGAATATTATTAGCCTAAGTTCTTCACTAATGTAAAATTGCTTAAATAAACACCCAATACTACTGTTAATTTTTTGAAACGCCTTTTTCTTAGGTTCTGAACTCCGCATATGACTATCCTTATTTAATATAGCACAGTTGAAAGCCTGAGTTAATTGTACCCCAGATGACAAACTTGAGTTTAGATCACCAAACATTGCATTCCAACGTGACCTAAAATCACTAACTTGCCAATAAGGATTTATCATTGCTAAGTAATCAAATAGCCTTATTTTACTTAGATAAATATATAAGTTATCCCGCATATTCGAATAAATGCTTGAAAAACATGCTTCATGAAGAGTTGATCCTTCCTGGATACGCCTAATAAATGTATCATGAGTTCTACCCGAAGTTGTTTTACCACAAATAATTACCTGTGGTTTTTCTGGATAATTGCCTACAGGAGCATATTTTATTTGGTACTCTCCTAACTCTAACGGTATATCTATAGAACTCAAATTACTATTGCATACACTTTGATAGTTATCAAAGAACTTGTCCTTATCTTTGAAGCATTCCAAACTACATATTTTTTCTGGTGTAAGCTTCAAAATAACACCTCCCAGTAACGAACATTGCGTATAACGTTCCGGCTTCCCGACGCCCCTGAGCCGGACCCACAGGGCCCTTCTTCCTGGCGGTGCTTGCACCCGGCGAAGGGGTGTGGCGCGCCTGCTCCAGCCTTGCCCTCAATCCTTCCCTCGCTGCCCCCGCTTTTCGCGCCGAATGGGAAGCCTTTGTTAGACGTCGTTATCATCTTTTATATAGCTTATATGATATACATAGTTACCTGTTTCATCTTGAGACAACCAATATGAATATCTAGATAATCCTTCGACTAATGATAATTGCCAAATATACATTGAAACATCAAACGTCTCAATGACTTCCTGTCCTTTCTTTAACTGAATAAATACATCTTGGTCTCCATCTTCATCCATTTCGCTCAAACATACTTCATATGAATCAAATTCTTGAATTTTTTCAATATTCTTTATCTCATTAACAATTTCATCAATTGTTATAGTATTGCATATTCTTTCACGTGAATGACTTGGAGCTCCTATTAAACACATATATTCAAGTTCCGGAAACACGTCTTTTTCTATTCTCTTGCCACAAGTGGCTATAAGAGCATCTGCCAAATAAGAACGAATCTTTATAATTAGCTCTTTGTTCTGCTCACTAATATTGAAAGTTGAACCATGCACTATAGTATTTCTTAATTTGTAGAATTCTCTTATATCTGAAACAATCTTTTTTCGTTCAGCATAATTATGGCCTACAAGAAGTGACATATACAATCGTGTTGAGAAGCTGACTTGCTCACCTCGATTAACTAATGCTTCAATACTAACAGAAAAATCGATCACAGCGTCTTGAGCATAGTATTGTGTTATTCCCGATAGATATTTAAAAGCTGCAAATATCCAGCGTTTATCAGTTACTTCTGAATAAGCTATAGCAAGTTTTTCGAAAAAGATTTTCAAAGAATTATTGAAAATACCTCTATTAAGAACACTGAGACTGGCTATCGGAGATACCGCAGGACTTAATATCTCTTCTTTTAGCTCCGAGTGTATACCTGCAGTTCTTGGTGTTGATAAATTCAGAGCAACAGGAGCTCCCTCTGAATTAAAACCATAAATAGGCCCAAGGGAATAAGGTATTTTATGATATAAACATAGTGTTAAATGAGCCAAGGTTATAGATGATAGAGCATCTCTTTTATTCTCAAGCTTTCTTGATGTAGACCAGTATCTATTATCGTTAGCAATAGCAACAAAGTAATGTGATGGTTTAAAAGCATACTTTGATATTCTAGGTAAATACACGCTTTCTATACATTCATTTGCAGGAACTATGCTTATATATTCGCTTAATTGAAAAGAATCTTGTTTAAAGGGCATTCCATACAGCCCGGCAATAGCAACCGTTTTTGCTTCAGGATATAACTCAAAAATGCTACTCATAATTTCATCTCCTATGTGATAATGGCGTCTAACGTTTTGGCGTTCCCGAAGCGTCTTTCCGCATTCATCTTGATAAAGTTTCGGGAAACGCCGTGTTAGGCGAAGGATAACGGCCCCATACTCAGAGGATGACACGGATGTCATCCCCTTGGACAAATTATCCCATTAGACTTTCTCTATCCATTTTTAATTCTAACCCAAATGAATCTTTCATCAATTTTTTCGAGCTCAAGTTCTCTTCTCATAGAGTCTCGCAAATCGATTAACAGTTCATCCAAGTCCACCTGACCATTCTGAGCAAAATCAGCAGCAATTCTCTTTGCCATATTAACTTGAGGAGGCGTTCCCAAAAACTGAATATCTGAAATAGCTTCTACAAAATCCCTTCCGATTTTTTCTTTATGAATAGATCTTTCAAGTTTTCTATAAGCATCAAGCAGAAAGTTGATACGTATTTCTCTTTTCTTGTTCTTCAAATCTCTCACTGATGTTAATTTGTGCGCAATGAGCCAGCCAAATACAGCCAGTACGACAGTGATAAGAATCTTACAGATCTCAACCCAAAAATCCATAATATTACCCCCTAACCTCAAATAAAATCATCTCAAATTTTACCCGGCCATGGATGGCCGGACAAATCCGTTATCTTTCGCCTAACGTCCCGGCTTCCCGACGCACCTGAGCCGGACCCACAGAGCCCTGCCCCTTGGCGGTGCTTGTCACCCGGCGAAGGAGTGTGGCGCGCACACTCCAGCCTTTCCCTCAATCCTGCCCGCGCTGCTCCTGCTTATCGCGCCGAATGGGAAGCCATGGTTATGTGATGGATGGCGCCTCCAGTTTCAGCGCCGCCATGGACGGCGGCGTCTTAAGCTTCTTCTCATGGTTTTTTATTGTTTCAGGAAATTCCCTTTTGTTTTGCTGTTCTACTGTTTCATTAATAACGAAACATTGAAACTCGATATTATCAAATACATGGTAATGCTTTACGTCTATTATTAATTTGAGTTCCATGTGAGTGCAAAAACATTCTTTCTTTATATTCCAGTAATATAAATCAAAATTAACTTTTCGTGAAACTGTAAATGACTTTTTATCTATCAATAGTTCCAATTCATATCCATCTAGATCTTTCATTTCTACAGATTCTTTCTCAGTAGTTTTCAAGAGATTATCCATTTTGGAACAACCTTTTTCCATTATGCTCTGAATACTGCCTTTATCTAAGAAGAAAGTAATCTGTCCCTCAGTATCTTTCCCTAGAGTAATAGGAGTACTTATGTGAATTCCAATGTCTGTATCACTTGAACCAACTTCTCGTATATAAGCAAGTCCTTTGCCATAGTTGATTATTCTAATATGTGCTTTATAGTTTTCTGAATCATCTTCAATTTTCGGTATTATACCCTTCCAGACAACGACCGGCTTTAATGCTTCATCAAGATTCCTCTTAGAAATGTATGCAGAAATAGCAGCAGCTAATGCTGCTACGAAAGTTAAAAAAGCAATAGTTTCATTACTACCGTAACAAGAATATATACCAATAAATAAAGCACCAAGAAACATTCCTAATACAATAACTGTATTGCTTTTCATATGACCCTCCTTGACTTAACCCCAATGCTTTCAGTATATTATTCCCCGCGCCATGGACGGCGCGGGTCTATGCGCCATCTGTCACATAACGTCTGGCATCTGCGACGCCGTTGAGCCGGACCCACGAAGTCCTTCTTCCTGGCGGTGCTTGCCACCCGGCGAAACGGTGTGGTGCGGCATACTTCATGCTCTCCCCCAGAGCCTTTCTTCATGGCTTGGCTCATCCGCACCCTTGTGCAGATGCTTTGTTATGTGGCGTTGGTCGGCTTATGGTTCAGAGGCCGCTAGGATGGCGGCCCCTTAATCCGCCAATTAATCCGTCTATATTGACTATATTTATTGTATATACTGTCTCTCTAATATTTTTAAAATCATACGGTAAAATTTATTTTTCATCCCCATAATACATATCTTTTTCGTCAACAACTAAAACATGAGATAGATTGTGCGACTTCGCCCATTCAATTGTCTCTATCCATCTGGCTCTTTTATCTATATCGTTAGAAAACACCCAGCCATTAAGAATTAATGGGGTTGGTGGTCCGCCTACTTTTCTAATTTCGGTCACAGTTTAGGTAACTTATAATTCTCCAGTTCTTTTTCAACTTGGATTTTCTTCTCATAAGCGATACATAATTCTTTATACAACGCATTCCACTTCATGGGCATTGGGCAAATAAAATTCATTTGCATCTCCCCCAAACGATATTTACTTTGTAATACTCATTTTCTATCGCCGCACAGGACGTGCGGCGTTTTTAACCGACCAATGTCACATAACGTCTGTAACCACGAAACTAATAATTCGGGAATACCGGTATAGTTCCGGTGTTTGCGAACTATCTGTTCGGGAATACCGGTCTATAGATGAAAGAGTTTACCCATTTGATATTCTGGATGAACCTTCGAGAGAGTCTTTATTATGTTATATGACTTGCAACTATATCTTTTGAATTTTCGTTGAATTAGAGGTGATTTATTATTAGCATCATTGGCATATTTAGTTTCCCAATCACAACAAAATATTCCATACAATTTCATGTATACTATTCTATATTATATTACTATTTCCTTCTATTTTTAATATATCTTGTATTATCGTATCGAATTACAAAGTAAACTTTTAATGCATTAATCATTTTGAGGTATAAATCTAATCTCCTCCACTTAGTAACTTCAATCACTAAATATTCTCACAGGTTATATTCCTGCAAAACAATAGCATATAACTTATTGGAGGTGATATTCATGAAGCCACGTAATGGCCTATTCTATATAGGCTTAGGTTTAGTACTATTAGGATTATGTGGTATGCTGGGAAAACTTATTCTTTAGTAGAAGCATGAAATCTCGATTTCAGTACCCTCTCTTCCTAAATCCGTCCATCCCTTTTCACGTCCCCACACCCCATCCATAACCCCCCAACTACGGGTAACATACGTTACCGTAATATGGGAAGCAAAATAAAAACGCCCGAACCCCTTATATACAAATGGTTCAGGCATTGTTGTTCTAACTCAATGACCTCCGTCAACATCTTACTATTTTAGCCTACTCCTCATCTATGAAAAATATGACATCGTCTCCGACTACCCAAACCTCTTCCCTACCGTCAACATTTACTTTAACGGCCCGGGCATTTTTCAGGCATCCGAATTTTTCAGCAATATCCATGTCGACAACGTCACTGTCGGGAGGATAGACTTCTCCTTCATCAACTGTCCAGTTGCGCCCGTCATTGGAGGTCAGCACTACTTCCGAAACCGGTTCGTCATCATACTCGCTTTTTTCGGTCATACCCTTAGCCAGGAACCGGTCACCCACATATACCACATCTGTAAGCATATAGGGGAAGTGCTGTTCTACCAGGGTCCATTCCGCAGCATCCTCCGAGATATACACGTAACTTCGGAAGTCGTCATCGTTCATGTAGTTCTGTTGATAAACCAGTCCGCCTACAGCCACGTATTTTCCGTCCCCATAAGCCACTGAATTTATGCATCCGGTTGCCCGAAAGTCCCTTTGCAACATACTATTATCAAAGGGCAGTACCTCATACTCAATAAAGGTGTCTTTGTCCTTGTTACAAACAATGATTGTTCCACCATAAGCCACGGGGAAGTCATGGGTAGAATAATCCCTGGTACCGACCGCTACATAGTGCCCCTCCCCTGCGTATATTACATCCCTGAAACCATAGGGATTGGCGGTAACTGCCACCTTCCAGCTGTCACCACCATCCGATGAAACGAGTAGGTCATTCCGGGTTTCCTGTATAAAGAGCAGCTCACCGGCAGCCCCGCCTATCTCGTAAACACCGGTATAATCCCTTACATATCTGCCATTTTTCGTATCGCTGTACAAGCGGATAGTGTTGGTGTAAGCTCCCTCTGTGCTGGTGACAATAAATGTCCCGTTGGCAAAGGATATGCTCTGGTACAAGCGGCCGGGTATATGCGAAACCGTCCATTCCTCAGCGTTATCTGGAAGCTCCGCAAACAAGGTTTTTGAAGAAGCATAGTCGATACCTATCACATTCATCATTCCATTACCGTAGGCAATGTCTATCCAGTCCATATCCCCGCCGTCGTTAATGCTGAATGAATGCCAAGTGTGTCCATCCGTGCTGGAAAAACATGTATTACCCTTCCCGACTATAACGAACCGGCTATTACCAAACGCAATGGCCTGGCCCCCGGTTACTCCTTTTATAACACTCCACTGCCGGCCATCCTGCGACGCAATAGGGGAGTATCCCCCCCTGGCTATAATAAATCTGCCGCCGCCCACATCCAAATTTCCATAGGCTATATCGAGAAAACCGCTTAACCCGGAGCTATCAGCCTTGGTCCACTCGATACCGTCCTCCGAATAAGCAATGTTTTCATTATCAATGGCTACAAACCTACCGTTGCCGAAGGCTACTGCATTGGCCCATACTCCGCTCCAAGCCTGTTCCCAGGTCTTCCCGTTGTCAGTTGATCTAATCACCGAACCGCCTTCTCCAACCCCGATGTATATGCCATTGCCATAGGCATAATCATAGATTTGGCTGCCGGAAATGAATATATCTTTTACTGTTTGGCCTTCCACCGGTTCACAGGGCTGAAAATTGGCCGTAAGGTTTAGGTCCCGGGGCGGCATGGTGAACCAGGCATCGGTTTCTTCAGCTATTACCTTGCCCTCGTCATCGGTCCAGTTTAATAATCTATAACCGGGATTAGCTGCCGCTTCAATACCAACATATTCCCCAGCCGGGTATTCACCGCTGCCTCTTATTACCCTCCCCTTGGACTCATCAGACGATTGCAGCGTCAGTTTAAACTCCATATCGGGGTCATAGGCAATAAAATGGGCAACTATCGTGGTATCGGCATCCGGCATGCGGAAGCTGAAGAAACGGTCTGAGCCGGGCACTATGTCGCCGTCTACTGTCCAGTACAGGAAAACATAACCATCCCCGGGCGTGGCCTCAATTTCTATCATGGACCCGGCTGCAACAGTAGCGTTGCTTTCTCCCCCGGCAATACAGGCGGTACCCATATCGGGGTTATCGGCCTCTACCGTCAATGTGCGCAGACGCCCAAAGTTGCCAATAACCTGTACATCGTGTTCGGGCATGATAAACTCCAATACCGGGCTTGAGCCGGCCTCCTCCCCATCTATCGTCCAGTTTATAAAGGCGTATCCCGGTTCCGGGATGGCAGCCAGCTGAACTTTCATCCCTGCCAGGAACTCATCGGAGAAGTTGCTCTTCAAGTGCTTTATCTTTCCGGAACCTCCCGGCAAAGCCCCATAGGTAAGTAGGTATTCATTGGCATGGGGAGTACTAAACTGGGCAGCGATGAATGTATCCTCGGCCGGCATGACAAAGGCCATTACGGGACCTGTGCCCAGTACCTCGGGCTCATCCTCGGTAATCCTTACCCATTGCAGAAACGCACAGTCGTCCAGCGGCACGGCTTTTAGGGTTACCTGGTCACCGGCCTTGTAAACCCCCGCCCCGGTTGTGACCCCTCCATAAAGGGGGTCGGCCACCAGGTTAAGGGCATACAGGTCAGGGGCATCAGCAGCAAAGTTGGCTATTACGGTAGTGTTTCGGTCCGGCATCATGTACAGGAACTCTTCCTTCTCACTGACTGTCATGCCGTTGACGGTCCAGTTTATAAAACTGAAACCGGGATTGGCGGTCGCTTTAAGGGGGACCAGGGCGCCGGGCTGGAACTTGTTGCCGGCATTATTGTCAACAATAGCCGTTCCACCCTTGGCTTTATCGGTGCTTGGAGCCGCCTTGACAGTCAGCCTGTATGAGTTGGAAAACGCCTGGAGGTGCGGATAAGGGTACCCCCCGGACGGTTGGAAATACCAGTCTTTCTTGAAATCAAACCCGG
>CZCB01022195.1_pt1 | contig 13205 bp, 16 predicted proteins | sample 591991 | NCBI WGS metagenome assembly CZCB01 (sample SAMEA3556809, study PRJEB10932) | anaerobic digester metagenome | reverse complement strand
ATTTTTCTGCATCCTTGTTATTAAGTATTATCGCTTATTTCAGAACTTCGCAATTTACTCATCTATAATGTTTTTGAAGGGAGGACAAATATATGAATAATATACTTTTTGCATTTGGATTAACTATTTTAGCGGGTTTGTCTACAGGTATTGGAAGCTCCCTTGCTTTTTTTACTAAGAAAACCAACACTAAATTTTTATCGGTAAGCCTTGGGTTTTCTGCCGGCGTAATGATATATGTATCAATGATTGAAATTTTCTATAAAGCAAAGGATTCTCTAACAGCGGAACTAGGATTAAAGAAAGGCTCTTGGGTTACCGTAATAGCATTTTTCGCAGGAATGCTTCTTATTGCTCTTATTGATAATTTAGTACCTAGTGGTGGAAACCCTCATAATGTTCATAAAATTGAAGATATTGATTCCAAGGCTAAGTCTTCAAATTCTAGGCTTCTAAGAACAGGTGTATTCACCGCTCTGGCCATTGGAATTCACAACTTTCCTGAAGGTCTAGCAACCTTTATTTCTGCCTTACAACAACCAAAAATCGCTATACCTATTGCAATAGCTATAGCTATCCATAACATACCAGAAGGAATAGCTGTATCTGTACCAGTTTATTACGCTACTGGAGATAGAAAGAAAGCCTTCTTATACTCTTTCTTATCGGGTTTATCAGAACCAGTAGGCGCTCTGGTGGGCTACTTAATATTAATGCCTTTTATTAATGATTTAATGTTTGGCATAATTTTCGCAGCAGTGGCTGGCATCATGGTCTTTATATCTCTTGACGAGCTACTACCCTCTGCTAGGGAATACGGAGAGCACCATCTTTCTATTTATGGACTTGTAGCTGGTATGGTTGTAATGGCAGTTAGCTTGTTAATGTTTATTTAGCTTATACAAGAAAAACACTGGATATTCTACAGATATCCAGTGTTTTTCTATATGCTTATGCTGCAAGCTTTAGGAACTCATCCATAGACATGGCATACTGTATTTCCTTAGCTAACAGCTTATCTTCTCTAAATCCTACCTTGCTAAAAACTCTTATAGACCTTTCATTTTTAAAGTTAATTTTAGCAATAACCTCTTTTACCCTCCATGAGAAAAAGGCTTTCTTTAAAGCTTCTTTTATTGCATTGGAACCAAATCCGTTACCCCACTTTTCCTTGTCCCCAATAACGATTACTATTTCAACAGATTCACTTTTAGGAACAAGCTTCAAGAATCCTATAGGCTCCTCTTCATTTAAGGTTATAATAAAAAAACTCCCCTGCTGATTAAATAGTGGTGTCAATATGGGCAGATTTACACGATTTATAACCTGCCTAATAGATTCAGTAACATTTTGATCTTCGTTCAAATACCTGCTGACTTCATCATCCTCTAACCAATCAATAATCTTCCAAGCGTCAGACCTGTAAACCTCCTGCCTTAATTGAACGCTTTTATTTCCCATTTGTACAATCCTCCCAAAAGATATTAAAGCCTTTCAGGTATGATCTTATTATCCTGACGGTTCTTTTCCAATTACATGGTAATGGTATCACGATTATTACCTAATGTAAAATAACCTAAGCTGTATTACTACAGAATAACTGTTGAAATATGCGGAAATCTAAGCTTTCCTCTAAAATTGGCATTGATCTGGTAAGGCTGACGGCTTGCTAAAAGAGGAATTTACTGGATTGAGGACAAATCTGGGCATTCCTTTAATAGTATCTCATTAGCCGCTTCTATCTTCTGGTAATATTTTGCATAAGAGCTGCTAAGTCTTTTCATTGCTGGTATAAAGATATCATAATATCCACTTGTATTATTAAACTCTCTAAGGATTTTTTGTAGCTTATAGGCCGCTGAATTTTTATATTCCTCAGACTCCCTATATTTCAAATATCCCTCAATCATCTCCTTATTTTTAGCTATAAATTCCTCAGGCTTTTCAATAGATTGCCTTGTATTCTCAATAGCATCCTTTATACTTTTTGTACTAATTTGCTTATCTATCTCTGTAAGGAATTGCTGTACTTCTTCTGGAAAATTTATAGGAGGTACATTATCCAAAAACTCCAGAATTTCTTCATAGGCGACCTGCTGACTATGGCTACTTATAGGTTCATTCAAAAATCTTGAAAAATACAAGCAAATAAAGCGCCCATAATAGCCTGGAAATGCTTCCAATAGCTTTTCTGCTATAGTTTGGCTATGCTCAATAGCCCTTAACTGTGCATCTATTTCCTCAAAGCTTTTACCTTTACTAAGCTCATCTATAAGGTCTTTTTTTGCCTCTTCCCTCTGCAGCCTTAATTCCCTTTGTACCGCTATCCTTTCTAGTCCTCCCTCTGCTTCATTCCTAAGAACAGCTTTAATTTCTTCTACACTAAGTCCAAGCCTCCTTAAAACAGAAATCTTTTTTAAGGCCTCCAAATCTTCTTGTCTAAAATCTCTATATCCATTGTCTAAAACCACAGGTGAAACTAGGCCTTGTTCTACATAGTACTCAATAGCCTTTTTAGTTAAGTTTGTTATCTTACTTGTTTCATTAATTAACATATAATATCACCTCAATTTAAGCTTAAGGCCACCCCCAAGGTTATAGTCAACAGTTTTTCAATTTTTCACCCTTTGACTAAAACCTATAAATAAATTAATATAATATATGAGTGTAGGCAAAAAATAAAATTCAAATCTAAAGCTCGATTTCAATGAATTAATGCTTTTATTTGAAATCTGTAAATCATATATTAGAAACGGAGTAGATGCAAGTGGAAGCAAAAAATCCTGCAGATTTAAAAAAGCTAAAAACCGAATTAACAAGATTTATGATGTCCTATAAGTTTGGCTTGGACGAATTAAATACAAAAATCAATATACTACAGCAGGAATTCCAATATATTCACGATTATAATCCTATTGAACATGTAAAATCTAGAATTAAAACACCAGAAAGTATTTTGAAAAAGCTTTATAGGAAGGGCTTCGAGCTTTCTTTAAGCTCTATAAAGGAGAATATACAAGATATTGCAGGTATCCGTATAATATGCTCCTTTGTTTCCGATATATATAAATTAAGTGAAATGTTACAAAGCCAGAAGGATGTAAAGGTTTTAGCAGTTAAGGATTATATAAAAAACCCGAAGCCTAACGGTTATCAAAGTCTTCATTTAATTTTACAAGTACCAGTTTTTATGTCTGACAGAATGGAAGAAGTTTGCGTAGAGGTTCAAATTCGTACTATTGGCATGGATTTTTGGGCAAGCCTAGAGCATAAGATCTACTATAAGTATAACAAGCAGGTTCCAGAAAAGCTATTACAAGACCTAAAAGAAGCAGCAGAAACGGTAAATCAGCTTGATCACAAAATGGAAAGAATCAACAAAGAAATTACTAACTATAAGTCTTCTAATATATCAGAGAATGAGTTAAATGAAATTTATATTAATAATGAAAACTTCTATTTCCCAGATGACTTTTACCATCTTGTAATGGATTAAAACAGCTATTGTTAAAGGGTATACAGCATTACCGCTTAAAGGTGCTAATGCTATATACCCTTCTTGTTTTTAAAAACTTTTAGCTAGCTGCTGTGCCTCATTAATAGCCTTTTGCAAAATTGCCTCCACATCATTACCTATAACATCAAGGCCTTCAGCAGCTATAGTTGTAAAATCAGTTATACCAAAGAAGCCCATGATGGTTCTTAAATATCTATCTCCCATTTCATGAGCAGCAGCAGGTCCTTCACCATATACTCCACCTCTAGTAACGATATGGACACATTTCTTATTATTGCATAGGCCCACAGGACCATTCTCAGTGTACTTAAAGGTTATTCCTGTAACAGATACATAGTCTATATAAGCCTTTAATATAGCTGGAATGCTCAAGTTCCAAAAAGGTGATGCAATAACATATTTATCTGACTCTACAAACTGATAGGCATATTTAAGTATTCTATGTTCTCTTTTTTCCTCTGGATTACTTGAAAATAAATCTGGCAAATCATCCTCATGTAAAAAGTTTATATCTTCCCTATATAAATCTAAAGTAATAATTTCATCCTTAGGATTATTCTTTTTATATTCTTCTATAAATTTTTCAGATATTCTGTAGGTTCTTGATTGAGAATCTCTTTTTGCATCTGCTTTAATATATAATACCTTGCTCATATCGATTTCCCCTCTCTTTGTCTTTTATACCCTTCCTGCAAGCTTTTCGCCTTTTATACTGAAGTCCAATTATATTATAAGCTTATTTTACAAGTATATGCTTTTTATTTTTAACCATACCTTTAGAGGGATTAGACTGAGCATCAAAAGCAAGTACTATAAGTTTTATATAGCAGCAGAAACCACTCTCCTATTAATCTCCATAACCAATTCATTTATCCTTTTATAATCTGGATTATCAGGCAAAACGGAATTTTCCTTAGCATATTCAAATTCCTTCTCATACTTATCTACCATTTCAAATATTTCTTCATAGCTATACCTTCCATTTCTAATATCCAGTAGCAGCTCCCTATCCTTTTCCCTGTATGTGTTTATTCCCTTTCCTTCTAGTATCTCTGCTCCCATTATCAAAAGTCTTATAAGGTGCATAGCATGCTTTAACAGATGGAGGCTATCCTTCTTTTTGTTTCTATGATTTAACTTTGCATAATCCCTTAATACTTGAGACATCTCGTCATACATATTCTTTAAATCCCTTAAAGGATAATGCTTTAAGTTTATATCTATAAAGATTTCCTCTTCCAAATCTATTTTATCTGATTTATCAATGTACAGCCTTAACTGTTCCTTTGTAACAGGCTTATACCTATCAACGAAGGTCATCATTTGCTTTTCTATGCTGCCCAGTATATGCTTTTCCTTTTCCTTCTGAGGATAGTTATCTCTAGCCAAGGCATTCTTTAATCTTCTTAGTTGCTGTATGGCGTACCCTCCAAAGGAAGCATAGGCTCGCTTTGATAAAAATAAGTTTGCATTATCTCTAAGCATACGTCCTTCCTCAGTAATGATAAATAAATGCTCCTCTTTAGTGCCTAAAAGTTCTATGGTGTTAGGGTTTGCGTTTATAAGTAGCTTTACTATCTGAGCCAAAGGATAGATGGTTACATCTAATTCATGATTTTCAACTGGTTTCTCATGGCAATCCATAGTTAATATTTCTTCTGGTGAGTTTAAATATATACCCCTAAGATCAAAATCGCTAACATGTTCATCTGTGGCTATATTTGTGCCATAGGCATAGCTACCTCCAGTGGTTAATAGGATTATCCTATTCTTTAACCTATCATCCTCTCGTAAAAAGTCATATTCCCTGCTATTGATTTTTTCCTTCATTTGATTCACATTCATTCCTTGCACCACCCTTTATAGCTATTAGATTAGCAATCCTATATATTCCCAAATTGCACCCCTTAATAAATCTTCTATTGTTTAAGGTTATTTCTCAGAGTTAATCTTTCATTTATATCAATATAATTCACACATAAATATCGAAATAATATCCTATAATATCGCAACAAAAGCTACTCAGCAACTTTTAGATGTCAGAGGTGAGAGGGCAGAAATTATAGATAATTTTGCAGAGTGCAAAAATTTATTAATTATTTATAATTTTATTAAAACTATTCATTCTCGCCTTCTTCAAGCTGACTTTTAGGCTCTGCAACAGCCATTTGGCTAACAAGCTCACAGTCTTGAAGTATAGCTTCAATTCTTTTCTTGTACCTTTGCTTGTTAATCCATTCGATAAACCCTTCGTCCTCCAGAAGATTCTCTAGAAACATATCTACTATTTCCTCTTCGCTATACTGAGAATACTTTGAATAATAATTTAAAATAGTTAAAGTCTTATCTGATATTTCCCATGTAACTTTTTTCTTAGTGGTTTTAGGTTTTATAAACTTCATAACCTCGCTAGCTCCTTTGTTGTTAATCATATTCCACCTTAAGGGGCCTAATGAAGTTCTTTATGCAAGGTCCCTTCCTCCTATTTAAAAACTTAAAATTTTATTAGCAGGTGGTATCTACATAATAACACAAAATCCCCTATAAAATCTAGAAATAAATCTACAAAATTTCACCATAAATATTTTTATTTTATATCATATATATTCGCTTATTAAGCACAACATAAATCGCTTATAAATTTCAAGAGTTATTTTAGAGATAACCTAAAAAATAAAATGAGAAAAAGATTGAGATTTTAGCAGATATTCTAAAAAAATTGCAAATAAAAAAAGGGAGAGATATATTCTCAACCATATTATTACATATAGTACAAATTTTTAACTATCGCCGTCTATGTACTAGATTTTAAATAAAATCCACTTACAGGTCATCAGCTCGTACTTTAACTCATAAACCCTTTCCACTCCATTTATAGTTCCTTGACACCTATATACTAGCATATGGTTACCCGCCAGCTTTTCTCTATCTACATGAAGTATTCTATCTACCTTTACTACTGTTTCCCTTTCTTCTTCGTTGGTTATTCTAAATCTAACCGGTCTCGGTGTTCCGTCTTTAGTAAACCAAGCTACAACATCTATAGGTTTTGCTAGCACCTTCAAAGCCAATCCCTCCTATACATATTTAAAAGCTGGTAGCTTGTTTATAGCTCTATAAAAGCCCAGCTTTCAGAACATTTGTTCGTATATTTATTATATAATACTTCCTTTATATTTTTCAAGGGGGTATGGCATATTTTTCTTAAAGCTCCCTTTACCCTTTCAAAGCAAAACTTCTTCCCAGCCAAGCTGGAAAGAAGTTTAAGTTTCTGCTATCTAACGCGTCTTCCAATTATGAAATCATTTCGGGTCATAGCAGAAATTTTTACCACATCTCCAGTACGAGGAGAATGTATGTAGGTATTATTTCCTGCATAAATACCCACATGAGTAGGATCTCCATTTCTCCCGAAAAGCACTAAATCTCCCACCTGTAATTCAGACCTTGAAACAGCAACGCCACTCTTTATTTGATCTCTGGTTGTTCTCCCTATTCGAATGCCAAAATGTGCATATACATACTGGGTAAAGCCAGAACAATCAAATCCAGTGTCGGGACTTGTACCGCCCCATCTGTAAGGAGTGCCTAGGAATCTAGAGGCATATGCAAGAACCTCATTGTTTGAAACTGAAGCACCACCTCTAGAAATAGGCCTTTGTGCTGTTGGTCTAGAAGTTGAGCCATTCATTTGCTCCATCTGAGCAAGAGTCTCATTTACAAGCTTTTGAGATTCAGTAATCCTTGACGCATATATTGCTTGCTTTGCCTCTAGCTCTTCAATGAGCTTCTTTTGCTCCTTTATGGAATTACTAATTACCGATATTCTCTCTTCATCGGATCTTTTTAGCTCTGCTAATCGTCTTTTTGTTTCAACTAACTCTGCAGAGGCCTTATTTAACCTGTTTACTTTTCTCTGATAACTATCAATAAACGCTTTATCATAGTCTGATACTCTTTTAATTGAATCCATTTTTGAAATAAGATCACCTAAGCCTTCTGCGCTTAGGATTAGGGATAAATATTGACTTGTACCCTTCTTATATAGACTAGATAAGCGTCTATCCATCAGAGCCTTTTCCTTTTCTATCTTCTGTTCTAATACCTTAACTTCTTTTTCTATATGGGCAATTTGCCCTTCTGTTTTCTTAATCTTTTCTTTATTTTCTTCAATTTTTATCATTAACTCTTCAATTTGTGCATCGTAATTTTGTATTTTTAATTCTATGGCCTCTTTTTCTGCTTCTAAACTATTATATATTTCTCGGTTCTCCTGTAGCTGCTTTTGTTGCTCTTGAAGCTGCTGAGATAAGGGTTCTGCATACACAGTAGTTCCATGCAACAAAATTACGCTCATAACAAGAGCTATCAGCTTCCTTTTAATACCCATCTTGAATCTCTCCTTTATCATATATTGGTTTATATGCATAAAGGCTTTCACTCAAATTCCTTATGAGTTGCCAGCATATGTACTTCGAAGTAAAAAACTTATCCTAAAGTTACCAAATAATTCGAAGCTACCTTTTAGATATATGTTGGCATGTGTTAAAATATTACAATTTATAAATTTAAAGGCTACTTCCATTTGCATATTTAATATTAAAGCAACAGCCCTTAGCCTTATGCCTATAAGCGGCTCCCTTGCTATTTAAAAAGAAAGGAGGCTTTTCTATGGAGGAATTAATAAAGGCTATAGCAAATGTTGGCTTTCCTATTGCCGTTGCTGCCTATCTGCTCATCAGGATTGAGGGCAAGATAGATAAGCTAACAACTTCTATTAATCAGCTTGCTACAATTCTTTCTGTAAAGCTAAATGGTAGCGAGGATAAGAAAGCTATCTGACAGCAAAGGGATTAGCAAAGCTAAAAAGCTGTTGCACAACCAACATCCTTGTTAGTTATGCAACAGCTTCTTTTAATAACCTAATAAATCTAAAACCTTTCTTTCTACATGCCTGTTTTCGCCCTTGTAAGGGAAATCGTGTATGTGGAGGGCTGGATTGAAATTTAATTCTATAATACTGTAATTTTCGTCCCTTGCCGCCGCCTTAATATCCTGGATAATTATATCTGCGCCACAGATTTTAGCTCCCACCGCCTTAGCAGCCTGCACAGCTATATCTTTATAGTCCTGATGAACCTCATCGGTATAATCGATGCTATCTCCCCCAGTGCTAATGTTGGAATTCTCTCTAAGGTAAACTATCTCTTCCCTTTTAGGAATATAGCTTATATCCTTCCCCTGTAAGGCTAAATACTCCTTCTCCACATTGCCAAGCTTTATTTTTTCAAGGGGAGTCACGTAGCCTTCCCCTCTAAGAGGATTCTTATTTTTTTCATTAACCAGCTCCTCAATAGTACTCCTTCCGTCCCCTACAACATTAGCAGGAACCCTATGCAGTACTCCTGCCACTTCATCACCTATGACTAGGAATCGGTACTCCTTACCTGCTATAAATTCCTCTATAAGTATTATGGTATCATAGCTTAAGGCTTGTTCCACTGCCTTCTTATATTCCTCAAGGTCTTTCACATCCTTTAAAATAAATACCCCCTTGCCAAAGTTAGTGGACTTAGGCTTAATCACTATATCCCTACCTTCAAACTGAGAAAAGCTCTCTACTGCTTCTTCAATATTCTTCACACTGATACCTCTAGGAACACTTATACCATGCTCTCTCAGGACAATCTTTGTTACCTCCTTGTTTTCCATAATTAGCGGGGCTATATAGGTATCTACAGAGGTTCTAGTTGCCTGTTTTATATATTCAACCTTTGACCCCTTTTGTAGCCGAATAAAATTATCCTCCCAATCAAGGACCTTAACATCAATGCCTCTCCTTATTGCTTCTGCAATTAAAAGCTGAGTTGAAAGCTCCAGTCCCTTATATTCTTCCATCATCTTTATAACAACTCCTTTAAATCCTTTCTATATTCTTCTTTGCCTGTCTTACACCGAAATTTACAAAGCTATCTCCCTTAGCCTTTGTTTCCTGATATATTCTTTCTGAAGGTAAAAAGCTTTTATCCCTCAGCTTCAAGGATTGCTTTTCAAGGCTATCCATATATTTGCTAGTTCCTGAAGCCTTATCCATAAGCTCTGCAATATAACGGCATTTCTCCAGCATGCTTTCTGCAAAGGCTTTTAAGGAAATCATTTGCCCATCATAGTGGTGCAACATTAAATCGTCCCTTCTGCCAAAGATAGCTGTAAGCTGATGGTTTGCCGTCATTTGCTCATATTCATCCTTAGCAATAAACTGGCTACCTTCAAAAAGGCAATAGTTCATAAAAACCTGTAGAAAGTACAGCTGCTCCAAGCTCATACCAATTCTTTCGAAGGGATCTATGTCTAGTATTCTTATTTCTAAATATTTTACCCCTCGCTTTGTTAATGCTTCCAGCTGACTTTCCCCCTTGCCTACATTCTGCTTTAATCGAATAGAAGAGTAAAATTCGCTTTCACTTTGCAACACATTTCCATTGAGCTGTACCTGTTCACCATTTCTGTATAGGCCAAGCTTCAAGTATTCTGGACTTTCCATGGCTAGAATTCTACTAAGCTCCCTATTATATTCCTCCATGCTATTGAAATATAAATTATGCTTATTCTGAAAGGTATCGGTATAACCAAATCTACTTACCCTCAAGGATGTGGCATATTGCTCAAGATTTTCAACGGCACCAGTACAATCAAACCAGCATTTTTCAATTTCCTCTAGCTGTTTATATATTACAGGGTAATAGGTGTAGTCACAGGAAGGAGATGCTCCAAATAAGTAGATTAATAGCCATCTGTACCTTAAAAAGTTCCTAGCTACTGCAAAATAAAGCTTATCCTTAAATTGCCTTTTATCCTCTCCTTCATTCCAATAAGCATAGAGAAAATCTATCATATTTTCGCTATAGGAAAAATTGAAATGTATGCCAGATATCATTTGCATCTTCTTGCCATAACGAAGGGCCAAGCCCTTTCTATATATTTCTTTAACCTGACACTCTTCTGTTTTAGGAAACCTTGCAATAGGAATCAAATCCTCCTCTGGAAGTCTAGGAGGCATACTAAGGGGCCAGAGAAGCTCTTCACCAATACCTGCCTCCACCTCCTCCTGAATTTCCTTTAGAGATCTGTATACCTCTTCCACTGAGTTAAACACTGGAGTAACCATCTCAATCTGACTTTCAGAAAAATCGGTAGTTATCCGAGGATTTCTGCATTTATCTCCAAACACCTCAGGATGGGGAGTTAAGGACAAATCTCCAGAGTCTGTTACTCTTTGAGCTTCTCTCTCTAGCCCAAAGCTCCCTTCTATCAGAAGCCTTTCTTTTTTATTATTTATAATCAAATCTGCAATCTGAGAAAAATTCCACAGCATGATGTCCTCCTGTAAATTTATTAATATCAATTATAGCAAAGATTTCATTAGAAAGTATTAATTATTTAGCTCTACTATATTTTATGTTAGAAAAAAATAAAGAAACTAAGCATTTGCTTTTTTAGCAGATGCTTAGTTTTTTAAAGTAATTACATTAAGTAAAATCCCTAATACAAAACTCAATAAATTCTTTATCTCTAGCCTTAATGAAACTTGCAAAATTCTCTAACGCCTCTCTTATCTCATTTATCTGTTTAGTACTAGGCTTTGTAAATGAACAATTATATAATATTGTCCAACTTTCAAGAGCTCTCTGCCCAATTAATGAAATACTCTCATTGTTATCTGCACAAAACTCAATAATATATCTGATAGAGCTCCATTTACTTAAGGAGCACAAGAAAATCTTCTCTTGTTACTTCAGATTTTATATTCTTAAGTACAAACAACCTATTAAATGGATTAGAATCTTTCATTATATTTTTTATAATAGTTCTAGTATCCATTAATTTTGTTTGGAGAATTATTTTATAGCAAGCTAACCTAAGCTTAGGGTCATCTGTTTCAAGGCCATTTATTAGTTCATTGGAGCCTTCTTCACTGGAGATAATTGATATAACTGAATTTACCACTTCAAGGTGATCATCCCTTGAACATTCTTTTAGCCTTAATACTAAGTGCAAATTCCTTACAAAATCCCTAGCATATTCAGGCTTTAAATATCTCTTTATTTGCTTTTGGGACATAATTCTTACCTGTCTTACCCAATCGTTTAATCTAATCAAAATATACGGTATAGCCCCTCCAGTATTCATATCTGAAAGAGCTAATATTGCCTTTTCTCTAAAGTATCCACTTGGATGAAAACTACTGAGCCCTAATATCGAAAATTTTTCCTCCTTTGCCATTAGTGGGTGAAGTAATTCTATAGGATTACTATTACTCCATTCATAATACCATTCATAAGAAGTCCGTTCCCTAAATATTATATCTAATTTAATTAGGTCAGTAAGGCTTAAAGATTTCAACACATTGCTAATCACTGTAGCTGCTTGTAACTTTATACTTTCATCACTACTAAGTAATAGTTGAAAGACCTCTGGTATTTCTGTCAATTCAATATTGTCATTAAGCAAGTCTCTAGTTCTAATTTCCTTAATATAAGCTTGCTGTATTCTTACTGTTTTATCAAGGCTTATCTGTTTGGAATTATTGGTACTTTTAAATAAGTCCACTATTTTTTTAATCATATCCATATCACCTTCTTTTATCACCTTAAAGCTACAAAATCTATTATTCTTCAAATCAATATTAATTTCCTTCAAATTGCATATTTGGTATATTTGATATAAGTAGTATATAATACAAATAAGTACTTATAAAAAAGACAATGAATCATTAATTATATGAGGTAGAAAGATGCAGTCAGTAGATTTCGTTAATATTAATAGAGAAGGCCCTATGCTTATAATCCATCCAACAAGGGAAGAAGATTTTATATCAATTAAAGAATGTTTACAAGGTCAGAAACCACCGCAAAACAAATATGATGATGAAGAAATCCAACTTGCAGATATTTATACAGAAACTTTCTGCAAAAATAATGTGCATACATTGATACAATATGCAGAGAGAGACCAGGCATATCTCTTTCGTGCTTTTGAAAAGAAGGAAAATAGTTATGTTGGTGGTGTTATTATAAAAACTATTTTACGGAAGAATTTTCAGTGGGCTGAGGTTGGGTATTGGATCCTAAATCAACACTGGGGAAATGGCTATGGCAGTGAAATGTTAAAACTAGCCATTGATATTGCCTTTAATGAACTTTGCTTTCATAGGATAGAGGCTCATATCATCTTCCCAATCTGCTCTTAAACGGTTTCTTCTATCCCTTCCTATTTTAGCTGCCTCCATAGGTGAATTTGCTAATCTTACCATTTCAAAAAGTTCTGTACCAATGAATTTATGAGCTTGAAAGAAGTGTTCACTAGTTGTCCAATATAAACCATCATACTCAAAGCCATATGGTGCAAAATTTGAAAAGCATCCGTATTTATCCGTAACCTTATAAACCATTAGCTCAATTTACTTTTAACCCTAATTTTGATATACTTATATATAAGATTACAAATTTATATACATTTTTCAAAACAATATCGAAAGAATAAAGGAGATGTTTTTATGGATGGTTTAACAATTTGCAAAGTATGTGGAAAGGATGTAGCTAAATCAGCAAAATCTTGTTAAAAACGGTTATCTTGGAAATTATAAAACAGTTTCTATCTCAAAGGTTTTAGAAACTAACTTTAAAGG
>CZCB01015682.1_pt1 | contig 13232 bp, 9 predicted proteins | sample 591991 | NCBI WGS metagenome assembly CZCB01 (sample SAMEA3556809, study PRJEB10932) | anaerobic digester metagenome | reverse complement strand
GTCATGTTAGTCCTAGTTTTATCATGACTGCTACACCCAAGCAAGTAGAAGAAGAATGTAAACAAGAAATTGACACTTTTAAAGAAGGAGGCGGATTTATACTGGCAACTGGATGCGAATATCCATCGAATGCTACCGACAAAAATGCCAAAGTAATGGTAGACACAGCAAAGACATATGGTAGATATTAAAAGGAGCTTTGCATGCGAATAGTAGTTCTGAAGAAAGTTAGAGAAAAACACAGAGTAGTTTTTCTCTAGGAAGTACTATTATAAAAACAAAACATTATACAGATATACTTAATATCAAAATTCCACACCAGTAAAATCTATATAGAAGAAAGATATATGGTAACGCATTATCCAAAATTATAAGATTAAGGAGTTGATACATCCTACCAATAACGCCTTAGTACACTTTTAAGCTGATTATTTATAAATTGAATATCAAAATCTCTATATCCTTGCATTTTGCCCCATCTCTTCATGTTCTCATGATCCTCATGTCCAGGATCTGATATTGCTTCCAAAAACATATTATAGCCAATCTCTCCTCCCACATCTTCTGGAGGCGCATTACCTTCACCAGAAATACATATAGGATAATTTATGGGACAATCATCTACGAGTCTTGTCATTTCTATATAATGCTCCCAACCGTCTCCCAAATCATAAATATACTTTATTCTATTGTATTTAGGAATATATTCCGATAACTTGGTTTCAGTATCTAATACTATAGGTATATTACTGGGATAGTCGAAGGCTTCCTCATCATCCACTATACGCAATATGGCTTCCTCACCATCAAAAATATAAAAATCATAAACATGATAATCTTGCCAACCAAACACTATTTGTAAAACATCATGTAGTTTCTTGAAAGTAATATCCAATGGAACAATTATTGATCGGCTCACAAGGTAGTTTTTCAAGACCCATAACTATTTTTAATTCTACAGCTCTACAGCTTATAATAGGCGGCTCTCCAAATGGCTCTAGATCCTTGTACATTTGCCTATAAGGATATTCATAACCAGATTCCTCAATTTTAACAATATATCCATTGGCTATTTTATTAACCATTTTAGGATCCACAGTTTCGCTGTCAAAGCGATCAAAAAACAATTTAACAGTGTTACAGGCATGATTTAGTTTAGTTATCTCTGCCCTATTCTTAGTTCTAGTAAATATACACTTTGACGATTGGCTTATATATTTCTCTACTACTTCTTCCTTAATGCATTCATCCAATAAAGTTTCCCTTAAAGCATTTATTATTACCTCGTCTATTCTTTTAAAATCCTTCGCCTTTAATCCATACATAACAACTATAAATCGATTTTTATTGTTAATCATAACGACTGTCTTTCTACGATTTATTGTTATCAAATTTGCATGCCATGAAAACAGTGCATCGTCATACTCCAAAATTTCTTGGTGCTCTATATTGAGTTCATCTAATAGCTTTTTAGTACTTTGTATTATCAAATCCCTACCTCCTTTCTTCTATAAAAAAGAGTTCCTTCCTCTATATAGATTGTATCAATTTGCAATTTAAACTAATCTTTTAAATTCTTATAACCACCCATTATTCAACGCCCAATGCTTTAAATACTGCATCCTCTGGAGTGCTATAAAAGATAAGATTAAAAGCTCCCACAAGCTCCGGCGGCACTGTCCCCAAATCAGCCGCTGATGTAAGTGGCAACAATACTTTCTTTGCACCACTATCTAGGCACACTTCCGGGACCTAGATTGGAAAACGCCGCCTCATATATATTCCTTATATTTTAGTTTCACAGATACCTTAACTATCCAATTCATGAAGTTTAGAGATAATCTTTTGCGCCTCCCCTTTCTTATATATCAAAACCAAAATCATCTGCAAAGGCAATATCGATTATTACTTCTTGGCGCAGCGTTTCTATACCTGTCTCCACATCTGTAATAGTGAGATAATACTTTTTATCTCTATCATATTTTTGGTTTTTTAAATTAAATCTAAGCCTAAATATCCGCTTTGCAGATTCCTTCTCCTTACTATTCGCTAAATATATCTCCTCATTGGATATAACCTCTCCCGCCTCATCAACAAATACGATTNNTTATAGGTGGTTGGTTTTATCACATCACTTATGGGTTCTTTTTGTATAAAATCTAAATTCAAAATGAGGCTAGTGATTTTAGTCAGCATGCTTATAAGTCCAATTTGTACCGTTTCAGTTTCCATAGCACCTCTAATAGTCTTAACTTGCACAACTGGTATTAATATCTCTTGTGGTGAACTACCTCCATGAACATAGTTTTGACCACCACCAGCCACTTTAAATACATTTGAAGCCAATGGAAAAGTTACAAACTTTGTATCGTGATTAGCTAAAATATCCGATAGAGCCATGCTCTTTATCCCTATAATATCATAACTGTTCTTAGATATTACAAATCTTCTATTTATCAGATCGTCCTTTTGAGCAAAGCTATCTATTTTATCTGACTCCACAAGTTTGTCCCGCTTATAGATAAATCCATGATCTGCCGTTATAATATATCTAATAGTAGAAACACTGTTTGTAAGCCTTTTTATAAGCTCGCCTATCTCTTCAATAGCTTCGGCGCAAGCCATAAATACCTCATCCTCTGTTCTTGGCTCATCACCTCTAGCATCTATCTGATTATGATAGATATATATTACCGACTTACCAACAAAAAATGACCTAAGTTCATCCCGTCCATACTTTTTTAGCTCGCCATATTGGATACTGGTAGCATACATATCCCTCTCTCTTAAAATTGAATCACGTTCTTTGAGATTTCTACAGGGTTTCCCATCTACATAGACTTCATAGTCATCTCCCATTGAAATCTCTTTGTGGGGAAGAAGTGACGCCATACCAAGTCTAGTGCAAGATGGTAGTACACCAATTTGAAGTTCAATAGTAGCTTCAGTTTTCTCATCTCTACTTAGCTTTTTTACTAGTTCTTTTGCCACTTCATAGCGAAAAGCGTCAGATATAATAACAACTAATTTCTCTTTGACAGGATCTACAAAATTATCATAAAAATCTCTTTGAAGTTTATATCCCCTTCTAACCACATCATAGGAAAACTTCTCATTAAATTGCCTAATTATGACATCAAGATACCTATTGGTATATATGTTTTCCACTAAGTTTTGTAAATCATCAAACAGATGTCTATCTTCTACCTGATCTAGATAGTAATAAAATTTCCGATAGTGCGTATCTATCATATAATCTTCTTTCTCGTATTTATCTATCAATAATAATATATCTGAATCTGCCTCAAAATTTACATTACTAATTATATAATACGCATGTCTGAGTACATGGTATTCATTGTAGTATTCTTCTCCAAAGTGCTTAACCTCCCTATATCTACAGAGCTTTGGAATATTCATATCGTGTATAGTTGCATTTAAATTTTCATCTAATAGACGCTCAATCATCCAAGAGATGATTCTATCATCTACAAACCTAAATATATCTAAGTCTATAATGTCTTCTATTGGATAATCTGCAAACAATCTACCTCCATCAATACGTTTATATACCTTGTCAGATAAAATATCAAATTTGCTTCTATACACAATATTATTCATGAGTTGATCCATAAACGCCATTACAGTACCCGGTTTATTTAGCACATATTCTTTCAAAGATTCTGGCAGCTCACCATCAATCTCATTTTGGGTATAGGTAAGAAAAAGGCTGATAAGTAGTTTCTGTAGATTAGGCTTTTCATCTACATAGGAAAATGTATTTCTGCAGTGCTTCCAGAAAACCTCGTCTAATCTATATTTCTTAAATTCTTCCATATACTCATTCTCACTCAAATTACCACTGGTTAAAACAATACGTACTACTTCTTCAAAGTTTACCACCTTGGATTTTACTACTGCACTTAATAGGGCAATTTCGATTGTATCTTCATTATTATAGTCATCTACTTCAAGTTCATAAAATCTCTTTTTCCTGTCCTTAGCATCAAAAAAGTTTATATGTTTCTTCAAAACAGGTTTATGTTCATCAGCAATACCCAAATCTACAGCCAAAAGCGAAACCTTATCAGCAGAGAATTCCTTAGAATACTTAATGGTATCTGCTAGATGATTTTTTCGAGAATCAGGCTTGGCAAAAGGCGCATAGATAAGATAATTACTCTTTGTATCCTTCCTTTCAAGTAACACCTTTGTCTTAAATGAGTTCGTAGGGGTTAAGTAGTGAATCTTAGCATTTTTAAGTTTTAAACTGTCTATATCATCTATAAATTCCCCATCAGCATCATACCAGAATATGAGCTTACGTCTGTCCCCAGTAAATTCAGCGTTTAATTTGTCCTCTATCTGTTTTAAATTTAATTCTGCCATATTGCACCAACCCTCCTATCTTATATCTGCCAGTATTTTGAATTTTTTGCCCTTTTCATCAGTCTGCACCTTCTCATAATTGACTTTTACACCATCATCTAAATCTATATCAATACGTGCAAAAGCTAAGTGAGCAATTCGTTCATCGTACTCTCTACACTCTTTTAGCTGTTTTGTCAATTTTGTAAGCTTTCTCTGTGACTCTGCCACTTCTCTAGCATTTTTACTGTGAGCAATATTATCGTTTAAAAAGTCAATAACTCGTTCGTAAGCCTTTTGCACTTTATGGAGATAGTCGATGCGTACCTTTCCCGTAGTATCCCTATTATAACGGTGCATATATATAAGTGCTTTAAAGCCATTTTGTTTGCCACTGTCGTAGAGCCAATATATTGGACGTTTTTTATACGTCTTTACATGATCCTTATAAAAGTCCTTTACAAAATAGTTTCTAATAACTTCTCTAGGTGTGCCTTTTCCACCAAGCGCATCTGCAATAAATGCAAGATTTTCTTCTAAGGTCTCTTCACCATAGCAAACCTTTACAAACTCAACAAATCGTCCAACTATATCATCTTCAAAATACTCTTCATCTGTAATTAGAAGGACATTGTCTTTCACAGGAATAAAGCTGCTATATTTACTATCATCCCACTCTCCTCCAGCATAGGCTAAGCCTTCTACATCTAGGGAGTAGCGACCAAACATACAGCCCACTGCATAGGAGATAAATGATTTGACATCTACGGTTACATTAGCTTTCCTTAGGGTAATGTTCTTAAGAGCTACTTCTGATGATAATTCATCTTCTAGCCCATACAATTTTATAAATATTCTATTTAATTTTTCTTCATTATCTTTCATCCTCATTATTCTGTCGTTACACTGTTCTTCCCAAGATTCGTAACTTTCTTTTAGGNNCCCCATGCCTCTTCATAAGAATTCCATTCCTGTTTTGCAATTGAAATATTTTCTTCAACTAACTCAATGACTTTTTCGTTTTCTGTGTCTGATAATAATACTGGAAAATTATTAAAATCGCCTATCTGTAGATTTATAGTAGGATTTAACATTTTAAATACATAATTCGCAATCTTTGTACTCATTAATCCTAATAAATACATCAATTTAGCATGATCATTTGTAAATGCTGACATACCCGAAACATCATGAATGCTACCCGCTTCTCGATATCTAATACTAAATCCGCCACTAGTAATGAGTGACCAAGTCATATAATAATCCGTGTTCTGTGGACGAGATCTCAACTTTCCTAAATCATCCTTAAAATTTCGTATTTCAAATCCATCATTTTCCCAATTTACCACATAGTCATAATTACCATACCATTGTCTTCTTTCTCCGCCTTTATTATAAGGAAACCATTTTGCCCCTGATTCTACAGAGGATTCAATAGAGTCGGATTTAAAGCTAATCTTATTATAATCTACTTCATGCCACAATCTCAGAAACCTATCATTATTAGCAGTTGCCAAACCTTGTTTGGGATCAACAAGAGAATTCATTGGTTTTCCTTTCTCAAAAGCTTCAATTAGATTAGGACTCGCCCAATAGGCAATCGGCATTCCCGGTATCTTTTCAAAATTTTCTTGAGAAATTTCATAATAATATCCACACTCTGGATTTTGTATCGCCTCTAATGTCTTAACACGCTGTACTTCCATATCACCTTTAAAATCAGACAACTTTATATATTTACCCTTTTCATCAGACTTTTTGTTTTGCAACACAAAAGTACATATTGGCACAGTTGCCTCTTCAAAAGCCGAATACTCCATCTGAATTAGACTAGAAATATGCTTTGTCTTAATAATATATTTTCTAAGTTTTTCATAAGTTTTAATAAACATCCATACAAAGGGTGTCATATATGCCGAATATCCATTTGGCTTACATAATTCTAAGTTACGATATATGAAAACTGAAAACATATCCTTTTTGTACTCTTTATAGTTTTCATTGATATATTTTTTAAGTTTTGCATCAAACTTATTCAAATAAGGCGGATTAGTTACCATGACATCATATTTCTGTGTTAGCGTACTAGCTATCTGCACAAGTTGCCTTAGTTGCTTCTGAGTTTTTTCTATATTGATTTCTGCCATTGCAACTTGACCTTCATTTCCATAATCATAAATAAACTTCAACAATAAATCCTTGTCTATATCCTCAACACGCAATATAGATCCTATTTCCGTTGCATTTTCAAATTCTTCAATTAAATAGTCTAGTTGCTTTAAAGCTTCATTGCGATCTTCTCTAGGCATTGATAAGCCAAGGTACTCTAAATGCTCTTTATTTATATTCGTAGAATCCTCGAATACTCCAAGATTTGTCTTTAGTTCTCCATTCAGAGCTCTCCTATTATGCTGTCTAGCCTTCATCATAATAGCAAAATAGGCAAGCTGATAAGCCCTCTTATCAATATCTAGGCCATAGAGGTTTTTTTCAACAATGAGCTTTGATGCCTCCCGTGCAGTATATCCTTCAGACTCATATATCTTAAGTAGTACATCAAAGGCATAACTTAAACAGTGTCCACTTCCCATTGCATTGTCAAATATTTTTAAATCTTCTGGAGAAATTTTTTCATCTACCACAGGAATTTCTCCAGGCATTAGATATTCAAGGAAATCCCGAATACTACTATCAGGATTTCGCTCTAACCAATACTTTCCCAGAGAATTATCCACCATATAGCGCACAACCCAATCTGTTGTAAATAATTGAGTTGCTGCAGGAATGTCCTGTTTCTTTACTCTTTTTTTGCCTAATACGCTTATAACTTCATCCCTGCGCTCAGTATTATAATATTGATATAGCCAACCTATGATCTCTACTTGTCCATTCCCATCTTTTGATTCTATATCAAAATATTCTTCTGGAATGTCATGAACTAGCTTATATACCACACCATCTGGATCATTATAGGAAATAGTAAAAAGTAGTTCAGAATAGTCATCTGTCTTTTCAAAGAGTTCTGGCAAATTTTCATTCAAAGCATTACACTGCTTTATAAATAGGAAACGGAACATATCCTCCATAGCCTCAACACTTCCATCTGCACGCCATTTTGCTAGCATATCAAGTTCCTCATCTGTAAAATCAAGGCTAGTATCCAGATAATACGTAACAAATTCTGGCTCATCAACCCCTTCTTTTCCCGATGAAAGCACCCTCAGCCTATCTGGCATATATCCATTTACCTCCATAAAACGAATAGCTATCAGTCTATTAAACCAAGTATATGCCACCTCTTCTATTAGCCCATCATAAGCAGTCTTATAATCCGAACTATCTGCTCTCTCCTCAAGTTCTTCTACCAATCTATTATATTGTTCTACCTCTTTTCCATATATCTTATAAGTATCTACAGCGCCAATATTAAACGCCTTCATATCGTGATTCGATTCAGGAAGGGGGGGTTTTATACCCTCCTCCGTAATGCCTAGCATAGAGGCCTTAGTTTTTATATCGTGTATTAGTTTGTTTCTTGCATATATAGCAAAATTTTTTAAAACTGTTTTATCCATAATGACCTCCCCTAAAATTCAATGTTGATAATGGTATTCTCATTTAGTTCCTTCTCTAATCTATCCCTCAAAAATTCCAAATATCTATTCACATCATCTATATTTTCTATTCGCCAAGATTCCGTATGAATTATGTCTTTCATTCTTATGTGCCTATATTCCTTTTTTGGCTTTGGAGGTTCTGGTCCATTCCCTTCTTCTGTTTTGATTTTATTTTTATTCCGTAATTCTTCTTCAGCTATTATCTCTTTTAAAAATCGCTTCTTTAATGCTTCGGCCTCTAACTTAAAGCTATTCAGCTTTGCCACATTGTCACAGGTTTCAGCCTTTCTCTTAAGTTCTTTAAATGCCTGTTGAAATCTAGAACCGAATACATACTCCAATCCACTTTGCTCTAATCTATCCATAACTTGCCTCTCTGCTTCATCTATCTCAAATTCTACAGGTTCTAACTCATCATCTAGAATGTTATTATATAAGTTTAAAAACTTCTCATTTAACTCAGGCAACTCTTTTATATGATTGTAAGGTGATGGCATTTCTAGAATTTCCTTCATTCTTCCTGTTATTTGTTCTAGCTCTTCATTCACTATATAGTTTTTACTATCTTTAAATACTCCCATATATTTTTGACTGTTATTCCAAATACTTTGCTGTTCTCCTTTAAAGAAATTTTTAATGGGCTCATAGTCTTCGGCAAAATCTAGATATTCATCTTCATGCTCTTTTACATAGTGGAATACATCTATGGCTTTATCCACTATTATTGTCTGTTGTAATAATTTAATAGCATCTCTTATAGTCCTTTCTCCTGGATACTTGCCTGTACGATATTCTTGTAATAGCTCATTCAACTCTTCAATCATATTACTTACAGCTCTATTAAATTCCATAACCATGGCATCTGTATCCTCTGTCATAATATGTGCATTAAACACCTCTCTTGCCACATATCTCAAACTTCTCTTAAGGTGTTCTGGTACAATTTTCTTTTCCTCTATTAAAAGTTTCTCTGCATATGTTCTTTTAGTTATATAGTCAATTATCTTGTCCACTTCTTCATTTAAGAGGGAAACTGCCTTACCATTTAAAGTAAATTCTATGAGTCCATCTTTAAAACATTTGGCAATTATCCACTCTATATCCACATCTAAATAGCCATATGGCGCCTTAGTAAACTTGTTTTTGATCTCCTTCAATGAAATTTTAGTACGATTATGAGTACGAATACGTATATAATCTAATACTTCTCTTATGGCATTCTCATTCGGTACCACATTATCGTCTAGTGCTATTTGACTATCTCTTTTTTCTTTAAATAAATTGCGAATATCTATCTCATCCATAGGATGGGTTATATAGTTTAGCTTATGATATACTACTGTCACCATACGCTCTAAAGCCTGGGTTAAATTATACTTAAAATCCCTCGTAGTAAGTTCTAGTAGATCGCCCTGTACATAAAACTTAGCCGATTTTAACGATTCCTCCAAAAATAGTTTTGCCCTCTTTTGACTCTCCCTCATCTCTACAGTTTTCGCAGCCCTTATCTCTTCAAATTTGGCTATATTATCTAGTCTCGATGACTGCAAAAATTTTTCTATCTTCATAGATAAGAGTAATTCATTAAAAAATCCCGCATCATTTGGCAAATCTACATATACATTCCTTTCAGTACTTAGCATGCGCAATGTCCCCTCTTGTCCGTTTAACTCTGAATGAGGTGTAATAATGTTGACACCAAAATCAAATGATTGATTGCTCATATACGGTACATCATCTACAAATCTATTAAAGCCAAAGGCATAGCGATTTCCAAAGTTTGGTGCCTTTATCTTGTCTTCGCTATATATATCATCAAATATAAGTTCAGAGACTTTTCTTGTGACATTGCCTGTCTCAATGACCTGGTCCTCAATCTGACGATTTATCTCCTGTTCTTCATCTGTTAAGAATATATATATATCCCCACTCTTTTGAACTAGCATCTGACTCACTAGTATATCTAATGCCTTCTCTACCCTTTCCTTTAACACCCTTCTATCCTCATCTATATTGGAGAGCATCAAAGTAGTAATATTCTCCAAATTAGATTCAATTTCATCCACATATTTTATGAGAAAGAGAGTCTTTAATACATTTACATTAAAATTTTCATCTTCCCTGTCAGGATTTATATAATCACTACCCAGTGTCCTAGATATGACCACAGAGTGGCTATGATCTAAAAATTTATTTAAGGGATCATAAAACACATAAAAAGGAATGAGTATGCCTTCTTCCTCTTCCATTACCCTCTCTGCACTCTCCTTAAATAGGGCAAGCATAGAACGTTCTCCTTCTGATAGGTGTTTCCCACTGGCGCCATGTTGTCGAATAGAAGTAAGTACACTTGCCAATAGGTTGAATTGATAAGGGATAAAGGGATATACTTCACAAAAATCTTTTTTATCCTCATAAATCTTTTTCTCAACAGCATCGTCAAATATGATGAGGTTTTTTATGACTGTCTCTTTGTTCTCATAAAGTACACCTAGGGTTTGATTGGCAACTTCCGTCTTTTTTAGAATACGCTTTTTTATAACTTCATCTACATTTGCAGAAGTTAGATTTAACCTAGTATCAAAGCGACCTTGAATTTTAGAAAAATCTTCTTTCATTACCTCTGTTATAGAATCAATATCTTGCTGACTAGTCACAATAATCCATGCCTTGCCTTTGCATATGGTCCCTAGATCTTCTGTAATAGTTTGTAGATTGAGCATCAAATCCGAATTATCACCAATATATTGACCCATCTCATCTACCAAAAATACTATATGATGATTGTCCCCCTTTGATTCGAGGTATTCATTTACCATATGTGCAAACCGTTCAATACTTATCTTATATGGTCTAGTCGTGCTATCGCGCCATTCCTTTGCAGTCTCCAAACTCATTACATCAAGTTCTACTAAGGTTTTAACCACTCTATCCTTAAAAAAATTAAATTTATGTCGTGATGTCTTCCAATCATCCCCTGTAAGTTCTAAATATTTTGCCTGAAAATCTTCATATAATCCTTCTTCATCTAGCAATCTCTCTAAATCAGCCACATGGGGATTTGTACTATATCCTAATTTTTCATTAAACACCTTTAAAAAGACATTTAATATGGCATCTTTGCCTTTCTCACCTGCAGATTCACTTTTAGAATCAATATTGAATAATATAGTATCTGTTGGCACCGAACATGCTAATTTCATGTCAGCTACAACCATAGGGTCTTTTATTTTTTCTTCATCTAAAAAGTAATCAATCGCCCTCTTACCATCCACTTCATGATCTTCTAATAGATAAGATAATATCTTTAGAAAATGAGATTTACCACTACCAAAGAAACCAGATATCCAGACACCCATCTTATCCGTTTGTCCAATAATCCCCTTTTTATAGCTAGCAAAAAAATCACGAAAATGCCTTTGAAGCTCATTGGTTACTACATATTCCTCTAGTTCTTCTCTTATGTGTGCCTCATCATCTTGGCCTACCTTTATAACCCCTTGGATTTCTCTATCAATAGGTTTAAAAAACATATCTTTGATTTTCATAATATCCCCCCATTATCATTTAACCAGTGGAAACGCCCGGTAATAATTATCATCTTTAAATTCAGAAAACAACATAAGAGTTCGACCATCGTATTTCCCAGGATAGAAAAGCACTACTGGAACCCTGTCAAATACCGTATGCATCTTATTTAAAATACCATGAGAACGAACAAATGGAAATATCTTGCCCACTCCAACTATAAATACCACTGCCTCTTCTGGAGTGTGTTCGTCTATGTATGTGACAAAATAATTGTCATTTTGATCCATCTTCATTAGAGAACAGACAGAATCTATGAGATAATCCAACCCTTCCTGTTCTTCCATTTGAATACAGGCCTCTAACAAGCCTTCCTCCTCTATGAGATCAATCATCAAGTCGTATATATCAAATACCTTTAATTCATAGCCTGTCACAGCTGGATTGTTCTTTTCTTCTAAGTATCGTACATATTCACGTACTCTTAGTTCCTCTGACTCTGGATAGTCAAATACATAGTAGCCCACTTCATTGCCCAGTCCCTTATTTTCACGAAATTCCTTTTGGTTAATTACTATTTCGATTTGGTCTAAACGCTCTTCAAATGTCATTATTTTACTACCCCCGTAAGTGCTTTCAGATAGGGATAGAGATCTGGTTTTCTCATCCTATCCTCTAGCCTAATATCTATAATTGGCCTATTATAGTTCCAACGCCCGTTTTCCTTTGCAATTAAATTAGCCCCTATCAAATAGGTCTTATATGCCACTGCAAGCCGTTTTTTTGTCTGTTGTGTATATCCCGCTACTTTTTCGCTCTGTTCACTTTTATTTTTAAAAAAAGTTCGAATATCACTATCTTTAAAAAAAGATGCACCAATGATAAGTTTTTCTCTGTGTACTTCATACATATATTCAAAAAACAATCTATCCGTCATCATGATCCCAAGTAAATTTATAAGCTTTTGATCTGAAACACTGACTTTAGAAAATAATTCTACTACTTCTCTAGGTAAAGCACGGGTGCGTCTAGCCACTTCATTTACAGCCCTTTTACCATATTCCTTAGAAGGAGCAAGCAATATGTTTTTATTTTCTTGGAGATCTTTAATTTCGCTTGGAGTTTTACCTTCTAGTAGCATATAATTATATTTTTTGAATTCTTGAAACCAAAAACCTTTGCTGACGGCGCCGGCGCTATATTCCAAATTCTTCATCCTGCACATCCCTTCCGATATTAATCATTGTATACCACTTCACAAATATCACTTATTTGACACTTAAAGTATGTACAAATACGAACAAGGACGTCAAGGGATACATATTCATTTCGTGTTAGCTTGGATAAGGTACTTGTACTAATTCCAACTGCTTTCCTCATCTGTGTCTTGTTCATATCTTTATCTATTAATAATTTCCACAATCCCTTATAACTGACACCCATAGTTGGCACCTCTTTTTCTATACAATTCTCTCTATGACTATATTACATTATATAATAGAAGTTTTGACTTCTCAACTATTTTATTTGAGTTCTCGAAATATTTTAACGACAGGAAAATTCGTTATTTATGTTCTTTTTATATGTATTAAAAACAGTTTTTAATCAAATCTAATATATCATAAAAAATCTTGAAAATAAGAAAATTCAATGATATACTGTATTCATTAAAAGATACATACCATTCTCAATAGAATGCTTGCCAAACTTCAAAGTTAA
>CZCB01010595.1_pt1 | contig 13236 bp, 6 predicted proteins | sample 591991 | NCBI WGS metagenome assembly CZCB01 (sample SAMEA3556809, study PRJEB10932) | anaerobic digester metagenome | reverse complement strand
CGGCCTCAGCAACGTTGCGAGTCCATCCTCCGCTTGCATGCCGTCGTACGCTGCTGCGGGTCGCAGACCCGCGGTCGTGTGCCCGGCAGGTGCTGGCTCTATCGGGATGGAAGTTCCCGCCGGGGCAGATGACGGCAACCGGTCCGGAGCGCGGCCTCTGCGAGTCGCAGCAGGGTTCTCCGTAGGGAAACTACCCGTTCTCCGGCGTGGAGGTTTTCTGGACTCTGTGATGGTTCATGGCAGCAAGACGAGCGTCAGGCGCGGGCTCACATCGACAGCCGACAGCGCACGTCGCAGGGAATCACACTGCATTCCGGCGCAAGTGGCCGGTTGGAGCGGAAGTGGTTCCCGGCGTGGGGGCGCATTTCCGCGTCTGGGCGCCGCGCTCGCCGTCTGTGGCCGTCTGCCTCGCGCCCGGTGCGAAGGCGTTCGGGGAAGCCGAGGACGGCGATGATCTCGTAACGGTCGAGCTGGAGCCGGAACCGAACGGTTACTTTTCGGGCGAAGTCCGCGGCGCGCGCGCGGGGATGCATTACAAGTTTCAACTGGACGCCGGCCTTTTTCCAGATCCGGCGTCGCGGTTTCAGCCCGAAGGACCGCACGGCCCTTCGCAGCTCGTGGATCCGTCCGCTTTCGCCTGGAGCGACCGGGCATGGACGGGAATCTCGGGCGAAAGCCTGGTGATTTATGAACTGCATATCGGGACCTTCACGCCGGGACGGACGTGGCGATCGGCACTGGAGCGGTTGCCGGATCTCGCGGACCTCGGCATCACGCTGATTGAAGTCATGCCGGTGGCGGACTTCGCGGGGCGCTTCGGGTGGGGTTACGACGGCGTCGATCTGTTCGCGCCGACGCGGCTCTACGGCAGCCCGGATGATTTTCGCGCATTTGTGAATCGGGCGCACGAGCTGCGACTGGGGGTGATTCTGGACGTTGTCTATAACCACGTTGGGCCCGACGGAAACTGCCTGAAGGAATTCTCGCACGACTACTTCACGGACCGGTATCCGAACGAGTGGGGCGATGCGCTCAACTTTGACGGTGAAAACAGCGGGCCGGTGCGGGAGCTTTTTATCACGAATGCCGCATATTGGATCGACGAGTTTCACCTGGACGGTTTAAGGCTGGACGCGACGCAGCAGATTTTTGACCGCTCGTCGGAGCATATCGTTGCGGCGATTGCGAAGTCGGCGCGCACGGCCGCTGCGGGCCGGCCGGTTTACATCGTTGCCGAGAACGAGCCGCAGGAATCGAAGCACGTGAAACCGGTGGAAACCGGTGGAGCAGGGCGGCTGTGGATTGGACGCGATCTGGAATGACGATTTCCATCACTGTGCGACGGTGGCGGCGACCGGGCGGCGCGAGGCCTACTACTCGGACTATCGGGGGACGCCGCAGGAGCTCATTTCGGCGACGAAGTATCACTTCCTGTTCCAGGGTCAATGGTATTCGTGGCAGCAGAAGCGCCGCGGAAGCGCGGCGGTCGGACTGCCTCCCAGCCGGTTCGTGAGTTATCTCCAGAACCACGACCAGGTGGCGAATTCGCTGCGGGGCGTCCGGCTTCATCAGCTCACGAGTTTCGGGCGATTCAAGGCCTTGACCGCCTTGCTGCTGTTAGGGCCGGAAACGCCGATGCTGTTTCAAGGACAGGAATTCGGGGCGTCGAGCCCGTTCCTGTTCTTTGCCGATCACAATCCCGAACTGGCCGGCCTGGTGGCGGAAGGGCGCAGGAAATTCCTCGAGCAGTTTCCGAGCATCGCGTGCGCCGAATGCCGGGATGCGCTGTGCGATCCTCACAACGAAGCGGCGCTGGAGCATTCGACCCTGGACTGGTCCGAACGGGAAAAGCACAGGCATCATGTGAACCTGCACCGCGATCTCATCCGGTTGCGCCGGGAGGATCCCGTGTTCCGTCGTCGGGCGGCGGACGGCGTGGACGGAGCGGTGCTGGATCTGGAGGCGTTTGTGCTCCGGTTCTTTGGCGAGGACGGCGACGACCGGCTCCTTGCCTTGTGGTGAACCTGGGACCGGACTTGAATGTGCGTTCGGTTGCCGAACCTCTGATAGCGCCGCCGGAGGGCCGTGTGTGGCGGGTGCGATGGTCGAGCGAGGATCCCCAGTACGGCGGTTGCGGAACGCCTTCGCCCGAAGGAGGCCGGCGCTGGTGCATTCCCGCTCATGCGGCCGTGGTGCTGGCGCCAGAATCCCTCAACGAACTCCAGGATGGACAAGCTGATTCGACGCATTGACTTGCGGGACGCCGGTGGCGAGCGCGCCCGGCAGTTGCTTCGCCACGAGTGGCTCGTCACCAACGGTCTCGGTGGTTACGCGTCGGGCACGATCTCCGGCGTGGTCACCGCGCGCTATCATGGCCTGCTCATTGCAGCGCTGCCGGCCCCGCTCGGACGCGTCGTCATGCTGAATCACCTTGCGGAGCATCTCGTTTTTCCCGGGGGCAGGCGCCTCCCAATTGGAGGCGAGGAATGCGCGCAACCTGACGACATGGAAACGTGCGGGAATTGGATCACGGAGTTCCGGCTGGAGGATCAGTTGCCGGTCTGGAAATACGAAGCGGACGGTGTGGTGATGGAGAAGTCCCTTGTGCTTCTGCACGGGCAGAACACCGTCTATGTTCAGTATCGACTTCTCTCGGGACCGGAAGGTTTGAGGATCGAGCTGGCGCCCTCGGTGGATTTCCGACGGCATGAGGCTCCGGTCAGCCAGCCCCTCAGTCCCGACTACGTCGTCGCCGTCAGGAGCGGCCGCTACGAGATTTCCGTCAGCGATGAATATCCCCGCCTGCGGTTGTTGTTGAAGGGCGAACGCCCCCGGTTCGTCCACGAAGGGGGCACCACTCGGGAGATCTTCTACCAGAAGGAAGCGGACCGGGGTTACGAATCGCGGGGGTTGCTGTGGAACCCGGGTTCATTTTCGGCGGAACTGACCGCGCAACAGCCGGCGACCTTGATTGCCTCGACGGAGAGCTGGCGCGCAATGCTGGCGCTGACCCCGGACGAGGCGATCGATTTTTACCAGCAACGCCGCGCGCGCCTGCTGCGCACGGCGGATTCGAAGGCGCGCGCCTCGCCTGTGGCCGACCTGGTGCTGGCCGCGGACCAGTTCATCATCGTGCCCGTGGGCCGCATCCAGGACTCCGCCCGGGCGTATGCGGCCGGCGATGACATCCGAACGGTGGTTGCCGGGTATCATTGGTTCACGGACTGGGGACGCGACACGATGATCAGCCTGGAAGGGCTGACCCTGACGACGGGGCGGCACGTGGAAGCGGGATGGATTCTGCGCACGTTCGCCTATTACATCCGGAACGGATTGCTTCCGAATCTCTTTCCGGAAGGCGAGAACGAAGGACTGTATCACACCGCCGACGCCACCTTGTGGTTCTTCCACGCGCTGGACCGATATGTCGAATGCACCGGCGATCGCAGCACGTTGCGCCTGATTCTGCCGAAGCTGGTGGACATCGTGGACCATCATCTGCGGGGAACACGCTTTGGAATTCGTGTGGATCCACGGGACGGTTTACTGCAACAGGGTGCCGAGGGATATCAGCTCACGTGGATGGATGCAAAGGTGCAGGACTGGGTGGTCACGCCGAGGAGAGGGAAGGCGGTGGAGGTCAACGGGCTTTGGTACAACGCGCTGAAGCTGCTGGAGAACTGGGTGCGAGAGGAGAAAGGTCCGGAGGCGGCCGAGTCCTACGGGGAACATGCCCGGCGCGCGCGGCAATCGTTCAACGAACGTTTCTGGTATCCGGAAGGCGGGTACCTCTACGACGTTGTAGATGGAGAGAACGGCAACGACGCGGCGTGTCGGCCGAATCAATTGCTGGCGTTTTCCCTTCGGTATCCGGTGCTGGAGGAGTCGCGCTGGAAGCCGGTGCTGGAAACGGTGCAGAACCGGCTGCTCACGCCAGTGGGCCTGCGATCGCTGGCCAGCGATCATCCGGATTACAAGTCGAAGTACTTCGGCGATCTGCGCGCGCGGGATGCGGCCTATCACCAGGGAACCGTGTGGGCATGGCTGATCGGACCGTTCGTGGACGCATGGTTGAAGGTGCACCCGGATGATCGTGCCGGCGCGCGGCGCTTTCTTGAAGGGTTCGTCCCGCACCTGAACGCGGCCTGCATCGGGTCGATCAGCGAGATTTTCGATGCGGAACTGCCGTTCACGCCGCGGGGCTGCATCGCGCAGGCCTGGAGTGTTGCCGAAGTGCTGCGTTGCTGGGTCAAGACGGAGCCATTCTGAATCCGGGCATTCGAGACGTCAGACCGGTTCCATCAACGCCACGGGAAAAAGACGGAGAGCCGAGGCAAGAGGCAGGGCAGGGCGGCCGCCGCGTTCCTCCAGTTGGATGATTTCGTTCGTGAACACGTTCCGGAAACGCGCTTTGGCTTTCACCGCCGGCAGGACGAGCACTGTGTCTCCCCAGAGTTCGTCGATGGGAGCGATGCGTTGTCCGCGGGTCAGACTCCGGACCAGTCTCGGCACGAGAGTGATGGTTCCAGACAGCGCGTCGCCCCTGAGAAAGGCGCAGACATGTTGTGCTTTCTCGCCGGACACTTCCAGCGGTGAGTAAGGACCGGTGTCGAACACGGCGCGACGACGATGACGCAGGTCCAGTGCGCGCCAGATGACGTGCATCTTGATCTGCCCCGAAACGGCGTTTTGAAGCAGTTCATCCAGGAAGCTCCGAGGGTTCGTTAAGGCGGAGTCAAAGCGCTTCTTCAAGTCCTCGAGCAGCCGGCGCCGTTCATGAAAATCCACCGGCCGGCGATTGTCCGGATCCACGAAGCTCAGATCCCAGAGTTCGCAACCCTGGTAGAGGTCCGGCACGCCCGGGCAGGTGAGCTTCAGCAGCGTTTGCGACAGCGAATTGAACCGTCCAAAGAAGGTCAGTTCGTCCGCGAACGTCCTGAAGTCGCGGAAGAACATATCGCCGCGATGCGGGTCGAGGAGGCGAACGACGAATTCGCGGACGGCTGTCTCGAAGGCTTCGTTGGGGTCTGTCCAGGAGGTGTAGAGCTTTGCTTCGCGAACGGCCTTCGTTACGAACGCGAGCGCGCGGTCGCGGAACTGTGCCAACGCGCCTGCCTGTTCTACATCGGGAGGGAACGCGCCCAGCAGACTCTGGTACAGCATGTATTCGTCATTGGCGGAAGGTGTTGGCAGTCCGTTGACGCGAGTCTTGTATGGCACGTTCCACTTCCGCCAACGGTTCACGGCCCGCTCCCATTCCTCCGGCATTTCAGAGATGACGTTCAGCCGGGCGCGGGCGTCTTCGCCGCGTTTGGTGTCGTGGGTCGCGGTGGCGAGCAGTGAGTGCGGCCACCGTTCAGCCATGCGCGTGTTGTAATCGTGAAATTCCCGGACGGAAATGCCGAACACCCCGGGATCGCCGCCGACTTCATTCAAGGAGAGCAGGCGATGAAAACGGTAGAACGCCGTGTCCTCGATGCCCTTGGCTGCGGCGGGCCCGGTGAGTTGCTGGAACCTGGCAACGAACTCGCGGATTTCCGGTGTTGCTGTCTCAGGAAGATCCGGTGGCATCTCCAGCAGCAGGAGCGCGCGCAATAGGTCGAGCGCGGCCGGATCGCAAGGACTGCCTGCTTCGCGCGCGGATGAAAGGGCTTTCTCAATAATCCTTCGATCCTGCTCGGAGGGTCGTGAGTGCCGCTCGTCGATGTAGGTGCGGTAAACCGGAAAAGCGGCAATCACCTCGATCAGCGCGAATTTCAGTTGATCGACCGGGACGGAACTCGCGCCGGTTCGGGACGCGATCTCTTCGATCTTCGAGCCGGCGCGCCAGTCCGTTCACATCGCTGACGAGTGAGGTTTCGAGAATCTGGCGTTTGCACGCAATGGCCAATCGGCCGAAATCCGTTTTCACCTGGCCATTGGCTCTTGTGAACTCGCGATAGATGCGATCGAGTGCGGGTGCGTTGCCCGCGTGGACGAACAGCCCGTTGGCCTGGTTGAGAAAGTCGTAGCCCGTGGTGCCGTCCACCGGCCAGTCGTCAGGCAGTCGTTCGTTCGGCGAAAGGATCTTTTCCGCGACGACATACAGGGCAGCCCTGGACGGCGCGTGTTGATGAAGCCCCTCGAAATATTGCTTTGGATCACGCAAGCCGTCCGGATGATCGACGCGAACGCCGGATACTCTCCTCTGCGCGATCCATTGGAACAACAGTTCGTGGACGGCGGCGAACACCTCCGCTTCTTCCATGCGCAGCGCCGCCAGCTCGGTGATGTCGAAGAAACGCCGATAATTGATCTCCGCGTGGGCAAGTCTCCAGCACGCCAGTCGATAATGCTGTCGATCCAGAAGCTCACGGAGCGCTTTGAAGGAGTGCGCGTCGCCGGGGCGGCCGTTCAGTTGGCGAGCTGCGCGCCTCGGATCCGAATGCCACTCGGCGGGAATGGTGTCGCGAGCCAGGGGCAGCGCATGGTCGTGGTAGCGCAACCGGAACCGTCCTTCAGACCATTCGATCCGCAGTTTGCCGCTCTCCAGCACGCGCTCGAAGTCATCCTCGAGAATCGGCATGAGAACCTTGTTGTGAAGCTCCGGCTGCGACGGACGCCAGTTGATGTCGAAAAAGCCCGCATATCGGGAATCCGGCCCGTGCTCGAGCACGTCCAGCCACCAGGCGTTGGCCGGTGAGGCGCTCATGTGGTTGGGCACGAAATCCAACAGAAGGCCCATGCCCAGTTCGCTTGATCGGCGCGTGAAGTTTCCAAAGTCCGTTTCCGTTCCAATGCACGGGTTGAGGCGCGTGAAACAGCAGACGTCGTAACCGTGCGTGCTGTCGGGCCGGGCCTCAAACAAGGGCGACGCATAGCAATCGGAGATGCCGAGGTCACGCAGGTAGTCGAGGACGTTCAGGGCGTCGGACAGTGTGAAGTCGCGGTTGAACTGGAGGCGGCAGGTGGCGACGGGGATTCGCTTCTGTGTTGCGTTCGCGGACTGCATGTTGGGACCGGATTGCCGGGAGTATGGGTTCGTTGGCGCCAGGGGCGCACTGGACTGAACACCTACCGCGGCGCCGCGTTCCGGCGGTGCTCGCCCCATTTGAAGCGATATCGCGGCGGGCGGAGTTTGCCCGATGAAAGTAAAGCGACAGAAGGCTGCGGGCAAACCCGGGAGAACGGACTCGGAACGGACTGCCTGCCGGAATGTGCTCAGCAAGAAGTCGCCCCGGGGCGAGAAGTCGTTGCCTGCGGATCGCGGCGCGTGCGAGAAGGAATCGACGGTGCAGGGGAGCGAGTGACGTCCGGTGGCGGACTCCTCGCGTTCATCAGCGCCTTCACCGCGCAGCGGGTTGCCACCGCCGTAGCAGGACGCAGTCGATTTACGACACTGTACCCGGGCCCCAATACCCCGTCCGGCTCAGCCAGGTGTTGTCCTTGAAAGCGCGGCCGTGAATCGTTAGGGTCTGACAGGCTTCCAATGTTGTGTCTGGAAACGAAGCGCATGAACCGCTCGACGCGTCCTGAACCGCAGCCACGCCGGAGTCCGCACGCGGAGGGCCGAGCCCGGCCAACCGGGTGGGGCCGATTGTGCCTCGCGCTCCTCATTGTCATGGCGACGGTCGGGGCATTTCACACGGCTTTCGGCCAGCGGCTGATGGAGAACCTCGGGCGCGGCGTGGTGGCCGTTCGTTCCAGCTCGAGCCAGGTCTTCATCAGTTGGCGGTTGCTGGGGCTGGACCCTCCGGACATCGCGTTCAATGTCTATCGCTCCGCCAATGGGGGCCCGGCAGTGAAGCTCAACGACGCGCCTCTCACCGGCGGCTGCAATTTCACCGATACCACTGCCAACCCCGGCCAGAACAACACCTACCACGTCCGGCCTGTCATCGGCGGCATCGAGCAGACTCCCAGCGGCACCTACACGCTCCCGGCGAACGCTCTTGTCCGGCCCATGTTCGCCATTCCGCTTCAGCCGTTGCCCGACCACTACGTTCACTTCGTCTGGGTCGGCGACCTCGACGGCGACGGCGAATATGATTTTGTGGTGAATCGGCTGCCCCTGGTCGGTGGGCTTACGCAGAAGCTCGAGGCGTACCTGCGCGACGGCACCTTTCTCTGGCGCGCGGATTTCGGTCCCAACAGCGTGGACCCGGACGGCATCTACACTCCCGCCGCCGCCATCGACGCGGGCCAGTGGGATGGGGTGACCGTTTACGACCTGGACAGTGACGGCAAGGCGGAGGTGATTGTGAAGTCGGCCAACGGAGTGACCTTCGGCGACGGCACGCAGGTCGTGGTCGGCAACAACCTGACGCAATTCATTTCCGTGCTGGACGGGATGACCGGCGCGGAGCGGGCCCGGTCGCTTCTGCCCAATCCCTGGCCGTCCAGCGGTCCATTGGGAACGTTGTTCGGCATCGGGTATTGCGATGGCGAGCGGCCGAGCCTGTTGATTCACGCCAAGAACCGTGTTGGCGGCAGCGGGACGCCGTTCAACGTCATCCAGAGCGCATGGGATTTTCGCGATGGAACACTCACGCAACGATGGAGCATTCACTGGAACGGCGCCGTGGCGCCGCCGGTGTCGCATCAGATGCGTCTGGTGGACGTAGATGGCGATGGAAAAGACGACATGGTGCCGGGCATGCATGCCGTGAGCAGCAGCGGCACGCTGCTTTACAACCTCGGCCTCCAGGGCGTGGTTCATGGCGACCGGTTTCATATCGGCGACCTGGATCCGAACCGCCCCGGGCTCGAAGGCTACGGCATTCAGCAGAACAATCCCAACGGCCTCACCGAATACTTCTACGACGCAAAGACCGGTCAGATTCTGTGGAGCCTGATTCTGGGCCCGCCCGGACCCGATGCGGCCCGGGGCGTGGCCGCCGATGTGGACCCGAATTATCCGGGCTACGAAGTGTGGTCGTTCAACGGCATTCGTTCCGCAACAGGAACACAGATCACGTCGGATCCGAACCGTCCGTGGCCGAACTTCCGGATCTGGTGGGACGGCGACGTGCTCAGCGAGAACCTGAACGAAACAAAGGTGGAAAAGTGGAATCCGAACACTCAGAGCGTTTCACGGCTGTTGTCCGCCCACAACTTCGGAGCCATCGACACCTGGCGCGGCGCGCCTACGTTCTACGGCGACATCATTGGCGATTGGCGGGAGGAAATCATTTACGAGAACGGCAACCATTCGGAGATCCAGATTTTCACCACAACGATTCCGACGAGCGTCCGCCTCTACACGCTGGCGCACAACCCGGCGTATCGGAACGGAATGACGGTCAAGGGCTACATGCAATCCCACATGGTGGACTACTATCTCGGCGAAGGCATGAGCCCGCCGCCGATGCCGGACATCGCGTACGTGCAGCCCGGGCCGCCGCCTCCACCGCCGGAAGCGCCCACCGATTTGAGCGCCGTCGCGGTTTCGCCGATTCAGATCGACCTTGCCTGGACGGACAATTCGACCAACGAGGAGAGCTTCGTCATCGAGCGGTCCGTGAATGGAATCGACTTCGCGCCGGTGACACTGGTACCGGCGAATACCGTGGAGCACGCGGACGTTGGCCTGGCGCCGGCGACGACTTACTTCTACCGCGTTCGCGCCGTCAACGCCGGCGGAACGTCGCCGTATTCGAACGTTGCCGAAGCAACCACCGAGGAGGCGACGATGATGATCAAGTCGGACACGGCGACGATGCACACGGCGGCGGACTGGAGCGGCATTGCGCCTTCTTTGAACGAGGTGGGGCTGTTCAATAACGTGCTGTCCGCGCAGAACGCCGCGGGTCTTGCGCTCGGAGGTGACGTTGCGGTGGGCGGGTTTGTCTTCGTCGATCTGAACGGGCCGGTCAACGTGGCTTCAGGAAACACGCTGACGCTCGGCAGCAGCGGAATGGACATGCGTCTAGCGAACCACAACGTGACGTTCCACAACGCCATCGCGCTGGCCGCTGACCAGACGTGGGACGTGCCGAGCGGCCGGTCATTGACGCTCGACGGCACCTTCATCAGCGCGGACCACACCGTCTTCAAGACGGGCGGCGGCACCGTGGTCCTGGGCGTGACGTCCCATGACGCCGGCGCCAACATCGAGGTCGCCTCCGGCATCGTGCAGGTCAACGTCAGCAGCGGCATCCGGATCACGCTGAACGGCGGCACCTGCAGGATTGCCGGACCGTTCCCCGCCAATCCGATCCATGTCCTGGCCGGGGGCGGCACCGAGCAGAACGACGGATCGAATCGCACCTGGACGGGCAATCTGACCGGCAGCGGACCTTTAACCGTTGTGGCTTCTGCGACTCACACCTGGAGCGGAAACAACTCCGGTTATGACGGCACCATCACGCTTCAGGGGTCTGGAACGCTCCGGCTGAACTCGGTTGCCGCCGTCAGCGCCGGCACCGCATACAATTTCGCCGGAGGCACCATGCTCGGCGATGTCACCGGCACATTCCACCTCGGCTCGCTCTCAGGGTTCGGCACGATCAATACAGGTTCGGGGCAGACGTTCTCCATCGGCGCCCTGGATGAGAGCACTCTCTTCGCCGGCGTCATCGCCGGGGCCGGGGCTCTCGTGAAAACGGGCGCCGGCACCCTCACGCTGACCGGCACCAACACGCATACGGGCGGAACAACCATCAGCAGCGGCGCGCTTCAGATCGGTGACAACGGAACCACCGGCATTCCGGGGCCCGGCAACATCACCAACAACGCCACGCTCATCTTCCGCCGGGCCGACGCGCTGTCCGATTCGATCTTCGGCGTGATCAGCGGGCCGGGAACGGTGATTCAGTCGGGCGACGGCGTGCTCACGCTGACGAACGTTCACACCTACTCGGGCGCAACGTCGATCGAAGCCGGCACTCTTGCACTGGCGGGGAACGGGTCGATCGCCGGCTCCGCCGATATCCGCGTCGGTGCCGACGCGGTCCTGGATGTGAGCGGGCGGATCGGTGGCGGCCTGCTTGTCGGCGGGGGGCAAACGTTGCGCGGGCGAGGCGTGGTGAAGGGCGACATCACCATCGGCGGCGGCGCGACGCTGCTGCCCGGGGATTCGATCGGAACGCTGACGTTCAGCAATGGATTGTCTCTGGCGCCCGGCAGCACAACGGTGTTCGAGATCAGCGCCGCGCCGCTGAATCACGATCGTATTCACGTGGCCGGCAACCTGGCTTGCGGCGGAACGCTCATCGTGACCGATGTCGGCGCCGAACCGTTCTCGGCGGGAGACACGTTCGAGCTGTTCAGCGCGGGAAGTTTCAGCGGTTCCTTCGATTCCGTGGTGCTGCCGCCATTGCCCCCGGCGCTGGCGTGGAACACGAACCTGCTTGAAAGCAGCGGCGTGCTCTCGGTAGTCGGGACGGCGCCGCCGGCAATCAGTGTCGTCCTGCAGGCGGAGGATGGGTTCGTGTTTGCGGGCACGAACGGCCAGCCGGGCGCGACCTACCATGTGCTGACTTCCACGAATCTCATGTTGCCGCTGGCACAATGGACCCGGGTGGCCACCAACCAGGTTGACGGGAGCGGCACGTTCTCGTTCACCAACACAATCGACGCGGCCGAGCCCGGGCGTTTCTTCACCCTGGAACTTCCGTGAACGACCGCGCGACACACCCGGCGCGGTTTCACGCTGCGACAATGGCTTCGGCCGTCTTCCGCACGGACATGATGGCGGCAACCTCACTCTGCGCTGGAAACTCGCGCCAGATTGTGCGCATAGATGGACCAACACCATGACACCTTCTGCCTTACATCGACGTTGTCTCGCGCTTCTGATTCCAGCGCTCCTGGCCGCGGATGGGAGTTTGCGCGCCGCCGAGGACGCTTCCCGGCGCGTCACCTTCAATTTCAATCCCGGATGGAAACTCTTTGTCGGCGATCCCGAAAACGCCGCGGCCGTGGATTTCGACGATTCGAACTGGAAACCCGTCACGCTTCCGCGCGCGTGGAACGAGGACGCCGCGTTCAAGGTTTCCATCGCTCAACACCCCACCGGCATCGCGTGGTATCGCAAGACGTTCACACTTCCGCCGGATGCCGCCGGCAAGAAGGTCTTCCTCGAGTTCGAAGGCATCCGGCAGGGCGGCGAGTTCTACCTGAACGGACAGCACATCGGACGTCACGAGAACGGCGTGATGGCGGTCGGGTTGGACATCAGCATCGGACGTCACGAGAACGGCGTGATGGCGGTCGGGTTGGACATCAGCGACCTCGTGAAACCGGCGCCCGCCGAGAACGTGGTCGCGGTGCGGACAGACAATTCCTGGGACTATCGCGAGAAGGCGACGAACGCGCGCTTTCAGTGGAGCGACCGGAATTTCAACGCCAACTACGGCGGGATCCCGAAGAACGTGAAGCTGCACATCACGGACCGGTTGTATCAGACGCTGCCGCTGTACTCGCACCTGAAGACGACAGGCGTTTACATCTACGCCACGGACTTTGACATTCCGGGCAGGGCGGCAACCATCACCGCCGAGTCCGAGGTCCGCAATGAGCACAGCGAACCGAGAACGTTCACGTATGAAGTGACGATCACGGAAACGGACGGCCGCCCGGTTCACCGGTTCGCCGGCGAAACCATCACGCTTCAACCGGGCGAGACCCGCATCGTGAAAGCGTCGGGGCGCGTTTCCGGGCTGAACTTCTGGAGCTGGGGTTACGGGTACCTTTACGACGTTCGCACGATTCTGAACGTGGACGGCAACCCGGTGGACGTGGTGCGGACGCGGACGGGCTTTCGCAAGACCGAGTTCGGCAATGGCTTGATCCGGCTGAACGGCCGCGTGTTGCAGGTCAAAGGTTACGCCCAGCGCACATCCAACGAATGGCCCGCCATGGGCTCGGCCGTCCCGCCCTGGCTCAGCGATTTCAGCAATCGCCTCATCGTGGAAGGCAACGGCAACCTCGTGCGCTGGATGCACATCACGCCTTCCAAACAGGACGTCGAATCCTGCGACCGCGTCGGACTCATCCAGGCCATGCCGGCGGGCGATGCGGAAAGCGACGCGCGCGGGCGGCAATGGGAACAGCGCGTCGAACTGATGCGCGACGCCATCATCTATAATCGCAACAATCCGAGCATCCTCTTCTACGAAGGCGGCAACGAGAACATCAGCGAGGCGCACATGGCGGAGTTGAAGGCGCTGCGGGACCGGTATGATCCGCACGGCGGCCGCGCGGTGGGTTCGCGCGAGATGCTGGACAGCCGGGTCGCGGAGTACGGCGGCGAAA
>CZCB01004544.1_pt1 | contig 13247 bp, 19 predicted proteins | sample 591991 | NCBI WGS metagenome assembly CZCB01 (sample SAMEA3556809, study PRJEB10932) | anaerobic digester metagenome | reverse complement strand
CGATTTTCTTGAACAAAGGGTTTAGGTATTGGATCTTTCTAGTGTACTTGTCCAATACCTCCTTAGCTCGTCTTGTTGGAACGATCCTCTCCTTACCGCCAAATATGGAATAAATCCTTTTGGCGGTCCACATAGTATTTGGGCAGCTCCATGTATACGACCGCGGATTGTATCGAAACCCCCCTATAGGGTCTAGGAAAACCCTCATTTCTTCTCCGGCGGTAATCCTGAATCGGTCCTCTTTTGGACTATAATCCAGGAGATATTTGGTGTTTGTTGAAAGTTCTTTTAGCACTTTGGCCGCTTCCGCGGTTGGCTGAAGGTGACTATAAGCAGGGCTTGTTCTGTTCACCAAACGGCTGCTACCCGGCACTATAACCTGGTTCTTTTTCTCGTCGATGATTACACCGGGTGTAATATATAGAATTTGTTGCTGAGAAGAATCCAGCGCGTCCAGTGGAAATAAGAACATTCCATCTTGGTAATCTATGATTGGAAACGGCAACACATTTGTCACTCCTTACCTTTTTCGTAGTCAAGTATCCATTCGACTGCTATGGGGATAACAGATGGTCCCGCACTGGAACTCCAAGTGCTTCTTAACAAAAAGCACTTCCCGCTTTTCGTTAAAAAAGCGGGAAAAATTTCCACTTCCCACTTTCCTTCTTGACCCGGGAAGGTTTCCTCCCAGGTTGCAATAGGGGCTATTGCAACCAGAAGCGGGCCACCAGAAATAAGCTTATCCGGGAGGGGTAATAGTCCCTCCCGGACCTTCAAACAACTCTTAACTTTGTATAACGTTTTGACCCCCCTTTTGTGTTTCTTCGAACGACATCAGTGCTCGAAGAAACACACTGTGAACCTGGGTGTGGTCGATCACCGTGGTGGACAGCACCGTCCACCCTTGATCAACATAGGTGTTGATAAGGTCATGCTCAGTGAAGCATGACCTTACCAAAAACGGACCAAAGTCGTACCTTTCTTTAATCTTTGCCAGCTTACTGGCAAAGTAAGGTACGAGTTTATTGTCCATCATGATGTATATCCGGCGATAAACACCGGCATCTGTATCAAAACAGATGGGGATCGGCACCCGGATATACTTGGCGATGACAATGATGACGGTAGTCACCCTCAATCTAGTTAAGATCTTCATTCTTAATTTTCTTAAGTACTTCATCCTTACCCCTCCTTTTTTCTTCTACTTTTCTTATACAATAAATCAGACGGGTTTTTACCCGTCTGATAGTAGTTTCTTGGCGATATGGTTTTCGATTTCCTTCAAGATGATTTGAATGCATTTAAAGATGCCTTGCCAAAGCGCTTTGTTGTCACAAAGCGCAACAGCGAGCAACTTCTTCATTTTCTCACCACCCTTCGGGAATCCTTAAAAGGTTTGAAGGCGATTTTATGTTGCTCCGGAATGCTCACAATATTGTTGCCAATTCTTCGACCTCTTTGGTTCAACACAGATCTTCGCAGGAATTTGCCGAATTTCGGCAAATTGACTGGTTCGCCGTTTTCCAAAACAGATTTTTTCACCGTTTCAATCAAATCTTTAATGATTGCGTCAACCGTTTTATAAGACACATTGTTTTTGTGTGCAATAAAACTGACCAACCGTGGGTAATTCATGTTCAGATCACTCTCCTTAATCTCTGTAACAATAATACCATTACCCTTAATGATTAGTCAATAGCCTTTTGCACGATTTCTCAAATGATGTATAATAATGAATGAGGAGGTGAGTTAGGTGAAACAGATTGCTAATACTTTTGTAGAGCTTGGTCGCGTATATTTTGTGAACAACGAAAAATACACGATTGACGTCTTAACAGCAAGCGGCACTTTTCTGAAAGACGTTCCGTTCCTTTCCTTCTACAGCAAACCTTCCGACAAAGGGCAAGGTGTATACGCTATGCCCGAAGAAGGTTCATATACAATGATCGTTCGCACAATAAACGTCTCTTCCGGCAGGCAAAGATTCAACAGAGAAGTCTTTGCCTTTGGCTTTTTTAATCCGGTTGACGAAAACAGGGGTTTTAAATCAAGCCGGGAAGACCTCAACCCCGGAGATATCGCTTTAAAAACCGCGGCCGGAAATAAAGTTTTACTTACAACCGATGGTGTGATCTTGGTTCACGCTTCAGATTTATGTCGTATGGAACTCTTTCCCTTTAGTGGTAATTCTAAAGATAGTGCTGGACTTGACAACCTGCTCAGAATTTTTTTGGAAAATTTCAGGCTTTACAGCAATGGTGGCAATTGGCAGTGGAGTACGGACAAAAAAGCACCCGGCACCAACTTTATATTTGAATTCAAAAATAAACCGCTTTTGGAACACAACCCAAGTTACATCAGGGGTATGATCGGAAGCCAGGGGCCCACTGGAAACCCAGAATACTTCAAGACATACGAACATATTATTAGTGAAGCAAATGGCAAAGTTGAAAAAACCCTTATTAGGCACCAAGAAAAGATCACCGGCGAATTTGAACGAAAGCATTATACCGAATCAGGAGAATTGACCTATGAGCTAAACTTTAAACCGAATGGTTCTTATGACGAAACCCAATATGAGGGGGGAGTTCCCGTCTGGTACAAAGAAAGAGAGCCAAACGGAACACTTCATCTTCAGCTGCCCAAAGGCGGCGATAAAATCAAGCTGACCGTTACCTCTGATGGACAAATCACTCTAGAAACCGATTTGAACATAAACATCAAAAGTAAAAACGGTCAAATTAACGTTCAAGCGCTTTCGGAAATCAATGTTATTAGTGAGGCCCCCGTCACGGTGAAAGGTGAAACCATAATCGCCGACTCAAGCTCAGTTCTTTTGGGTACTGGAGCAAGCGAACCGGTACCTTTGGGTAACCAGCTAAAAAGCTGGTTAAACAACCATACCCACATAGATTCTGACGGAGGCTCAACTTCTGCACCAACAAGCCAGTTTAATGGGTTGAGTAGTGTTGTGAAAACCGCATAAAGGAGGACATGGTAATGGGATACAAACTGCCAAACGACATTAAGAAGTGGAATCAAGAAATCTTAAAGCATTTCTTTGAAGAAAATGATTGGATCGAGGCTGACAATTATTATTTACGATGGTCTTCCAATTTCGATGCAGATCGTGGGTATGGGACTGGGGTTGTTGTCCTTACAAAAGGCGACAAACAAGTGGCTGTTCCAATCGTGGTGCGGTCGTATGAGCTGGATCCGATGGATGTGTTTTATCGCGACGAGAAATTCTACCCGCTTACTCGACATACGTTGAGCCAAGCTTTCCACAGCATAAACGTTGGGGACCAACTTGTTGATCCGAACAAAATTATCTCAACGGACAACACATCCAAAAACATTTTCCCGCCGCATTGGGGAAGATACACTTATGCCTCGGCGGATCCTGATATTCTTGAAGAACGATTGTGTGATGTTTTGGACATTGATAAGGAAGATCTCGACAGGCTGCGCGAGCAGGTTAAGACCGCGGCTGCCAGTTTCTTCGGCAATGATGTTGCCATTAAATTCATCCATTCGATCTTAACCAAAGAAATCAAACCGCAGGAAAAAGTTGCGGAAATCTCTGATTTGGTGGTTTCACCTGAAGGAAACGTCGGATATAAGCTTCAATACACTGAAGATGGAGCGTACAAAGAGAAAATCACCAGCTACAAAGGTGCCTACGACTTTATTAAACAGGCGTTTAAGTATTCTAAAGGCCAGATCGACAAATTTATTATCGACAAAGTTGACAAAGGCGATACTGTTACTGTCGGTTGTGAAAAAGTTGCTTCGATTACAGAAACCGATCTAAAGAACACCCCAGCAAGCATAATCACTACCGATGCCAAAATTGTCACTTTTACAACCGACGGCACACCAGTTGAGGGATACCTTATCCCAAGAACCTATTCGTTTGACTTTAACCGGCTGACCAGAGACAAAATCCTCGTTGACAAGGACAAGAACATCTTGGCAGAAGGTGAGCAAGTGGTCGGGCGAAAAACGGGAGCTGTAAATATTCACGCCATTCTCAATAACACTCGGATCAAACCAATTCGTCCAGGTCTTGTTGTGTCGTTTGTGTGGAGGAATGAAGGTCCCTCTGGTTCGCTTCTTGCAGCAACTAAGCCGGCAAAGATTATCTCTGTTACACAGATCGCCGGCGTTGGCACTTGTTATGAATTGAAGACAGAGTTTGGTAACAGGACTAACGTCCTTATTATGAAAAACAATGAAAGGCCGGTCTTCAGCAAAGAAAATAAATATCGAGCAATTTATTTACCTGCCAAAACCGTAGTTGTTACTGCAGAAAACGAAATCAAGCCACTTGTTTCATCAAATGAAGAATTTCAGAAGCACATGGTTAAAAGTGCAAGCGCCTACTTTGTTGAATACTCAAGAGTGACTAACGAAATCGTTATTCAAGGCCCCGGCCTTAACAAAGTAGCATCAATAGACGAGGCAAGGTATGAGCTTATTCGTCGCGGCATTTCGGTTGATAATGCTGAAGCGACAATTAAACTAGCAATGCGTTTGGGATATACCAGGGTATATGCAGATAAGGTGATGAAAAAAGAAGCAGCAAGCGAGGAAGATTTAAGTGGGTTGGCGGAGGAAGCAAGAAAGATCCGCGATAAATATGATTTGGTAAAAATCGCAGCAGAAATTGAGGATCCAGACACGTTGGACAAAGTTTTGGCGCTTAACTTTATCAGCAAGCGAAACATTCGAACGTTTGTGAAGGTGCTCCCTGCTTTCAAAGAAGCAGTACACAATTTGGCTCACCTTTTGGTAGCTTCAAGGCTGGGCAAATTCGGCTTTGACCAAGAATCCATCAGCGACGCTATGTTTGCACTGCAAGAACTGGTAGAAAAAATGGAAGGGTTAAAGCCCTAAAAGGGTGTGGCAGAGATGCTGCCGTATATCCATTATCTAAAATACTTGGTCACCGCGCGCAAAACTCAGGAAGAAATTATTGCTGAGTTAGGCGGGCTTGGTTTTGAAGTTGACAGCAATGAGATCTCATCAATAGAGAGAACTATGATGCTCCCTCCAATTTTCAAGCAAATAGCAGATGGGAAATCAGTTGCTGGTCACGAAAGGTTCATACTCAAATATGCTGCGATGTTTAACATCAAAGATGCGTGGCGGTATCAGCTGTACGGTAAGCCAAGAGAGTTCGCAGAAGCGCTGCAGTTAGTTAAAGATAAGGATTCCCGGTTGATTCCTGTTGTGCTTTCAATTAAAGGTGCCCCCGAAGCGTTGGAAGCGCTTCAAATTCTTGGAAAACCATACAGCCCAAAAGCAGTAGAGCTGTTTTTACATTATTTTTTCAACACAAAAATAATTAACATTGTTGGATGGCGGAACTTTTTTGATCAATACGACAATCAGGTTAAAGAAGTCCTTAATCAGCCGCTGGATTATATTCGCCACAAGCTTGGCTTGAAGCCCGATTTGGAATACGTTGAAATCCTGCGGGATTTTATGCACCTAGGCTATTATAAGGCCAAAGAGTATTTTGAAGTCGGCACCCAACAGTTTGTGAATATGGGCAAAACCATGTCGGAGCTTGCGTTAAAAGCTGGCGAAAAGTATCATCAGTACAGCAAGGGCGATACCAAGAGTTTCCTGGAAGATGTCAAGCTTGGATTTAAAGAAAGCAATATTCCGCTTCCTGATATTGAAACCATTAAAGATGACGAAGAAGGCAAACCTTTAACTCTGATCTAAAAAAAGACTACATCAAATTGATGTAGTCTTTCCGCGCTTTATTGCGCGAAATTGATCGCCCATGGCGATCATTCGTTCAACGAAAACGTCCATTTCGTCTTCGTTGAAATCACCTTCGAATTGCGCCATGGCTATGGTTGCTTCCAAGCGATCCCTGGTGCCGATAGCTTTGATAATCTTGTAGGCTGTGGCTTGTTGAAGCTCCTCAAGGGGAATTGGCACCCCGTTCACCAAGAGCTTCCCATCTTTGTACTCAACAGATTCAATAGAATCGAATCTATCGCCGTAAATACCGCCTACTAAAGCTTTAATTCTATGATCGTAAGTCTTCAAGGAAAGCCTTACATCTTTGAAGGCTTCCCTTACTTTAATGGCGCCTTCAATGACACCCTGAGCAAACGCCATGTCACCGAAAAAATCCACGATTGATTAAAACCTCCTTTCATAGGAACAAAAGCACCAGGGGATCCCCTGGTGCTTTTGTTATCTCACCGTAGCGCCGATTCTTCTTTCTTCAAATCGATAAAGTGCAAAACTCTTTCAATTTCTGATAAACTCATGTCGGCAATCCTACCACCAATGGCTTCTACCTCGGCCCGTTTGTCAGCTTCTTCAATTCGTGCAGCAGCAGTAAAGGCATTTATTAAATCATACCTAGTGTAGCCAGTAGTGTAGATTCTTTGGATTTCAAGCTGTTTCCTGACTTCCTCAATCATTGTTTCAGATAGGTTTGCTCCTCTGGCAAAATATTCAGCAAGCTCGTGCGCTCTTTGGATTACATCATAGCGAGCGTCGCTATACCGCTTAAGCAAAGTCTTCAACCGTCCCTCGGCACCGTTTAGCAAGTTGCTGAATTTGCGGTTAAATGTTTCGATTGAACGATCACCGCGGTGGACATTTCTGAACCCTTCGCCGTCCCTTAGGCCGACTAAGCCATTGGTGCAAATAAGCCTGAAAAGCAAAAAATCGACTCCAGCCGAACCTTTTCCGATCTCGGAGTTGGTGATATAAAAGCCACCCTGAATCTTATCTGTTACCTTCGATCGTAAAAGCGAGAAGTCTTCTTCCACACCAGGAAGAAGAATACGCAAATGGAACCCCCTGTCGTCACTTATATGAAAATAAGTGACTTCGTGATTAGTTTTGGAAAGATCAAGGTCCCTTTCTATAGCCTTGACAATATCCCGGTTGTCAAGTATCGAGTATTCCGCCGTAACCACGGCACGGATTACATCATCCTTTATCCTGAATAACCACGGGGTTTCGGGATCCAAAGAATCTCGCCAGTAGTTAACTTGAGGGGCCAGAAGAAAACCGGGGCATTTCCTCCCGTATTTGACTGGGATTTCAACTCTCGCCATCAATTGGTTGAATGCGTTAGGGGAAAGCGAGTAGGTTTTAGATCCAATCTTAAAGGTGCCGTCCGGCATCATGTTTACATTTTTTACTTTTTCTATCACGTCTTTTTTTCCAACATCGTCCTGTAAAACCGCAGCCTTGACATCGTCAAAAGTAATCGAGCTCATTTTTTTACCTCCCATGCCGTTCTGGATTTTGTTACGCGCATAGATTCAATTAAAAATTTCATTTCATCTTCCTTTAAGTTCTCAAAGTCCTGTTTGCAAAAAATCAAGCCAAATCCCAATTCCAACCAAACCGCCTTTGCTTCTTCAGTTGCTAGAATGATAATGTGGTCTCTGATTTCTGATGACCATATTGCTGCATAAGACTCCTTGGTGGCTAGTGAAGGATCGTTTACATACCCCCTTTCTTCCATCAATTTAAACATGAAGATATCCGCTCGTGTTTCGTCCCTTGGTTTGACAAACTTGGTTGCACTAGTCAAGTCCATTACTGCATTTTCCAGCCGAAAAGCCATTCGGGAAGCAATTTGTTCCGGCATCTCTTTCATTTCTCTTTCATCCGGCACCAGTAAAGCAAACAAACCATCGATTAAAAAGGGCATGTACATACCGTAAGTGTAACGAAAGTAGTTTACGGCATGTGTATGCCCAATAGCTTTGAGGGTTTCTTGCCCCAAAAGCCAAACAACTTTTAGGTTTGGCAGCCCTTGCAGTTCGGTTTCGAGTGTATCATAGTGCTCCATAATTAGCTTGGCCTTGTTTTTGATAAACGGGGTGACGTAAATGTCTTGGGGATTAATTTTTAGCCATTTGCATACGTTCAGCAAATGGTTTGTCTGTGGGAAGAAGTTGTTTTCCCCAGGCGAACTAAAAACCACCGCGATGGTGGCTTTGTTTTTGTCGCCTTTGCCTCCCAATGATATCACCCCCGGCTTATTGGTGCGATTTCTGTTGCAGGTGTTGGCTTGAAGAATTTGTCACGCTCAACACCTTTAACTCCCGGCATCACTTCCCAAGATTCCAGTTCGCTCAAACTGAAAGTACCCCATTCATCGTCAAATCCTTCGACATAACCAAACATAATGTCTTCGCCATCCCATTCCGCTGCATACCACGTCCACCCAGTGTACGGTGAAAAGAATTTAACGTAAAACGTCATCTCTTTCGAATCGGCCTCGCCCATTTTAGGTATCTGGTCGGCAATTTCTTTTGGCAACAATTTACTCTTCATTTTTTAAACCCCTCTCTTTGTTTTATGAGTTTCAAATCTTTATGCCCATCCATTGGGCGCAACGACTGTGATGCCTTCCTCAAAAATAACTAAGCGGGTGTGTCTTCCCGCTTAGTTAATTAACTGGTTATTGCTGATCTCTTTGGTGATTTCTTCCAAAACAAGGACTTCAATCAGTTTTATAAACCCATCGTCCATAATTTGGTTGAGTTTCTTATGTACTCTTTGGCTTACTGCATCAAGATTGTCTTGATGCAGTTCAAGCCCGTATGTTTTTGCCGTCATTTTAACAATCTCATCTATAGTTTTTTTGACAAAGGGATGCATGATACCCCACCTTTCTAATTGCATGACAGGGTGGGGTCTTTAACCCCACCCTGTTGTATCGTCAAATAGCTGGGCGGCTTCTTCGTAATCCCCCCTAGCTAGAGCTTCTTCAGCTTTCCTTATCCTTTCCATGCAGTTTTCACAGACAGAGCCAGGCTCCATCCGCGCAAATATACGGCACTGATGGCAAAATTCAAAACCTAATTTATCATGATTTTCCAAAAATAATTTCATTGCATCGTCGCCGAATTCCCTTCGAATTTCCCTTAAAGTCACCATGGTTTTGTTTTTAAGATAAACTTCAAACAGTTGAATAGACATCTTCACCCCCCTCCTTTTCTATACGTCTTGCTCATGTGCCAACAATTCTTCTTCGATCATCGAGTACGTAATAACGTCTGCCAACTCTGGAAAAAGTTCTTCAAATTTATAACAAACTAATTCCGGGTCACATGTATTCGCTTCTTCAATCGCTTTGCGTATTGCTTTGGCAACATCGACGTCAGAATAATCCATGGGCATACCTCCGGAGGGTTTAATTTATTGTACTATCTATATAGTACAATAAATTAAAAAAGAGGGCAACTATTCGCCCTCTCTCTTTGTTTTAACCGGTTCACCTGTGTATCCACATTGGACGCAGGTGGGTATACCTTTCTTAACATTGCGTTCGACGGAAATTACTTTTCCGTCAGCATCAATAAATTCGTGAGAGATGGAATCTCTCACGAACACCGTACCCCCACAGCGGGGGCATGTTTTCATTTCAACACCTCCATTTCAATTAGCCGAGCTTGAGCATATACTAGAGTGGCATATCGATACTCTAGCTCTTCCCCAGAAGCTAAACGGTCCAATAGCGCCGACGGCCCCATATTATAAGCCGTTAACGCTAAGGTCATGTTCTGCTCAAATTGATTGAGCAGAATTCTCAAATAATATCCACCGGCAATGATGGACTGCTTGGGGTTTTCTAGCGAAGCGGCGCTTTCATATACAAAGCCCAGATCAGACCACATCTTTTTGCCGGTGGATACAGTGAATTGAGCTATCCCTCTGGCACCCTTGCTTGAAACAGCCCGGGGATTGAACCGAGATTCCACCCAGTCTTTTGCCAACAACACATCAAGCGGAATGTTGAATTGTTTCGATGTGTTGATATACGTTGCCGCCCATTCCAAAGCTTCTTCTTTGGAAACCTTGGAATTGCTTTTTCTGATATAGGCGGCAACCTGTTCTTCCAAGTTTTTTTCCTCGGATTGGGGAAGAACAGGTGTGTTGTTTGTGGAATTCGGAGCAACCCCAATTGGCCGCGCTATCTTGTCGCTTAAAACCTCGCAGGTGGCTCCGAATAAAAACCCTAAAACAAACATAATCACCATCGCTTTAAAAATTTTTTTCATGATTTCTCCTCCTTGATGGTATAATCCCTTTATTGTTATTATACCATCTTTTTGGAGAAATTAATCGATAACAACAAAGGCTTCATGCATGAAGCCTTTGTTGTTATCGCCTCATCCCACAATTTTCCCTTTTTGCATCACGATTGAATTCGAAAAGTACGCCGTCATACTGTCAAAACAACTTATTGCCCCAACGACGGGCTTCTCATTCGCAATCATTTCAACACAAGTGGCAAAATCTCTTTGACCGTTTTCGTCAAGGCCGTAAACTTCATCAAACCACAATGTGTCAATGCGGATGCCCGTCAAATCTGAAAAAACATTAGACATTGCCAACGCCAACGCCACATTGATACGAGTACGCTCGCCACCAGAAAGCGCCTTAAACTTGCGTTCGTCACCGGTATGGTTGTCGATGATGATTAAGTCAATCGTATCCCTGCCGGTTTCGGTTTTGTCAATAAAATTGACGGTAAATTGGCCGTTTGTAATAACATTCAATTGGCGATTGGTCTCAGTTTCAACAGCGTTAATCCACCGGGAAATAATTTTCCGTGGTACACCATTGCGGCCGTATACCTCTTTCAAATCGGTATGAACAGCGATTTGCGGTTCAAGTTCTTCCACAACCCTAGTTGCATTCTCGATCACCTGCTTGTAGTACTCGTAGGCTTTTTGATCGGCCTTCATTTTGTCAATTTTCGACCGCAGCGCCTCAATTCTGGCGTTTGTGGTGTTGAGTTTTTCTCGGATCTCTTTTTCATCAATCATTGCTGCTGGTTCCGGTTTTTCCACAGAACTAGCAGCGGCATAAAGCGCAAACACCTCAGACGGCGGCTTGTCATAAGGGTACTTGCTTAAGAATTCCTGCTTCAATTGATAATTCTTGGTATCCTCGGCTGCCGCCAAAATGAGGGCGGCTCTTTCTTTCGCCCGATCTAAATCCCTTTGAAGTTTTTTAACCTGCCCGTTTGCATAGGCAATTTTTGCCCGCAGATCATTCCTCTGATTATTCAGGGTCTCGATTTTGATAAGCAAATCGGTGCATTTGTACATTTTGGACTCAATCTCTTGAATCTGCTCTTGGATCGCTTTAAGCTGACCTTCCGCATCTTCGAACGGTCGGCCGCAGGTGGGGCAGTTGCCCTGCTCGACCAGCTCTTTTTGATGAATCAAGGCGGAAATCTCTTGCCCGAGAACCGCATTCGCCTTGTCCTTCAGCCGATATTCGTCTTGAGCGGATTGGATTTCTTTTTCTATTTCTACCACGGCTGCCTCTAATTCTTCGGCTTGCTTATGGAACTTTTCAATTTCACCGGGTGTTTCTTTGATAAAAATCTCCAGTTTTTGCAGCGCTTCTTCATCGTAAGGTTCGGTTGGCTCTTTGAAGTCCTTTACCTTTTGGTATTCTTCAAAAAGCGCCGGAATGTCTTTATATTGCCGCAAAGTCTCTTGAGCTTCGAGGTATCTTTGGACACGCTCGTTGTGACTCCTTATAGCTATCCATTGTTCATTAATCAGCGGAAGCTCCTTGCGCAGTTTTTGGTATTCTTTCTCCGCTTGGTTAAATTCGTCCTGGTCTATAGGCCTTAGATCCAGGTTCTTAATGGCGGCATTGGCGTTTTCAAAATCCCCCATAGCGCCGATTAACTTTGACCGCAATTCATTTAACACCATATCGTTGATCTTGCCATATTTTTCCCAGATCTCAATATCCGCCAGCTGACGGAACAAATGGTATCTGCCGGTTGGAGTTGTTTCGGTAAGACTCCCAAATTCTCCCTGAGGCTTTACCACAATCTCGTTAAAAACATCAGGGGTGATTGGGAAAATGCTTTTTAGAAGATCCGAAGCTCCTGCTGCGGAATACACCTGCGGGTCACCATCTTTAGGATACCAGGTGAGTGAGAGTTTGGTTGAAGAGCTATTAAATTCTCTGGTGATTTTGTAACGCTCGCCCCTTATTTCAAACCACACCGATACTCGCCCCGATTTTTCTCCCCAGCTTAACAAATCACTAATGGTCAAACCCGGGACAGTTCCATAAAAAGCAAAATTTAGGGCATAAATCCAACTTGACTTCCCCGAACCGTTTTTGCCGGTGACCACAAAACCGCCGGTGGGGAGTTCAAACGATTCGTTCTTTATAGCCCTAAAATTGACGCACTCTATTTTACGTATCAGCATCTACCCCCGCCCCTTTTTGGTTTTTATAGTTCTAAAAACATCCAGCAGCAAATTAACAAGCACAATTGCTACAACAAGGCTGACCAACCATACTACTATAGAGTTTTTCGCCACAGCGACCCCTCCCTTTAGTGTTCTATAAGTGCTTCTATAGTTCTTATAACATAATCCCCGTTAGTACCATCATATTGCCGCAATATTTCCTTTATTTCCATTTGTCTGTTTAACAATATAACCAACGTGCTTATAACAACGGGTTCGCTTATTGACTTGGTACCGTTGATCGCACTTTCAACTTTGACCCACGCTTGGACTTTCTGGACTAAATTTTCAATTTGCTCTTTCTCGTTCAACGAGTGCACCCCCTTCTAGTTAAAAAGCGCTTCCTTGAAGTGGCGAAACTCTTCAGGAATAGCTTTTTCGATTTCCTTAAAGCTTGCAAATCCACCCTCGTCAACGATTACCGTGTCATTAACGTCGGTAATCCGAATGCGATATTTTACCTGACGAATAAAGTTGCAGTATCGTTCAATTTTTTCTTCAAATAACGCAATCACTTCATGGAGAGATTCATGCTGAACTTCATTAGGCAAGGCGTATATCCAACCGATTTTTCTCGCACTTGTGTGATCGCAACAGCTCATCCCAACAGACATGTGCTGTATTTCCCCTCCACGCTCATAGACATAAATCGGTAGAACGATCTCGCATCTTAAGACGAGTTCGCAAAATTCATCCAAGAACCCCTCTGGTCCTTTGACGCGTTTTTCTTCAAGGAAATAAATGTGCCCTAAACCTTCGTCAACAGGATTCTTGTCTCCGTTGCCTTTCAGGATGGTCAACTTGTTCCCTACAATATCTCTTAATTCAATAATTCTTTTTTCCTTCAAACCTCTCTTACCTCCCTATATTAGTTTCAATCCATTTGCGTGATCTGTCGGAAAGCATAATGTGGTCCTTGTTGTTCTGATACCAGCTGGGGGTATCATCATACCCTTT
>CZCB01014222.1_pt1 | contig 13258 bp, 9 predicted proteins | sample 591991 | NCBI WGS metagenome assembly CZCB01 (sample SAMEA3556809, study PRJEB10932) | anaerobic digester metagenome | reverse complement strand
ATTTCCCGGCCGGTCTCAATGCCGTTTTCCCTGGTTATCCTGGCCTTTATCTCCCTTTCGCCATACTTGCCGGCCACCCTTACTATGGATTCTCCTTTGTAAAACTCGCTGCTTTCCTTGTATTCGGTTTCATAGGGGATACTCTCTTTCAACGAGGCTATCTCCTCGGTAACCACCGTTAAAAAGGGCTTTGGAACTATCATGTTGAGCTGCTGCCCGATCTGCAGCCTCTTGGGGTCTATGCCCGGGTTGGCCCGTTCAAGGTCCTCCACCGAAATATTATGCTTCCGGGATATGCCCCACAGGCTGTCTCCCCGGGAAACGGTGTAGACCTTGCTCTCGGTGGTACCGTTAAGCAGGTACTTGTAAGCATCCTCCGGGTCCATAATATCCTCCGGCTCCACCGGATTATCCAAAAGGTCCACCCTTTCCTTGATGCTTACCTGGGTTACAGTTACTTCCTGTTCCTCCGACGTGAAGGCTTCCTTCACCCTCTCCAGAAGGTTATGGGCCTTATCCATGCCTATCACAGAGACAACGGGACTGCCGTCAACACAAAGGGTTATTGCTTTTTTTCTGAGTTCAATGTTTTTTCTAAGTTCCCTTTCAAGGCTTGCTTCATCCAGCAAATTGTCCTTGGTCTTATCTATTTTAACCTTTTCCACCTGGAGGTCCGCGGTCAGTACCAGGCCTTCGTCCTCCGCCAACATTTCATCGTCCAACCGGTCCAGTACTTCCATGGCCATTTGCTGCTCCTTAACAACCCCTATGGGGATGTCGTTTATGGACACCTTGTACCCGGTACGGGATACCTCGGTATAAGCAAGTACGGCTGTAATCAGTACTATAACAGCAGCACCGGCTATGGCGGCCCCTTTCTTTTTCGCGCCTTTACTCTCCATAAGTCGCCTTGCCCATTCCCTCACAGGAGCTCCCTTTGTCGGTTTATCCATCGTTTGTCTCCTTTCCTCCATTACTCCATATAGGTACTTAGTAATGTGGGAGGCATTCCTTCTTATGTACTTTTTGCGGTCACAACATAATTATTTGCTTACAGGGATGTTTTATGCATTTTTCCATAAAAAGCTCATACTCCCAACGTAAGCCATCCCCGCAGTTTTTCTGCCGCGTTTTTTTGGCCTATGCTTTCAACAATCCGGATGAAGTCTTCGGTGGTGGCGTTTTCAAAGGCATAATTCCTGTAATATACCTGCAGCGCTTTGAAAAAGTCCGCATCTCCCATCATTTCCCTAAGGTTTTGGAATATCAATGCCCCTCCACAGTATACAAGGGTGTGATACTGCTCCGAGTCCCGGTATTCGTCCAGTGCCGCACTTATTTTAGTATCCGGGTCGCCCTGTGCCGATGCCAAGTAATTGTCATACCTTTTTTTGATTAAATGCTCGAGTAGTCCCCGGGCGGTATCCTTGCCGTACTTCTTCTCAAAGTACAGTATGGTGGAATACTCGGTCAAACCCTCGTCCAGCCATGCTTCCCGGACCTGGTTGCTGCCCACCGTACCATACCACCATTGGTGTGCAGTTTCATGCACCGTTATGTATTCCAGAGTAAAAAGCCTTTCATTATTATATAACTCTTTGCTTATTAAAACAAGATTTGGGTATTCCATTCCGCCCACAAAAAAGTCCGCGGCCACCACCGAATAGGTTTTGTACGGGTATTTCCCAAAGCATTCATTGAATATGGATATGGCATCCTTAGCGTATTCAAGGGCCTTCCGGCCGGTTTCCCTGTCAAAGTAGTAGGCCTTTATTGTTATACCCTTTGTTTTTTTGCTTGCAACCGAAAAATCCTTGCCGGCTACCCACGCGAAGTCCCTTACCTTGTCTGCTTTAATAGTCCATTCCTTGTTTGTTTTATCATACTTCTTAACCTTTACCACCTCTCCCGTTGCCGCTACCGTGTAGTCCTTCGGCAGTACAAGGTTCACCCGGTAATCCGCTACATCGCTGTAAAAGGGGTCCCCTATGGAATGATAAGGGTCCAGGTTCCAGCCATGGCTGTCGAAAACCGCGGCTATGGGATACCAGTTGGCAGCCTTAACGGTATCCTCCCCGTAACCGAACCGCCCATAGCAGCGGGGAAACTTTACGGTGAAGTATATTTCAATCCCGGTACTTTCGCCCGGGTCCACCGGCCGGGGCAGGCTGATTCTTAAAACCTGGCGGCTTGAATCCCTGTACTCCCATTCTCCCGGCTGCCCCTCCACGTAGACGCTGTCTATATTCAAAAAACCGGTGTCAAAACCCAGCGGATATGCCCTTGCCTGCTCCATCGGCTCAAAGGGCGCAATGTGTATATTCTCAAAGGCGTTGGGATACAGGTGCATATAGACATCCTCCAGTATGGTTTCCCCGTTGTTATAATATGTAAGGTGCTCGTAACCTTTGAGCAATTTTTCAACCTCGTCGAAATAGCAGCTTATGCTATACCGGTTAACGTCAATATCCACCGCCGGGAACCCGGCGGTGGGAGAATGTTCCTTCACGGAACAGCTGCAGGTTACCACTGCCAATGCCGCCAAAAGCACTATTGCAATAAACTTTTTCATGCCCTATCCTCCCTGTATATCTATGGAGAACTTTCCTTCGGGAAGCGTCCCCCTTACTTCATAATATTTTTATGCTGCAGTAGGATGGGTAATAACTAATATGCTATAATATAGAAAAGAGTGCAGACTATTCTTATGGAGTGGTAATAATGCAATTTATCAAGGGAAAAACCAGTATAGACATAGAGGATACCCCGGTGGAAAACATTTTCCTGGACGCTTTTATGCCTTCGGCCGACGGCAACTATGTCAAGGTATACCTTTTGGGATATAAATATGCCTGCAACCCGGACCGGTCCCAAAGTTTTTCCAACCACAGCATCGCCCGGGCGCTGGATGTGCCGGTATCGGTTGTATTAAGGGCTTGGGACTACTGGGAGGATAAGGGTATTATAAGAAAACACTACACGGCTGATGATAAATCAGAGTTTTCGGTGGAGTTTCTAAGTCTCAAGCAGCTGTACATAGACAACTACAGCGTCGTACCCGGTGGAACAAAGGGCGGAAAGAGCTCCTATACGCCGGCGGACCTTAGCCAGGCCCTCGCGGATACAAGGATAAGGGATATGTTTAACGGGATACAAAAGCTTGTTTGCAGGCCGTTAACGCCCAGCGAAAGTTTGACGTGCCTGGAGTGGCTGTACGACTTAAAAATGGCCCCTGAGATAATAGAGGAGGCCTTCAGGTATTCAGTCGAAAAAAGAGGCGTAAATAATATCAGGTACATAAACGCCATTATAACCAACTGGTACGATAACAATATCAATACCATGGAAAGGCTTAAAGAGTACCTGGAGACCACCGACGCAAAGTACAGCCGGTACAATGAGGTCATGAGGGCCATGGGCAGAACCAAGACCCCCACAAGGATTGAAAAGGAATACATGGACAGGTGGTTTGATGAATACCGCATGCCGATGGAGGTTATTCTTAAGGCCTGCGACATAGCGGTTATCCAGACGCCGAACCCGTCCTTGAACTACATAGACGGCATCCTGTCCAAATGGCACAGGGAAAACGTTAGGACCGTCGCCGATATCCCGGAAGATAAAAAAGAAATGAGGCCGCCAAAACGAAAAAGCGCCAGGAATAAGTTCCACAACTTTGACCAGCCGGCGCTTAAACTTACCAACGAACAGCTTAAGGAAATACTGAACAAGCACAAGAATGCATAAACTGCGGGAGAGTGTTACCTATGCGAAGGACGGTTGCTGAAATATTAAGGGAGTATGAGGCCTTGCAGGCAAAGGCGGAAAAGGATAGGGAAGAAAGAATCAAGGAAGTATACCGAACCATACCCGGTATACGGGAAATAGACGATACCATCAGCAAGCTGGGCCTGGAATGCACCTCCTTTTCCCTGAACCTTGACGAGCGATCGGAGAAGGAAGCGCTGAAGACCCTGGCCGAGAGGATTAAACAGCTGAAGGAACAAAAGGCCGACCTGCTTAAAAAGCACGGGTACCCGCCCGACTTTATGGACTATAGGTACCAGTGCAGCCACTGCAGCGATACCGGGTACGTAGGACACAAAAAATGCACCTGTTTCCGGCAAAAGCTGATAGACAGCGCCTACCGCCAGTCCAACCTGGGCGCTGTCCTGACAAGGGAAAACTTCGGCACCTTCGATATTGACCTTTTTTCCGACGAGAAATACGAGGGCTACCCGAAAACCCCCAGGCAAAACATGCTGGATATATTAAGCCGCTGCGAAAGCTTTGTACACAACTTTGAAAGCGACGGTGAAAAAAACCTGCTTTTTTACGGCAGCACCGGGCTGGGCAAAACTTTTTTGTGCAACTGCATCGCTAAAAAACTGCTTGACAAGGGTAAGCCTGTCCTTTACCTGACCGCCTTCAAGCTGTTTAAAATACTGGAAGAATACCGTTTCCGCCCGGAGGATGCCACGCTGGACCAGGACATGTTGGACTTTATTTTTAGCTGCGACCTTTTGATAATAGACGACCTGGGCACCGAGCTTACCAACAGCTTCACCACCGCCGAGCTTTTTAACATAATAAACTCGCGGATACTGGAGAGGAAAAAGACCATTATCTCCACCAACCTGCAGCCGGAAGAACTTATTGACACTTACGGCCAGAGGGTATTTTCAAGAATATCCGCCCATTACACGGCGCTGGAGTTTTACGGCCGGGACTTGAGGATGTAGTCAGATGGAAAAGCCGCCCTCAGGGTTTATAACCCCTAAGGCGGCTTATTTTGACCCCTTACCTGGCGCCGGTATCCAGTAGAAGGGAACCCACATCGGGGCTTACAACGCAGTATGAATAGCTTATCCCGTCCACTTCCCCGTTCACCAGGACGTGCTCCTTGTTGCCGTAGCTGGTAAGGCTTATCTCATCTCCTCCTTCAAAGACTATTCTTATGTTGTTACCCGCCAGCATCATCAGGTAAGGCCCGTTATAGGTGGGCGAGGTGTTAAGGGAATCAATAATGTCCAGAGCCTCTTCCCGGGAAAAGGTTTTGACCTCTTCTCCGATGATGCTGTACATCACCATCTCCAGCATTTTATCGGCGGGTATGGCTTTTCCCATTTCCTCCAGCGATTCGCCGATTTGGCCCGTTATTACGTCACTCTTTTCTGAAAAGACGCCCCTTGCCTCAAGAACTTCCAAGCCGTCAACCCTTATCAAAACCGATGGATAGGTGATAACCTGGATTACCATCATACCGGGGTCCGGAGAAGTAACGTCCGCTTCCACCACTATTCTCCCGGGACCTTCCAGGTATACCCCCGCGATGTCTATGCCATACCCGCCGGTGGGCTTTTCTCCTGCAGCGGCAAGTATATATGCAGACCCGTCATGGTTTTTGAAATGGACTCCCCTGGTTTTATGGTTGGCCTGGTACCACGAAATAAGGTCTTGGCTGTCCTGTATATCTTGCGGCGTTACCCTTTCATAGGCCAGGTACTGCTTTCCGCCCGTCTCAATGACCACCGTCCTGTGGGCGTCGTCCCATGTCACTTCGGCACCAAGAGCTTCGGCCACGAAACGAACCGGTATAAATGTACGGTCCTCCACGATCCGGGCCGGCACATCCAGCTGCACCGTTTCGGTCACCGGCTCCGCGCCGTCGACCTTTACCAGCTCGGCGCTGTCCCGGCCTATAATGAACCTAACCGTTAGACCGTCGCCGGATACTACCACCGCCTGCTCCTCCTCGAGCCATTCCACTACCGCACCCAGTTTTTCAAATATACCCCTTAAAGGAACAAGCACCCGGCCGTTTTCTATAAAAGGTTTTGCGTCCATTTCCACCAATCCGCCGTTAAGCCGTATACGGATATCCTGCTGCGCCAGCGCCGCCGTAGATACCAGCGCTACGGCCAGCATTACCACCATCAGAATACATATTCTTTTTTGCACTGCACCATCTCCCCCCATTTGAATAATTAACCGCCGGCTTTATCCTTTTAGACTGTTAAGATAAATTACGGTTCCCGGTTTTCCATCTTTGTAATATATTTGTAAACATCGCCCGAACTGTAAACAAAAAAACACTGCGCAAGATACGCAGTGCTATAATCTGGCGACCCGGAAGGGGCTCGAACCCTCGACCTCCAGCGTGACAGGCTGGCATTCTAACCAATCTGAACTACCGGGCCGCGTATATGGTGACCCATCAGGGACTCGAACCCCGGACACCCTGATTAAGAGTCAGGTGCTCTACCAACTGAGCTAATGGGCCATGTGTCACTAAAATATGATAAACCATAAAGAGCCCGTTGTCAATATGCGAAATAACGCCAATACGATTCCATTGCTGCCAAGACCTCCATTTAATACTCCTATTTCCATTTTATATTCTCAAGACCAAAAAATATACCGCTCTGCACCTTGTACTATGTCCCTTCGGGGAATCAGGCCCCGGGTCGGAAGTCGTCCCGGGGGTGCCCGACTACTCCCTTGTTCTTCCACCTTCCGGAGGCATAATACACCCTGCTCATAAGCATGCTTATAACGGAGCTTATAACTATCGCCATCCATATGCCTTTGGCGCCGAAACCGGCTACGCTTGACAGAAGCTTTGCCAGCGGAAGCCTTATAAGCCAAAGGGAGGTTATGGAAAAAACCATGGTTGCCATGGTATCCCCCGCACCCCGCAAAAATCCGTTCGTCACAAACATGACCGCCGAAAAGACATAGGAAAGGCTTAGTATGCGCAGCGCTCCCCCCGCCTTGCTAAGCAAAACACTGTCGGTAGTAAAAAGCCTCAACACCGTTTGCGGTGTTACCTGCATAACCAGTGTAAAAAGGGCGGAAATGCCCACCGCCAGTATGGTGGCCCATTTTACCGTTTCCCTCACGTTATCGTCCTTGCCGGCCCCTATGTTTTGTCCCGCTATGGTGGACGTGGCCATGGAAATGGACTGGGAAGGCATGATTGCAAACTGGTCCAGCCTTGAGGCCATGCCGAAGGTGGCAACCACTTCGGTCCCGAAGGAGTTGATGAGGGAGCTGACCGCCAGCATGCCCACCGAAACCACCGACATCTGGATGCCGGACGGAATGCCTATCTTTATCGTTTTAGCAGTAATATGCTTGTCAAACACAAAGCTTTTTAAATTTATACTCAGCAAATGGTTCCTGCTGTTTAAATAATAAACCGCAATAAAAAAGGAAATCCCCTGAGCTATGGTGGTGGCAAGGGCCGCCCCGGCAATACCCATTCTGGGAAAGGGTCCTATCCCTATTATAAGCAGCGGGTCCAATACAATGTTGATCGCGGTGGATATGGCAAGGAATACAACCGGAGTCCTGGAATCGCCAAGGCCTCTTAATATGGCGCTCACCGCGTTATAGCCGAACATGAACACAAGCCCCATAAGAAATATATTTAGGTAATCCGCAGCCATGGTCATTATCTCCGGCGGGGTGTTTATAAGCCTTAGGATTTGCTTGTTGAAGTTTATCCCCAGCACCATAACCACCGCCGCGGAAACGGTAAGCAGCACAAAGGTATTGTTTATGGTTCTTTTGACCATATCGGTCTGTTTAGCTCCCATGTACTGGGCTACCAGCACGGTGGCCCCCATGGTGGTTCCCATAACCAGGGATATAAGCACAAATATTATTGGAAAGCTGACCGAAACCGCACCCAGGGCTTCGGGCCCAAGGTACCTGCCCACCCATATACTGTCAACGGTATTATAAAGGGCCTGCAGCATATTCCCCAGCAGCATTGGTATAGAAAAGGAAATAACATGCCGAAGCATGCTTCCCTCGGTTAAGTCATAGCCCCCGCGGCCACTGTCCATTTTTTCACCTTCTCTTACCCAGTAATGTTTGCAATCTCCCTTGCCACTATTATCCCGGTTACCGACGCCTGCATAAGCCCCCTGGTAATGCCCGCCCCGTCGCCAATGGCGTACAGGTTTTCTATCTTGGTCCTAAACCGGCTGTCCACTTCTATCTTGCTGCTGTAAAATTTTACTTCGCATCCATACAGCAGCGTATTCCTGGAATACAGGTTCGGCGCCAGCTTGTCAAAGGCCCGCAGCGCCTCCACTATCGATGTAAGGTGCCGGTCGGGAAGAACAAAGCTTAAATCCCCCGGTACGGCGCTTTTCAGCGTAGGCACGGTGGTTGACTTTTTCAGCCGGTCGGGACTTGTCCTTCTGCCCTTGAGCAGGTCTCCCAGCCTCTGCACCATTATCCCCCCGCCGGTCAGCATGTTTGCAAGCTTTGCGATGTATTTGCCGTATTCTATCGGCTGGTTGAAGGGCTCGGTAAAGGTGGTGGAAACCAGCAGCGCAAAGTTGGTGTTGCCGGTCCTAAGCCGTGGGTCGGAATAGCTGTGCCCGTTTACCACCACCAGGCCTTCCTCGTAATGCTCCTCCGATACGATACCGCCGGGGTTCATGCAAAAGGTCCTGGCCTTGTTTTCAAAGGTATCCGAATAGTATATAAGCTTCGCCTCGTAAAGGTCCCGGGTAAGGTGGTCCATGACCGAATTGGGCACTTCCACCCGGACACCGATATCCACCGCGTTGTTTTTGGTGGCGATACCCAGCTTCGCCGCCTGTTCGGTAAGCCACTGGGCACCGCCCCTGCCCGGGGCCACAACCACTTGGTCTGCGCTGTATTCCGTCTCTTCCCCGTTTTTGTGCCTTGCCCTCACCCCGACAGCCCTGCCTTCCGACACCAGGATATCCTCCACCGTGGTGAGTTCTTTAAACTCAACTCCCCTACCCATAAGGTGTTCATGCATGGCCTTAAGCACGTCAAAGGACCTGTCGGTGCCCATATGCCGTACCGGGCAGGGAACAAACTTAATCCCGTGCCTCGAAGCCTCGTACACCAGTTCTTCTATCCTTCTTTCATTAAGCCCATGCACCTGCGGCCCTGCGCCGAACTTTAGGTATATCCCGTCGGCGTACTCTATAAGGTCCTCCGCTTCCTCGACGGAAATATAATCGGTTATATTGCCGCCTACTTCCGGGCTTAATGAAAGCTTGCCGTCGCTGAAGGCTCCCGCCCCCGCCCACCCGGTTACTATGGAGCAGGGGTCGCACTTCACGCAGTCCCCTTTTCGGGCAGGACAGTGACGGGCGTTTATCCTGCGGCCCCTGTCCAGCATCAATATTTTGAAGTCCCCGCGCTCAACAAGCTCCAGGGCGGTAAAAATGCCTGCCGGCCCCGCCCCCACAATAATTACATCGTATTTATCCTTGGAAGCCATAACAGCATCTTCCTTTCCAAATAAAAATCCTATGATATAGTACCAGAGTATGGTGTTTCAGTCAAATAGCAAACATCCTGCATCCGCGCTGGGGATAATAGGCCGGGCAAAATAAAACAGCCCTGGGGCTGTCCTATTCCTTTGCAAAATATTCATTCAAGTCCTTCACCAGGTCGTCGGCATTTATTCCATGAACAGCGCTTGCCTCCTCGATGCTTTCCCCGGAGGATGCGGGGCAGCCTATGCAGTGCATGCCGTGTTTCATGAATATAGATGCAGTACCCCTGTCCATCATCAGCACTTCGGCGATGGTCATATCCTTTGTAACTTTTTTCGACATTTATGTTACCTCCTTTTATTATTGGTATTGCCATTATCAATATTATTACTATCCTTCTTAACCCTTTGATAAACAAAAAACGCCCTGTTATTACTTTCTTTTTTTGTCCAAAATATGGGTATATTTATCCACACTTATCCACATTATCCACAGAGATATACACAAACACACATTCTTATTTCGCTATTCTTCGCTAAATTTAGCCATATCAGCGAACTTTGTAAACCTATCCAGCCAGACAAGCTCCACGGTACCGGTGGGGCCGTTCCTCTGCTTCGCCAGTATAACCTCCGCGATACCCTTTTTTTCGGTATCGGGATGGTAGTATTCATCCCTGTAGAGAAACATGACCACGTCCGCGTCCTGCTCTATAGCACCGGATTCACGAAGGTCGGACAGCATCGGTCGGTGCTCCGAACGCATTTCCGGGGCCCTGCTCAGCTGCGAGATGGCCAGAACGGGACAGTCCATTTCCCTGGCCAAGGCCTTAAGTGACCTTGATATTTCGGATATTTCCTGCTGCCGGCTTTCCGCCCTGCCGCTGCCCTGCATAAGCTGGAGGTAATCGATGAGCACCAGTTCCAGTCCCCTCTCCAGTTTCAGCCTCCTGCACTTGGACCTCATCTCCGCGACCGTTATGCCGGGGGTATCGTCTATGTAAATATTCGCCTTTGAAAGCCTGCTTACCGCTTCAGCAAGCCTGGGCCAGTCTTCATCCGCCAGGTTCCCGGTTCTCAGCTTGTGGCTGTCTATACTTGCTTCGGCGCATATCATTCGGTTTACCAGCTGCTCCTTGGACATCTCCAGGCTGAATATGGCCACCGGAATACCCCCTTTAAGGGCTGCATGCTGCGCAATATTCAGCGCAAAAGCGGTCTTGCCCATGGAAGGTCTTGCCGCCACCAGTATAAGGTCGCTTTTTTGCAGTCCCGAGGTCTTGCTGTCAACGTCGATGAAACCGGTGGAAACGCCGGTGGTTTTGCCCTTGGTGTTGTACAGTTCCTCTATCTTGTTATAGCTTGACACCAGTATATCTTTCAGGGGCGTAAAGCCCTTGGAGGTCCGCCTCTGGGATATATCAAATATCTCCTTTTCTGCAAACTCGATTATCGCCACGGTTTCCTCCGACGCCTCGAAACTCTTGTCGGATATTTCACCGCATACCCGTATGAGTTTTCTGAGCAGGGACTTCTCGTGGATAATCTTGGCATAATGGACCACATTGGCCGTGGTGGGAACGCTGGAGGAAAGGTCGGTCAGAAATGCCACTCCTCCCACAGCCTCCAGGGTATTTCTCTGCCTCAGCTGTTCAGTAAGGGTTACCAGGTCCACCGGCTCCCCCCTGTCAAACAGTTCCATTATAGCCTCGTAAATTTCCCTGTGGCTGTCCCTGTAAAAGTCCTCCGGCTTTATATGCTCCGACGCGCTTATAATGGCTTCCCTGTCAAGCAGCATGGCGCCCAGCACCGACTGCTCGGCTTCTATGCTGTGAGGGGGAATCTTTCCTATCGCCTGCATTCAAACCACCACCCGTTTATTCCGAAAAGAGGATTTCCAATGCCTCTTCCGCCCTTTCCACTCCGTATACTTTTATCCCCGACAGGTCGGAGGGCACTTCTTTGAGGTTCCTTGCGGGAATTATAACTGCCGACATATCGTTTTGCTTTGCGCCATATATTTTTTCGATGATACCGCCTACCGGCTTTACCTCACCCTGTATGGAAATCTCCCCGGTAACCGCTATGTCCTGCCTGACCGGTTTCTGTTTAATGGCGCTGACCAGCGCGGCCAGGATGGCAACCCCCGCCGAGGGCCCGTCCACCCTTCCTCCACCGATGCAATTGACATGCACGTCATAATCGCTTACCATTTCGCCGGATATCTTTCTTATCACCGCCGCCGCATTGAACACCGAGTCCTTGGTCATGGAACCGGCGGTATCGTTAATCCTTATGGTCCCTTCTCCCTTTCTAAGGGCCGTAAAGGCTATGGCCTCTATTTCAAGAATGGAACCTACATATCCCGCCACACCCAGGGCCAGCACCCGGCCTACCCTGGCACCGCTTTTGCCGGTATTTCTAACGTAGGGTGTCAGCCTGCTGTTCTGTATCACCGTGTATATGTCGTTACAGCTTATGTACACCTTGTCGGGAGCACAGTCTTGACTAGCTATAGCGATATTATACGCATCGGCCAGAATATTGACGGCTTTCCGCCCTTCTATTGTATACTGACTGATAATCTCAGCGCAACCCTTTTCCATCCGCACCCCCAGCTTGTTCACAGCGTTATTTATAATAATAACAATGTCCGCAGGGGTCAGGGGCTCGAAAAAGACCTCGGTACACCGGGAGCGAAACGCTGGGTTTATGCTTTCCGGCTGCCGGGTGGTGGCCCCAATTAGTATGAAGTCCGCTGGCGCCCCTTCCTCGAACAGCTTTCGTATATAAAGGGGAATGTCCTTGTTGCAAGCATCATAGTATATGGATTCAAAAGTAATCCTTTTATCCTCCAGCACCTTCAGCAGCTTGTTCTGCAGCACCGGGTCCATTTCCCCTATTTCGTCTATAAACAGTATGCCGCCGTGGGCCTGCGTCACCAGGCCAATCTTCGGCTCGGGGACCCCCCTCTCGGCCAGGTCCCTACTGCTTCCCTGGTATATAGGGTCATGGACCGACCCCAGCAGGGGGTTGGCAATTTCCCTGGTATCCCACCGCAGCGTTGTCCCATCCACTTCGATGAAATTTGAATCCTCGGTAAAAGGGGAATATTCCTTTGACTGTGCCACCTTCAGCGCCAACCGCGCCGCGGAGGTTTTCCCGACGCCGGGGGGCCCGTAGAGCAGCACGTGCTGGGGATAGGGCGAGCTTATCTTGGCAACCAGTGCTTTGATGGCCCTCTGCTGGCCCACTATCTCGTCTATGGATGAGGGCCTCAATATCTCCATAATGGATTTGCCCAGCGACCGGCGTTCCAGCTTCTGAAGCCTGGCGTATTTTTTAAGCGTGGTGGGGTTTTCCGGCCCGGAGTGTTTTTTTAGTATTGCCAGCTTCAATTCTTCCATGTATTGGTCTTGCCGCTGCTGAATCCTTTCCCTCAGTTCCTTGTTTATCTTTTCCTTAACCACCCTTTGGGCCAGCATGTCTATTATAGCGGTACGAAGCTCCTTCACCACCGCAAGGCACTCCTCCGGGCGGGGAGGCTCCTGGTCCCGGTCCAAAACCAGTCTCTGCAGCGCATAAATTTTAAGGGTGACATCGTCCCCCTTCAAGAACCCTTCCAGGTCCAGGTCCTTTACCTTTTCGTTGTAGGCCTTTGACCCCATACCGTCTTGCAGCATTTCTTCAAGTACCGCCAGCTGTCTTTCCAGCATTTTTTTATCCGGTTTGTGTTTTACATCGTCCAACTTTGCTATGTACCTTTTTGCGTTGTCCTCCAATACTGTCTCCCCTTTTCCTATTGCTGTTTTATAATAACCTTAAGCTGTGCCGAAATCTCCGGATAAACTTTTATCTCCACCTGGTACTCCCCGATGTTTTTTATCGGCTCGGGAAGGGCTATTTTTTTCTTGTCCACTTTTATGCCATGCTGTTTTTCCAGGGCTTCGGATATGTCCTTGCCGGTAATGGAGCCAAAAAGCT
>CZCB01012785.1_pt1 | contig 13270 bp, 11 predicted proteins | sample 591991 | NCBI WGS metagenome assembly CZCB01 (sample SAMEA3556809, study PRJEB10932) | anaerobic digester metagenome | reverse complement strand
GTGATGTTGTGGTGCTCGAAATGGACGGCGCCTTCGTCGGGGCGGATGACGCCCACAACCATATTGAACGTGGTGGTTTTGCCGGCGCCATTCGGTCCCAGCAGACCGACAATTTCGCCCGCGCCGACGGAAATCGAGACTCCGTTGACCACCCGTCGCTGGCGGTACTCCTTGACCAGGCCGGTAGTGGTCAGGAGGGCGGAGGGCCGGCGGCGCTTCGTATTGGAGGTCGGCTGGAGCGGCGGCGGTGGCGTTCATGGAGCGTTTGTGGGGGAGCCGCCGTCGCCCGACGGCGACGGAACGCTCGGCGCATTGGTCCGCGCCGGCATGGTCACGGTGAGGGTTGTCCTCGGTCGATCGACCACAACGCCTTCGTTGATGACGTCGTACGTAATATGATCACCCGTTTGAATGAAGTCGCCCTGCTTGAACCACGCGTTTCCGGTCAGGACAATGAACTCGTTCGTCACGAGATCGGATGCCTTGTACGTATAGGTCAGCCGATCGGCCCGGGCTTCGATCACGTCGGACTTGTTCGTGGCGAACACGACGACATTGGTTTCGGCGACGATGTAATTGATCCTGCCCTCTTCGGGAACCGTGGCGATGAGTTGTTCGCATGTGAGATACATCTGGGGGTGGATGACACGGACGTTGCCCCTGTAAATCGGGGTTCGTGCCGCGATGTTGGTGATCACCAGGTGATCGGAAAAGATGTCAACCTTGTCTGTGGAGATGCCGTTCATGGAGGAGGCGTCTGCAGGCGCTTCTTCCGCGGGGACCTGGAGGGGCTCCGCGTTCGTCAACCCGTCGGTTACGGCGGAGTCCGGCGCATTGGACAGGATGAGATTCGTTTGCGCGTCGCCTGCTGAAGCGGCGAGGACGATGGGGAGGATCAGGAGAAATCGAATCATAACCTGGGCGAGTTGCCACGGATATCCCGGATGACGGTGTGCACGCGGTTGGACACCGTGAGATGCGACAGGCTTCCGTCGGTATTGGTTCTGAGGAGGAAGCCTTCCCCCTGGATGAACAGCCGGTCGTCTGCTGTGCGGATCTGCAGCAGGCCGGTCGAGCTGATGGTGCGTTGCATGACGTCGAAGACGCAAACGGGCGAGTAGGCCTGCATTTTCAGGGTTCCGTTGGTGCCGAAATCCTCGAGAGCCGCATCGGTCACGAGAATGAGCCCGCCGGATTGTTGTTCGGCTGTGGCGCCGCGGAGCAGCGTCTTGACCTGGGCGGCATGGGGCGGCGGGTGGTTTTCGAGCTGGACCCGGAAATCGGCGCCCTGCGCCTTGACGCCGGTCTCGAGCTCCGATCGCGCGGCATTGGGCTGCCCGGCCCCGGCGCGCGCCAGCGAGAGATAGCCGGCCGCGAGCGCCGCCAGAACCCCGGTGCTCAGCGCGCCCAGGCGTATCCAGGTATCATTCCGCATACTCTGCGACGATTCTATCCCAGCAATTTTGTGCTTTGAGAATCATTTCAATGATTTCCCGCACCGCGCCGTGGCCTCCGGGCGCGCGAGTGACGTAATGGGCGCAAGCCCTGGCTTCGGGCGTGCCGTCTGCCACCACCACGGCAAGCCCGGCGCGCTTCAGGACGCACAGGTCCACGATATCGTCTCCGACATAACACAGCGCATCCCAGTTCAAACCCGTCTGCCGCAAAATGGTTTCGACAGCAACCCTTTTTCCGCTGTCGCTCTGCACCAGGAAGTCGATTTTCAGGTCTTCGGCCCGTTCCCGCGTGGCTTTGGAAGGCCGGCGCGACACCCAGCCGATTCTGATGCCGTTGCGCTGGAGGATCTTCATGCCGAGGCCATCCCGGATATTGAAGCGCTTGGTCTCGCCGTCGCGCCCCATCCACACGCCGCCGTCGGTGAGCACGCCATCCACATCGCAAAGCAACAGGCGGACTCGCTTGAGGCGCCGGTTGAGGTCCCGGGTTCCGGCAGAAGCCGGCTTGCGGCGTTCCGGTTTCGGTCGTGACGTCTTTGCGGATTGGCGTGGCATCTAGCGGGCTTCGAAGATGCGGACAAGCGCGCGCAGGAGAGCGGGCATGTCCGCAAGCGGAATCATGTTAGGTCCGTCGCTGAGGGCCTTGTCGGGCCGCGGATGTGTTTCAATGAACACACCATCGGCACCGGCCGCAACGGCGGCCCGGGCCAGAACGGGCGCGAACTCGCGCTGGCCGGCACCGGCCGCAACGGCGGCCCGGGCCAGAACGGGCGCGAACTCGCGCTGGCCCGAGGAACGGTCGCCGCCGCCGCCGGGCAACTGGACGGAATGAGTGGCGTCAAAGATCACCGGGCACTTGAACCGGCGCAGGATCGGAATCGCCCGCATGTCGGCGACGAGGTTGTTGTAGCCGAAGGTGGTTCCGCGTTCGGTCACGAGCACGCGGCGGGCGCCGGCGTTGCGGGCCTTTTCGACGACCTGGCCCATTTCGTTCGGCGAGAGGAACTGGCCCTTCTTCAGGTTCAGAATGCGTCCGGTCCTGGCGGCGGCTTCGATGAGATCCGTCTGTCGGCACAGGAACGCCGGGATCTGAAGAATATCGACCGCCTCCGCGGCGAGGCGGGTTTCCTCGACGGTGTGGACATCGGTCAACACGGGAACGCCGACTTCGCGGCGCACACGATCGAGGATGGCAAGGCCGGCTTCGGCGCCCGGGCCGCGGAAGGACCTGGCGCTGGTGCGATTGGCTTTGTCGTAGCTGGCTTTGAAAACGAAGGCGATGCCGAGGCGGGCGCAGGTCTTTTTCAGGGATGCGGCGATCTGGAAGCAGAGGCGCTCGTTTTCGATGACGCAAGGGCCCGCAATCAAAGCGAGTCGCGACGGAGTTGCGAGCGTCTTCCAGATGGCGGCGGCATTGTGCACTGGCGGGGTTTAGCAATGCTGCGGGCGAAAGTAAATTTTCGAATCTCGTATGGGCATTGTGCACTGGCGGGTTTTAGCAATGCTGCGGGCGAAAGTAAATTTGCGAATTATCGTCAATCGCAAATCCGTAGGGGCAATCCTCCGTTAGATTTTTCGGTGGGCCTGTGTACATTGGCTGCAAGACACGAACCCGTTATGGAGACGAAACACTTTACGGTGCTGCTGGTGGAGGATGACCTGAACGACATCTTCCTCGTGAAACGGGCATTCAAGATGGCCCGGCTCGAAACACCGCTCCAGGTGGTGACGGACGGCGAGGAGGCCATCCGCTATTTGAAGGGCGAGGGCCGCTTTGCCGATCGCGCGGCGCATCCCTTGCCCAGCCTCATTGTCATGGACATCAAGATGCCCCGCCTTTCCGGGTTCGAGGTTCTCGATTGGATCAAGAACGCCGGGCCCTTGCGCCGTATCCCGGTCGTGATCGTCTCCTCATCCGACCGATCCGAGGATGTGAACCGCGCCTACGAGCTCGGGGCGAACGCCTACATGGTGAAGCCGGTGAACTTCCTCGCAGTCGAGCATCTGTTCCAGTCAATCACGCATTACTGGGGGCTGGAATGTGCGAAACCCGAGATCGAGCTTGCCGCCACATGAATCATCCGGTCGGCTCCGCGCCTTTGTCCGGTGGTGCCGCATGAGGAAGTGGCTGCTCCTGGTCCTTCTGCTGGCAGCGGCCGCGGCGGTGACAGGCTGCCAGACCATCCGCTTCTACGGCCAGGCCATCCGCGGGCAATACCAGATCCTTGCGAACCAGACCTCCGTTGACGAACTGATCGCCGATCCGGAAACGCCGGAAGAGCTTCGGCGGCAACTCCAGCTGGTTCGGCAGTTGCGCGCGTTTGCCGACACCAACCTCGCGCTTCCGGTGGACGGTCATTATGCGCGGTATGTGGACGTGCGCCGGCCGTACGTGGTGTGGAACGTGCAGGCCGCGCCGCCGTTCTCGCTCGAGGCGAAGACCTGGTGGTATCCGCTGGTGGGGAGCCTCGAGTATCGCGGCTATTTCTCGAAACGCGGGGCCGAGGCGGCAGCGGCGCGGCTCGAGCGCAAGGGTTACGACGTTTTCATTTCCGGCGTGGACGCGTATTCGACGCTGGGCTGGTTCAAGGATCCGGTGTTGAACACGTTCATCCACCGGAGCGAAGCGGAACTGGCGGAGCTGATCTTCCATGAACTGGCGCATCAACGGGTGTTTGCCCGGGGCGACACGGATTTCAACGAGGCGTTCGCGACCATGGTGGGGACGGAGGGCGCGCAGCGATGGCTGCGCGCCCATGGCGACACGAACCAGTTCGAGGCGTATCTCGCGTCGTTGCGGCAGGAAGAGGAATTTGTGCGCCTGGTGATGGATGCGCGGGCGAAGCTGGAGCGGTTGTATGGCGACGTCCGAGACAGGGACGGCAATCTCAGAGCCGCGGGGAAACCGCCGGCGCCGGCGGCCGAGTTGCAGGCCGGAAAAGAGAGAATCCTGGCCGAATTGCGACGGGATTACGCGGAACTGAAGGCGCGGTGGCAGAATGACCGGTATGACGCGTGGTTCGAGCGGGAGCTGAACAACGCGCAGTTGAACACGATCGCCAACTACTATGACTACGTTCCGGGATTCCAGGCATTGCTGAAGCTGGAAGGCGGGGAGATGGCGGCGTTCTACGAAGCCGCCGAGCGGCTGGCGAACAAGCCGNNTCGGCTGGCGAACATGCCGAAAGAAGAACGGCACCGGTGGTTGAGAGATCTGGCAAACGAGGGGGGGGTGACGAAAATATCCAACATCGAACATCCAACATCGAACATCCAACATCCAATGAATGGGGAAGGGAACATTCAACGTTAATTGCGAATGGGCGCGGATCGTTTCGGAGCGCGGAGCATTGCGTATCCGCATGCAGGAATCCTGCATTCTGAAGGATGGCTTCGCGAGCTCATTGATGTTTGCGGCTGCGAACCGTTTCGCTCCGGGAGCTCACCGATACAGTGAGATCCCGACGCGCAGGATTTCGGAGCGTTGATTGTACTGGAGGAGGCTTTCGCCGTAGCCGGTGAAGTATTGCACGTGCAGGTAGATGCTGAGGCTGCCGCCGGGCTGTTGCATGAGCGGATAGGTGGCGTCCACCGTCACGCTGCCATGGTCGAGGTGGTCGCCGATCCGGCCCAGCGCCGAGACCTGCAGCCCGCGCTTCCAGCCGACTGCAGCACGCAGGTCGGCGTAGCCGCGGTAATCCTCGATGTCGGGATTGTCGCTCAGGTCGCCCACATACGCCCACACGCGCGGCGTCAGAGTCAGTTGCGGGCCTGTGTCCCGGCCGAGCACAAGTCGCGGACGGAAATAGGCGATATTCAGGCTTCGCGAGTTGGCGCCATCGCGCCCGTTCGATTCGTGCTGGAGGCCGCCCTGCACATCCAGTTGAAACCAGTCGATGCGATCGTCGCCTGCAAGGCGGGGTCCCACGAAAACAGGAACTCCGGCCGATAACTGCTGTCGAAAAACGGCGCGGAGGGCGCGTTCCAGTCCCAGAGCGACGTTTGCGAATACGCCAGGTGGAATCCTTTCAAGAGCGGCACCTTGCGCGCGAGCAGACCGTCCTCGTTGAACAGCCGGTACTTGAAGCTGATCTGAAATTTCGCGTTCGGCGATTTCGTTCCCGCGAGGAAGTAGAACGGTTCGTAGCCGAAAAAATGCCGCTTGAAGAAGTTGTCCGGATCGTAGTGGGCCGGGTCCAGCGCGCTGCGGCGTCCCTTGAGGAAATAAACCAATCCCCGCGATTCGGGCTCCGCCGGCTCCACTCCCGATGGAAGCACGACAAACGACAATTCCGCTGCGGCGAGGTCGGGCAATTTTATTCGCATCTCACCGGTCCAGCCTGCGGGGATCCGGAATGCGTACTCGCTGCTGGCAAAGGCAGAGGGTTCGATGACAACCGGCGCCGGCGCGGATGGCGCATCCAGCCGGGCCAGGACGTTCGTCTGCGCGGACGCGACGCTGAGCTCGCAGCGCAGTTCCATCGGAAAGGTCCATTGAACGGCTTGCCCGGATGTGTTCAGCGCGTGCAACTGGAACCTCCCGGTGCCGCCGACGACGTTGTTGGTGAACGCGGAGACCGTGAGCAGGATGTTCGGATCGGCAGAGGGTGATGCGATCAGGCGCGACGCGATAGGAAGCAGAAGCGCCAGCTGGAAGGCAGAGAAACGCGCCATGCGCCGACGGTACCAGGGCGAAGCGCTGTTGCAAGTCTTGCGGAAGTCCTGGCGGTCAGACGGAACACCGATTCAGCTCTGCAAGCGAGGCCGAACGTCAGGATGAAGCGGCGGCTTCTGCATGCTCGGGGAACACTGCTCCATTGGAAGGGCTCATTGTCCGCGGAGAACCGGCTTCAACGAGGTGCTGGGTTCCGGATTCAGAAGACGGCCGGCCTGCACGATGAAGTATCGCGCCTCCGAGGAGCCGTCCACCGGGGTGGTCCACTCGAGGGTGAGCGAGTCAGCGACCAGGATGTCGCTGGCGAGGCCCCATTCGGTCGATGCGAGATCGCCCTTTTGAAGCACTCGATAGGCGCGCCCGGGCACGGCGGACCAGGACAGCGTCAACATGCCGTTGGAGCGCGAGATGTTCAGGACCGGCGGCGCGTCCGGATCGGGTATGACGTGAATCGAGTATTCGCCCAACGGCTCCAGCGGATCGACAAAGGTGATCCATTGCATGTGAGCCTGGCTGGCGGTCAGCAAAGGGCTGACGAGCGTCCAGTCGGTCGCACCCGGCGCCTTGTAGAGAACGCAGTAGCTCATTCCTGGCACAGCGTTCCATTCGAGGGCCACGGTGCTCTCGTCGAGCGGACTCATCTGGAGCGTCGGAGCCGCCAGCGGATCCTGAAAGACTTCAAGCTTGAAGAACGCAGAGGGGGCGACCGGATTGAACGGCGCGGTCCATTCCATCGAGGGCGTTTCGGCCACGAGGACTTTGCTGATGGGGCTCCAGCCGGGAGTGGAAAGGTCGGGCTTGTAGAGAACGCGATAGCCTTTGCCGGGTGAGGAATTCCAGGCCAGGCGGATGTGATTGGTGTCGGCGCTGAGCCGGAGCCGGGGCCGGTGCGGGGGCACGTAAACGACTTCTTCCGAGGGCGGGCTGGGCACCTTCATGGAGTTGTACGCGATCACGGCGAAGTGGTACTCGGTGCCGCCTTCGGGCAGTTCGATTTTGGCCGTAGTGACGTTGCCGACGTCTTTCGCGTAGAGGTAGCGACGGGCTTCGAAGCCGTAGAGGACTCTATAACCGGCAATGTTCGGCCCGATGCTCGGATCCCACGCAAGGGTGACTTCCGCACCTTCGGCGCTGCCGGAAACACAGAAAAGCAACCCGAGAGGCAGGCATCTTCGGCAGACTGTCTTTATCAGCGTCACATCGCGCATACGACTTATGACGACCGCAAAACTTCGGCGGCCGTCCGCGGTGTCCGTATCAGGTTGCAGTCACCCGATTATGCACGGGTGTCTTAGCAAGGCCGGCGAATTCGCGGGAGTGGGTGAGTTCCCCAAACTTCCGCGCCTGGTTCAGGGAATCCTTCCGCGACTCGCGGAGGAAGCGAATATTCCGGACTGCGCCCATTTGAGCCAGTTGCCCCGGCCTTGTAAAGGTGCGGTTTGGCTGTCTGAACAAAAAGTTATTCACAGCGAGCCGCGGCGCAACACGGCTGTTTCGCTCAGAGGTTCAATTTCAGGAAGTTGCGCACAATCTGACGTCCGCTCTCGGTCAGGATGCTCTCCGGATGGAACTGCACGCCCCAGATCGGATAGTCCTTGTGTCGAATCCCCATGACCTCGCCCTCGTCGGTCTCGGCGGTGATCTCGAGGCAATCGGGAATCGAGTTGCGATCGATGACCAGCGAATGATAGCGCGTTGCGGAGAACGGGTTGGGCATTCCCTCGAAAAGATCCTTCCCGTTGTGCCGGATGGGTGATGTCTTGCCGTGCATCATCCGGTAATTGACGACCACGTTCGCCCCGAAGGTGTGGCCGATGCACTGATGCCCAAGGCACACGCCGAAGGTGGGAACGCGTGGGCCGAACGTCCGGATGACGTCATTGGACAGGCCAGACTCGCGCGGGGAACACGGACCGGGCGAGATCAGGATGCGCTCGGGCTTGAGCTCCGCGATGCGGTCGAGGGAGATCTGGTCATTGCGATGGACTTCGAGTTCGACCTGCAACTCGCCAAGGTACTGGACGAGGTTGTAGGTGAACGAATCGTAGTTGTCGATCACCAGGACCATAGGTGCGGGAACATACAGGGGAAGGGGCGATTTGAAAACCTCCAACATCCAACATCGGACATCCAACCCAGGGGAATCAGGAATTACGAATTACGATATACGCGGGCGCGAAACCGTCGGCGGGGCGAGCGTCCTCGCGAGCCGTCGCCCGGTCACCCAGGTCATCCGAATCGATCCTCACACCACACCCGCCGGGCAAACACGCTGCGGAGTTTTTCTCCGCGCCCTCGCACCACTACGGCGTGGTGACTTCGGTGCGGTAGAAGGCGGTGTCCGCGGGCGGCTCGGGATCAATCAGGGTCACGGGCTGGTTGAAGGGAAGGGGACCTTCGCTGTCCACTTCAACCCATTCCTCCGGCGCCGCGTTGAGTGACGCCGCTCGCAGCAGCCGATAGAGACGGCCGGTCTTGCCCGACAAATGAATCGACAGCGGCGGGCCGGTCGTGATGGTTTGCGCGAAAACATCCTCAGCATCGTCAGGAGCAGTGCCTGCGATCCATTCGGCCGCATTGGTCAGCCCATCCCCGTCCAGGTCGCCGGTCGCGTCGGCCGCGTTCAGCGGATCCAGGCCGTGCGCCGCTTCCCATCCGTCCGGCAACGAATCGCCGTCACTGTCGGTATCCCAGATGTTCGGCTGATTGTCCGCGTCCGCGTCGGCGAATGTCTCCATCGCGTCCGGCAAACCGTCGTCGTCGCTGTCCAGGTCGAGGTAGTTCGCCGTCCCGTCCAGGTCGGTGTCCGCCTCCGTCTCGGCGCTGTCCGCGTGGCCGTCGCCGTCGCTGTCCATCGACGGGTTGGCGAGGGTGGCGATTTCAAACGGCGTCAACGCGCGGTTGTAGATGCGCAGCCCGTCGATTCGGCCCTTGAAGAATGGGTCGGCGGCGAACTGACTGCGGCCGACAAAGTTGTTGATCGGCGAGAGGTGCGTGGGGTTGAGCGTGATGGCGTTGGAGGCGGCGAGTTCGCCGTTGACGTAAAGCTTGCCGATGCCGTTGCCCAGCGTGACCGCCAGGTGCGTCCATTGGCTGTTCGGCATTTGTGTGGTGTCGAGACGTTGCTCGTTTGAGAACGAGTCCGTGGTAATGGCAAATCGCAACGTGTTGCCGCCGGAGCGCGGCGTAAGGAACATGTAGCGCGCGGTCGAGTTGCCAAAATCGAAGATGCGCTCCCATTGCGCGCCGCCCTCCCAATAGGCCCACACCGCCACCGTGATTTCACTCAGGTTCACTGCCGAGGAAGGGATCGAGGCGTAGTCGTTCGTGCCGTCAAGGATCAGAGCGCGTCCGTTCACGCCCGGACCGAAGGCGGGAGATCCGGAAAGGAAGCCGTGTTTTGCGCCGATGCTGTCCGCGGCGTTGCCTTCGAATTCGTACTGCGCGACATGGTCCGGTCCGGCGGCGACCTGGAGGTTCAAAATGGCGTCGGTGCTGCCGAGGGCGGCGTCGGTGGCGCGGATGTTGAACACGTTCAGTCCGGCGTTGGCGGCGCCGGGAGTGCCGGTGAGCGCGCCGTCCGGGGCGACATTCAGCCATGTTGGCCCCGCGCCCTTGCTATAGGCGACCGGCAGGGGAGAATCCGGGTCGGTGGCTTCGCCGGCGACGGAGGCGATGTAGAGGCGGCTGGGTTGAGCGGGAGGCCGCGCGATGGTGCCGGTTGCGAACACAGGCGGCTGGTTCGTGCGCAACGCGGCGATCTGCGCCGCAGTGAGGGCGTAGTCGAAGATGTGAAATTCGTCGATGCGCCCGTTGAAGAGCGGATCCGGCCACTGGCTCTTGCCGATGTAATTGAAGAGCGGTTTGAAGTCGGAAGGATTGATCGTGATACCGAGCGACGTCGCGACATTGACGCCGTTGACGTAGAGGCGGCCCGCATTTCCATCAATCGTTACGGCCACGTGCACCCATTGGCCGGTCGGCAGTTGCGCGGCGTCGAGGCGCTGCTCGGAGCCGCCGTTCTTGATGGCAAATCGCAGGGTATTGTCCCCCGACCGCGGCGTGAGGAAGAGATTCTGCGCGGTGTTGTTGCCGAAATCAAAAATGCGCTGCCATTGACTGCCCCCGTTCCAGTAAACCCAGGTGGCGATCGTGATGTTTTCTGAATCGGCAACGCCCGCAGGCAGGGTGACGTAATCATCGGTGCCGTCCAACAGAATGGCCTGCCCAAATTGCCCGGCGGTATAGATCGGCGAACCGGTGGGAATACCGTGGGCGTTGCCGGCTGCGGCGTTGGGGGTTCCGTCGAACGGATAACGGGCGATCAGGCTGGGTTGCGGATGGACGACCAGTTGCAGTGTCGCGAAGGCGCTGACTCCGGCGGAGTCGGTCGCCTGAACGATGAAACTGTTGGTGCCGACGTTGTCGGGTCCCGGTGTGCCGGACAGGACGCCGTTCGCATTCACGGTGAGCCAGGCCGGGCCGGCGGCCTTGCTGTAGCGGAGCGTGTCGCCTTCGTCGGGATCGGTGGCTTCGTCCGCGATCGTTTCGCTATAAGGTTGTCCCTGGTTCGCCGCCGGGCGCGTGATGGGACTCGACGTGAACTGCGGCGGCTGGTTGGTGAGAAGAGCAGCGACCTGTGCCGGGGTGAGCGCTTCATCCAGGATCAGCACCTCGTCCATGCGCCCTCGAAAAAGCGGGTCGGCGGTGAACTGGCTTTTGCCGAGAAAATTATCCTGCGTGTTGGCCGCGACGGGCGTGAGGGTGACGGCATTGTTCGCGGCGACCTGGACGCCGTTAATGAACAGGCGCGCGCTGTTGCCGCCGAGCGTGACGGCCACATGCGTCCACGCGCCGACGGGCAGCGCGGCGGTCTCAACGCTCTGGGCGGTGCCGCCGTTGCGGATGGTGAAGCGCATGCCTTGCGCGCCGTCGCCGGCTTTGGGGGTGAGGAAGAGATGCTGGCTGGTGCCGTTGCCGAAGTCGAAAATGCGTTGCCAGTTTCCGCCGCCGTCCCAATAGACCCAGGCCGCGAACGTGAATTGCGGCGCGTCGCCCAGGTTCGGCGGCAGGCGGAGGTAATCATCCGTGCCGTCGAACTCAAGGGCCTCGCCCGCGTGCCCGGCGGCGAAGGCCGGGATGCCGATGGGCATCGCGTTGTTGCCGTGGCCCGAGGAATCAAGGGTATTGCTCTCGAAGGCGTATTGCGCGCGTCCACCCGCACCCGGCGGGACGGTTTGCTGGTAACTGTTCGGTGACGCGTTGTCGCGATACGCGACGCCGGCGGCGGTCAGGGAGCCGCCGACGATCATCTCGCGGTTGGGGCCGACCCAGTTGTAGATCGCGTAGCGTTCCACGAACGGGGCGTTGTCGAGCATTTCGATGAACTGGCTGATGATGGCCGCCTGTTCCGCGTAGGATCCCGGGGCGCAGCAGGTCCAGTTCGCGCCGTTGTTGAACTCGGTGATCCAGAGCGGGCGCCCGGTGCGCTGATGAATGGCCTGAAGCCAGTCGTGGAATTGCTGCGCCGTACGGCCGCCCTGGTAGAAGTGCACCGCGACGAAATCGACCCGGTAATTCAGCGCGTCCGCCTGATCGATGAACTCATACAGCCATGAAAGCCCGCCGTCCGTCGTGGCCGGCGAGCCCAGCCGCAGGCCCGACGCCAGCAGATTGGGCCACTGCGCAATCGCCGTCGCCACGCTCATGTTCGCCTGCTCCTCGGAATCCGGCTCGTTGAACCCGAGCGCGGCGGTTGAGTTCTGTTTGTTGTTGATGTTCGCGTAGGCGTTCCAGTTCAGGTTGTGCCGCATGGGGACGTATTCGACGTCGAGAGACGAGTTCGCGACGTTGTCCCAGTCGTAATTCCAATGCGGTTTGACGAGCGGCTCGACGCCGCCGGCCCAGCCCTTCTTGGCCACCCAGCGCCATGGAAAGACGCGGACGAACGAGACCGAATCGTCGAGCCCCGGTGGCATCACGCTGACCTCGAGGTCGGCATCCTGCGCGATGAACACGCGGCTGATGCCGGTGCCGGTGCTGTTCTGGGCGAAGGTCGCCATATATCCGCGCTTGAGCTTGAACGAACTGATGCTGTCGTTCATCGTGCCGAGCACGGTGTCGGTGTAATACACGTAAACGCCCAGTTGCCGGGACGCGCCCGTGAAATGATCGCCGCTGAACACCTCCAGGGGCGCAAAGCCGGCGGGTTGAGGGATCACGACCGTGCCCATCACGTATTGAACGACGCGGACGTTCGAGTTCAGGACTGCGGGGGCGCCGTTGACGCGGATCTGGCCGAGGTAGGTGGAGGCAACAACGGATGGCTGGATGTTGTCGAGGAAGAACCACGCGTCGGGCGAGTTGAGATGGATTTCCGAGCCGGGCATCGGGTTGACTGCGTTGGTGAGGTGCAGCTCCGACCGGCCGGCCAGGGTCACCACGGTGTTGTTCAGCGCCGCAAAGGAGTGAACGCCGTTGGTGATGTTAAGGGTTTGTCCCCTGGCTGAGAGAAGGCAGCACAACAGGAACAGCGGGAGCGTGATCAGAGTGTGGGCGATGGATGGACGAGAGTGCATCGGCGAGCAGCGAGTTCTACATAGCCTGCCATACTCTGCCTTTTGAAGTGACTGCGGTAAAGCAGTTTCGGGACCGAAAACGGCGGCCCTGGCTCCACTCTTCTCTCCTTTGTCGGAAACGTTGTCGGGCTTGAGGAAAAATGGGTGACGGCGTCAAAGGCCGACGAAGCTTCCGACGAAGTCTGCGACAAGGTTGAAGGCGGAATGGCAGAATGCCGGCGGCTGCGATAGCGTCGCGCCTGGTCCGCGCGTAATCCTGCCGGCGTACGCTGCTGCGGGCCGCAGACCCGCGTCCGGAGCGCGACTCTGCGAGTCGCAGCAACGGCCGATGGCTCGGATCGGTCAGGGGATAGGCAGGCGATTGTCAGCTGGATAGATGGTGGTGCGCCCGCGCGCTTGCTGAACCCGAAGTTGCCGGCTTCATTCAGCCGCTGCGACCGGTTTCGCTCTGCGGGACACAGTCGTGCTCCGGGCAACCTGGGTTGCCGTCACGGGCTCATGTCAAAACTCTTTAGAAATGTCCCCGTTTCGACTCAGGAGAAAATGTCCCCTTCATGTTT
>CZCB01006760.1_pt1 | contig 13277 bp, 18 predicted proteins | sample 591991 | NCBI WGS metagenome assembly CZCB01 (sample SAMEA3556809, study PRJEB10932) | anaerobic digester metagenome | reverse complement strand
GGATACATATATAGATCAGTCAAAGGATCCGGCTATATATATAGCAAAAGTAAAAATAAAAGCATATAAGCGCATGAAACAACTTGATCCAGTAACAAGCATGAAATATGAAAAAAGTAGTGTTAAACAAGTCTGGAACATGCAAAAAGCGATGGAAAACAGACAAGGTGCACCCCCTAGGTTTTGGCGAAATGAAAAGGAGGTCACGGGGTCGGCAACGCCTTCCATCTACTGTACCTATTCAGGTTGAAAAAATGAAAAGGGAGTCACGGGGTCGGCAACGCTTTCCATCTACTGTACCTATTCAGGTTGAAAAAATTCAAGTGATAAAAATTTTTGGGGTTTTTGGTTTGAAAAATATCAAGAGTATCATGTGTTATTGGTATTGGTTGTATATATATAGTATTGTTGCATCCATTGTATCAAGTATCATTGATATCATTAGCCTATTTTGAATTTATTTTTATTGATTTGGTATATATATAGGAAAAGTCTTATATTTGGATAAGGAACCAAATGAAAGGGATACTATGAAGCGCACCAGGAATTTAAATGAAACAAAGAAGAAGGTGATAGAAGCCATCAAGGCCAAGGAAGGTGATACTTCTTGTGCCAGATATCAACCGGACTATGAAGATGAATTGCAGTTTTCCAACAAGGTTGGGTTGGAAGCTACTCCGCCGTCGAAGCCAGCGAGTGTGAAGGTGTGGAATGATTCGATTCCTGCCAGGGCTTACAGGTTGTGTTTGCTGGGGTTGTCGCAGGAAGAATTGGCTGTTGCCTTTGGGGTGTCCGTCGAGACGATTGAGAAGTGGATACAGCGTTATCCAAAGTTTAGGAATGCGGTGAGGTTGGGGACCCAAGAGGCGGATGGACGGGTGGTGCACAGTTTGTACAAGAAGGCGACGGGGTACGCCTATTATGAAGATCAGGTCACGGTTTCACACGGGAACGTGATAGTGACCAGAGTACAGAAGTTCGCACACCCTGAGACCACGGCGGCCATTTTTTGGTTGAAGAATCGACAAAGGCAGCACTGGTCAGATGTACAGAAGGTAGAGAAGCACATCCAGATGGAGATTACCTCGAACGATGGTCAGTATGACCTAAGCGACGTGACAGATGAAGAATTGGCTATTCTGGAGAAGATAGGTTTGAAGGACTTCAAGATAGAGAATTGACCATGGAAGATATAAACTACTTTGAGAGGATTGTCAGTAGGCCGGTCAGAACCACTCCACCGAAATCGGTGAGGGTGAAGAAGGCCATTAGCAACCCCATTGTGATTAAGAGGGAGGTGTTGAGGAGGAGTTTATATAAGTTCATTCAGGAGTTTTGGCCGGAGTACTCAAACGACGATTTCGTTGGGAATTGGCATATCGAAATACTTTGCAAGGAATTGGAGAACATTGCCCACAAGGTAGCCAACAATCAGGAGTGGGAATATGATTTGATTGCGAATGTTCCACCTGGTACATCTAAGACGGCTGTGGTGAGTATCTTTTTTCCTATTTGGTGTTGGATAAATTGGCACTGGATAAAGTTTATCACTGCTTCATATGCAGAGACACTCGCACTGGAATCTGCTGATTATTCACGTGATATTATGCGAAGTCAGAGATTCAAGACCTTGTTTCCAGAGTTGGAGATACGTTCCGACAAAGACAAGAAGGGGAACTTCAAGATTGTGAAGACTGTATATACACAATCAGGTTATCAAAGTGTACAGCAAGGAGGAAACAGGTTTTCTACTTCCGTTGGCGGTACTCTTACAGGATTCCACGGACACATACTAATTGTGGATGATCCATTGAATCCCAATCAAGCTACTTCTGAAGCGGAACTTAGGAATGCCAATCACTGGGTTTCACAAACTCTGTCCACACGTAAAGCAAACAAACGTACAGCTACCACTATCATGATTATGCAAAGACTTCACCAGAACGACCCATCCGGATACATCCTCAACAACAAGGCAAGGACAGTGAGACATCTTTGCTTGCCAGGGGAAATCCGTGATTATCGTGATTGTGTGGTTCCAAAGGAACTCGTGAAGTACTACAAGGATGATTTGTTGGATCCAAAGCGGATGCCGTGGTCTGTGATAGAGAGACTAAAGGCAGATTTAGGGCAGTATGGATATGCGGGGCAGATAGGACAGAAACCTACACCACCCGGAGGAGGAATGTTTAGGATAGATAACATTCCCATTGTGCACACATTTGACCCTACACAGGTAGATGGACAGATAATTAGATACTGGGACAAGGCAGGTACACAAGGAGGCGGTGCCTATACAGCAGGTGTGAAGATGGCAAAGTTGAAGAATGGCAAATATTTGATTCTGGACGTGAAACGTGGGCAATGGAGTACTGATGTACGTGAACGCATAATCAAACAAACTGCGCAAGCCGACGGCTATGAAACCACTATCTGGATAGAGCAGGAACCTGGTTCAGGAGGAAAGGATTCAGCACATGCTACCATTACCAACCTTGCTGGGTTTACTATATATAAGGAGTTGCCGAAAGGTGACAAGATATATCGTGCCGACCCATTTTCTGTACAGGTCAATGAAGGCAACGTGATGCTGTTACACGGACCTTGGAATGAAGAGTATCTACGAGAACTTGAATACTTTCCATTCTCAACTTATAAGGATCAAGTCGATGGTTCTTCAGGAGCTTTTTCTAAATTAGCAAGAAAAAAAGAAGTAAAAATATATTGATATGGAAAGGACTAAATTAAATGATGCACAAATAAACGTACTTGCAGAAACAGTTGCTAGATTACGTTTGGCTTCCCAATTAGGAACATCCTTTGGTGGACAAAGAGACTTGTATCAAACATTTGGATACAAAAAGGATTTATCCTATGAAGACTATATTCGACAATACAAAAGACAAGATATAGCCAAAGCTATTATCAAACGTCCCGTTGAAGCAACATGGGCAGGGGATTTACATGTATCCGAATATGGTGCTTCAGAAGACACTGAATTTGAACAAGAATGGACTAGGTTGGAAAAGAGGTTGAAGTTGAAAAACAACTTTGCCAGATTGGACCGTCTTACTTGTTTAGGAAAATATGGTGTATTGTTGTTAGGTTTTTCTGACACACCTACCATACAAGATTTTGCAAAGCCTGTAACGCAAAAGAAGGGGTTATCCTTGCTTTATGTTAAGCCATTGGGCGAAGGGTCCGCTAAAATAGATTCGTTTGAGGATAACACCAATTCCTCGAGATTTGGCAAGCCTTTATTTTATAATATAACCGTCAAGTTAAACAAAAGCGAAAGTCCAAGTACTTTGAAGGTACATCATTCAAGAGTGCTACACGTTGCTTGGGACTTGATGGAGGATGAAAATGAAGGTACTCCAACAATGGAAGCTGTTTTCAACCGTCTGCAAGATTTGGAAAAGTTGATAGGTGGTTCTGCTGAAATGTTTTGGCGTGGTGCAAGACCTGGTTTCCAAGGAAAGGTAGATCCGGAATACAGTATGAGTGAAGCACAGGTGAAGGCACTTCAGGAGAAAATGGATGAATATGAACACAATCTTCGTCGATTCTTTATTCAGGAAGGTATTGAATTAAGGAGTTTGGCACCACAAATATCTGACCCAACGCCACACGTTACTATACAGATACAAATGATTTCAGCAGTAACCGGTATTCCACAACGTATTTTGTTAGGTTCTGAGAAAGGTGAACTTTCTTCCGACCAAGATGCTACCATGTGGAAGGTTGCTATACAAGACAGAAGATTGGAACAGGTTGAACCATGCATCATCCGCCCATTTGTAGAAAAGATGCTTGAATACAATATATTGCCACAGCCAAAAACTAAGGATTTCATGGTTCTTTGGAGTGATTTGTTTGCTCCATCTGAAAAGGAAAGGGCTGAAACAGGTAAGACTAGGGCCGCTGCGGTTCAACAATATTTACAAAATCCAATGGCCATTGAAGTACTTCCACCTGATGTATTTATAGAACTATTCCTTGGACTGACTAAGGAACAAATTACTTTGGTACACAAGATGAGGGAAAAAGCAGGTGTACTTAATTTGGAATTAGACAGGGAAATTCCATCAAATGAGGAAGAAGAAGTACAACAGGAATAAAAATTTTTACAAAATGTGTCATATTTGCCAAAATAGTAATATATTTACCGTGAATGCCAAACAGGATGGCTATGATCCTACACGTACAACGGTACTTAGGAACATGTTCGTGAATAGAATGAATGTGAGATTTAATAAATTTGCACGTGAAGTTCGAAGCGAAATTGAAAGCGGAAACATCCTTAGGGAAGGTAGGATATCCTTGTACCAAGGAACAACACCAAACAGGTTCCCAATTGATGAAACTAAGGTAACTGCATTTATGCAATGGTTACAACTTATGATAGACAGGGAATTGTTGACGGTTGGTAACTATCCACAACTAGGAAGAGCTTTGCATGATAGATGGACTGATATGTATATTGAGGATTCCTATAAGAGAGGCGTGATTCGGGCCAGAATGGAAATGCAAAAAGCAGGTATGAAAGTGGATAGTATTGAAAAATCTGGTGGTATTCAGGCTGTAATGGGTACACCATTTCACATGGACAGAGTCGGTATCCTTTTTATAAGGGCATTTGAAGAACTGAAAGGTGTGACTTCCCAGATGAGTACACAAATCAGTAGGGTACTTGCAGAGGGAATGATGAATGGTGACAATCCTAGAGTGATAGCAAGGAAACTAAATTATGTTATCACTGGTTCCGGACAGGATTTAGGTGTAACGGATTCATTGGGAAGGTTTATTCCCGGGAAGAGAAGGGCACAAATCATTGCAAGAACTGAAATAATCAGGGCACACCACAGGGCAATGATTCAGGAGTACAGGAATTGGGGATTGGCAGGGGTATATGTACAAGCTGAATTTAGGACAGCTGGGGACGAAAGGGTATGTTCAGAGTGCCAATCTTACCACGGAGAGTTGTTTAGTTTGGATGAAGCAGAAGATATGATACCAGTTCATCCACAATGTAGATGTATTGTTTTACCATATGAACCTACATACTGATGGAAAAGACTTTAATTTTACATAGTAAGCAAGTAACAGCTGACTATGCTTTGCGAATAGAAGTATTGGAACAACAACAGTATTATGTTGTTCCAGTTGTTATGATGCTTGAAGGTGTTCATCATGGTTCCGGTGGACCATTACTGCATAAGGCAGAAAATCTTTCCCAGAACACTGAAAAATGGAACGGTATTCCAGTCGTAATAAGCCATCCGCAAAATGATCAGGGGGAATACATAAGTGCTTATGACGAACAGGCTCTTTCTAGACACGTTGGAATTATACAAAATACTCGATTTGAAGATGGAAAATTGAAAGCAGATGCTTATATTAGTGTTCAGAAAGTAGCGGCTGTTTCACCAAAGGCTTTAACATACATCCAAACACAACATCCTATGGATGTATCCGTTGGGGTATATAATTTGGTACAAGAGGAAGACGGTGTATGGAATGATGAAACATATACAGGTATTGTTACCGAATATTATCCTGACCATTTGGCTTTATTGCCGGATGAAGTTGGAGCTTGTAGTTGGGAGGATGGTTGTGGCATACGTGTTAATTCAAATAATAGTAACCAAAAGAATGAAAACATGCTCGATTTTGATTTGTACAAAAAGTTGAATGAAAATGGGGAAGTTGTTATTCCGGTGAATAATGCTGTTTCGTTAAACGGTATTATGGATATGGTTTATAATTATGTCAATTCACTGGATAATGATGTACGCATTGCATTCGTAGAAGAAGTCCATGAAGACTTTTTCGTGTATCGCATACGGAATAGACAATCTAATAACAGTCCTAAGCTGTATAAGCAATCATATTCCGTAGATGATAAAAATGAACTTGTCCTCAATGGGGATCCTGTTGAAGTTAGAAAGAATGTGACTTACGAAACCCTGCAACAAATGCAGCGTACTAAATTTAATAATAACCATAATAAAAATGCTATGGACACTACACAAAAAGTAAACCAATTGATAGCAAATGGCAAATTTGCTGAATGTGACCGTGCATGGCTTTCCACTTTGAGCGAAGATGCTTTGGCAAAAGTAGAAGCTATGGTCAACAAACCAAAAGAAACTGCTCCGGTTCTGGATGTCAATAGTGCTATTGATTTCCTAAAAAAGAACTCTCTCAAAAAGGAAGAAGTGCTTTCTTTGTTATCTGAACAGGATAAACAAGCTGTTGAAATAGGTCTTGCTACCTATGCTCAACAAAGGGCTGATTACATTGAAACTGTAACCAAGTCTTCTGATGTGTGGACTAAGGAAGAACTTGAAGCTATGGATTTCAATACCCTTAGCAAACTTGCTAAGTCAGTTGCTAAAGAAGACACTTCTATCAACAATTATGCTGGATTAGGTGCCGGTAGAGTTGAAGAACAAGATGACATTGATTTCCTACCAATTCCTTCCGTATATAGCGGATCAAAGAACTAATTTATTAACATTAAAATTTGAATACAATGGCTGCTAAACACATTATTAAATTGAAAGACTACTTAAAGGTAGTTACTGAGTATCCGGCTGATTCTGCTATCACTCCAGGTACTTTTATTGCATTGAATAGTGACGGAGAAGTAGCTCCTGTTGCTGATGAAGAAAAAGGTCTTATGGTAGCTGATTACGATGGCTTCCAAGGTAAGACTATTAATGATGCTTATGCTACTGGTGATATGGTACAATGTTGGATTCCACAACGTGGTGATGTTGTATATGCTGTTCTTGCAGCAAGTCAAACCATCGCGGTTGGGGATCAACTTGCTATCACAACTGGTGGTGTTCTTAAAAAGAAAGGTACCGCTGATGTAGCAATAGCTATTGCTGAAGAAGCTGTAACAACTGGTGCATCTGCAACTGGACGTGTTATTGCAAGAATTATCTAATTCGTAAACCTTTAAAACTTAATAAAAATGGATATGGAATTTTTGACTCCAAATGGTGCTGCATCTGGTAATGTTGCTGCTCGTTTGTTAAATAATGGAATGAAGGGTGATATGCTTCGCCCTTATGTCGCCAAAGATGGTAAAGCCTATGTATCTGTTTACAAAGGTGGAGACCCTACTAAGAAAGAAAGCTACCAAACATTTCAGGTCAATGCTGCAACCCTGTTGAAAGACGAGTGGAAACAGTTGGACACTGCTGTAATTCGTGTAGCTGATGAACGTCTGGTTGGTATATCTGACTTGGAAGCTGCTGGATTGGTTTACAATCTGCCAAATGGTCTTGGTACTACTGTACTGGAAAGCCAAACCATGAGTGATGCTCTTGAAGCTGAACTTTCTATGGATGGTGTTCGTCGTGGTAAAGGGGACGCTCCTCAATATGGAATGGTATATCTGCCCTTGCCAATAACCTACGCTGATTATGATATCAACGCACGTGTATTGGCTGCTTCCAGAACTAAAGGGGAACCTCTAGATACTACTATGGCAGAACGTGCTGCCCGTAAAGTAGCTGTGAAGTTGGAAGAAATGCTGTTTACCGATAAGACCTATTCTTATGGTGGTGGTGTAGTTTACTCTTATGTAAACCATCCAGACAGGAACCAACTTACCTTGACTAAGGCTTGGAATGATAGTTCCATTACCCCAAAAGAGATTGTTGATCAGGTTTTGTCTTGGAAACAAGCTGCTATTAATGAACGTAGGTATGGTCCTTTCCAAATCTATATTCCAACTGCATACGAAACCGTTCTTGACCAAGATTATGATGTTTCTGGTGCTAGTGCCCAAACCATCCGTGAACGTATCTTGAAGATTTCTGGTATCCGTGGTATCACTGTATCAGATACTCTTGCAGCTGACAATATTATATTTGTCGAAATGCGTCCTGATGTAGTTCGTTTGGTTAAGGGTATGCCCATCCAAAACGTAGAATGGAGTTCAGAAGGTGGAATGACCACTCATTACAAAGTAATGACCATCCAAGTTCCTCAAATCCGTTCTGATTACAATGGCAATTGTGGTGTATTCCACATAGCATAATTTTTAATAAGGCTAATCAAGCTTTTAATATTATTTATTATGGCAAACGTAAAAACAGAATCTGGCTCTCTTTGGAGAAAAAAAGGTGGTGGTGTCCTTATTCTAAGGGATGGCAGAAAGGTAAGACAAGGAGACACATTTCGTGCCAGAAGAATTGACATTCCTAAGGCATTCCTGTCCTCTTTGGAGGTAATAGAGTCAGAGACTACTACCATTGTTGAAAAGACAAAGAAGACCAATGATGTTTACAAAATTGTAGAAGTTGCTAAAGGCTTTTACAATATAGTAGATGCCAATGGCAAGAAACTTTGTGAGAAGAACCTTCGTAAAGGTCCTGCTGAACAGTATTTGAAACAACTGCTTGCAGGGTCTGGGGACGATGAACAAGATGAAAATCAGGAGTAAGCTATGGCTTGGAAAATTCCAAAAATATGGGAAGGTGGTACCGCATGGATTATAGGGTGCGGTACCTCTTTACTATTTGAATTTGGTATTCCGTTTGGGCTAGCAAGGAAAGTTATCAACGGAGAACTACCTTTGTCGGAATATTCACCTTATTTAGCTCCTATACATGATAAACATGTAATTGGTGTCAATCATGCTTTTTTAATAGGAAACTGGATTGATGTATTTTACTTTTCTGACAAGGAAATGTATATACAGAGTGATATGGACACAAGAATTGCTGAATTTGAAGGATTGCGTATAACAAACAACCCAGATATAGGCAATGACCGAGAGCTTTTAGAATCGGCTGATATAAAATATGTTCGACGTAGTACTAAAAAAGCATGGGGTTTGTCACCAGAAAAGGATGCCGTATGCTTTAATGCCAATAGTGGTATGAGTGCTATTGATTTAGCTTATCATTTTGGTGCAAAAAGGATTATCCTTTTGGGTATGGATATGACTTGTACAGAATTAGGTTCACACATACATTCTATAGAAACCAAATTAAGCAAAGGACAAGATCCAACTAAATCTTTTAAAAGACACATGCGGTCGGCCTGGGATATTTACAAAGATGCACAAGAAAAAGAAATTGAAATATTGAATGCAAGTGCGGTAAGCAAAATACCATATTTCCCTAAAGTGAAAGCAAAGGATTACTTTTAAATAAATAAGATATGAAGATCGTTCCACCCATCCTGATAACTGGTTGTCCTCGTTCTGGCAAGACACTGATAGCAAATATACTTGCTATATCCGGTGCTTATTTTGGTAAAGTGGATAAAATGTATGAAAATACGCAATACGATGCTTTGATTAATACAATAAAAACTTTGTATGAGGAACACGGGCAACAAATGATTCCACAGGACTTTAGAGACAAAGTATGCTCTATTATACAAAAACAAGGATACAAAAGTGGAATTTGGGCCATAAAACATTCTGATATAGCTTTATTTTGGCCGGTTTTTCAGTATGCCTTCCCTGATGCCAAAGTTGTACTTGTGAGGCGGGATATGAGTGATATTATTTATTCATGTATGCACACTAGTTATATGACACAATGCAACACCAAAGAAGAATGGAGGGTTTACCTTAGTGCATATGAAGTTGGTATGAGGGATATGATAATGGTAGGTGGAATGAATTGCAAAACAATTTGGCCAAATCGTATGGTCCAAGGAGATTACAGGGAAGTATATGAATTACTGGAATGGTTGGGATTACCTTGGAAGTCGGAAATATTGTCAAAAATTGACCCTAAATTTTGGAAACAACGTAAAAATAAGCAATTATGTCAACGATAACTATTGATGAAGTAAGGGCTATTATCCCTACAACTATTCCTGATGAAGATATGGTTCATTTTATTGAATCTGCGGATGCAATGATGGACGTATTGAGAGAGACTGATTTGCCTCCAAAAATTATGAAGGAGATTCACAGGTGGATGACAGCGCACTTAATTGCAAGTAGCCGGGAAAGGCAGGCCAGAGAAGAAGGAGCCGGAGGTGCTTACATCAGATATACTGGAATGTCTTATACTGGTTTGAGAGGAACTACTTATGGCCAACAAGCCATTGCACTGGATACAACTGGTACTTTGAATACCATTGCAGGAAAAGCGGCTAAAATGTGGGTTATAAAAGAGGGTAAATAATAATGGCTATCAATGATTTCATAGAAAGAGTTTGTGTACAACCATGTGTACATTGGAAGTACCTAGGTACTGATGGAATGGGTATGTCTTTATTTTCTGATCCGGTACAGATAAAGGTTAGGTGGACAGACAACGATGGTTTGCAAAAAGACGATAGAGGCGAAATTTTCGACGGAAAAGCAATTGTCCTTATACCAGACTCAGCCGGTACCATTTCGCGAAAGGATTACCTATTCCTTGGCGAAATTGGGGACCTTACAGACACCAATCCATTAAACATAACAACGGCATACGAAGTACAACGGTTTACCAGAATACCAATGATATTTTCAAATACGGTTTTTGTCAAAACAGTTTATTTGTAAAAAAATGGCTAAGCTATATACAATAAAGGGTGTGGATACGGTAATGAAGAACCTTAATAAGAAAATAAGTAGTTTTCAAAAGAACATTACCAGTGCTGGATTTATTCGTGTAGCTATGGAGATACACAGAAGAGCAGATACCGACACGCCATTAGTTCCTGTTGATACAGGTAACCTAAGGGCTAGTTATTTTGCTTTTGTAAAAGATAGTCAGGGTTCTGAAAGTAGTTTTTCCACTACTGCTGGAAGAAAAAAGGGTATTAAACAAGAGCTATTACAACAGCAACAAGCCAACAAGTCCAGAGCAAAATCTACGCTAAAAAAGTTGGCTAAAAATGGTGGGATGGTATTTGGATTTGCTGCAAACTATGCAATTCCAGTACATGAGAACCATACGGCAAATTGGAAACGACCCGGAGCCGGTTCAAACTATTTTCTTGCACATTTGAAAGCTGCTGAAGGTACTATTATAAAAATCCTAAAAGATTCTGCAAAATGAACGCTGTAACAATTGATATAAAGGATTTTATAACTGCCAATGTACCAAAATGGGTATTTGGGCAAAATTTATTCATAGCACGTATGCCGGATCAACCGAATACATGTGTAACTTTATACGATATAAATGGGACCAGACCTGATTTAGGATTAAAAAAAGAATTGTATTTTAGAGATGCATTTCAGGTGGTTGTTAGGGATGTAAACTATCAACAGGCTATGGATAATGCTTGGGAACTTATAGACGTATTGCAAGGGCAATATGGACTTGAATTTAATGGAAGAACCTACACCTTGATAAGTGTATTACTCACTCCGGAAGTACTGGAATGGGATACAAAAAACAGGGTGTCTCTTATTTTTAGTATGGAAGCACAAAGAAAATGATTGTTTAATTTTTAATTATTTTGAACTATGGCACAAAGTAAAGCAATTACTGGTCAAGGTACCATCTTTAAAAGGAATGGTGTAGCAATTGGCGAAATCAATTCCATAGATGGACCAACCAAGTCAAGGGAAACAATTGAAGTAACCAGACTTGAAGATGTTGACGGCTATCGTCAGTACATTGCCGGATTACGTGAACCCGGTACTGTTACACTGAACATGAACTTCACCAGGGAGAACTATGACGTGTTGAATGCAGACTTCGAGTCTGACACAATTCAAACATATGCTATTGAACTACCTGATGAAGACGAAACTGTATTCACTTTCAGTGGATTTGTAACAGAACTTCCAATCTCTATTCCTATTGGGGATAAGATTACTTGTGATGTTACTATTCAAATTTCCGGAAAGGTTAACCAAAGTACTGCATCATAAGGTGCATTATTTGATCTAATCAAGATTTTATTAACAATTAAAACTATTAATCATGGTTAAGTATTATGCAACACAATTTGGGGAAGTCCCAGTAAGATTGACTATCAGTTGCTTAAAGAGATTTGAGCAAAAGACTGGAAGGTCTATTTTTGGTGTAGATATGTCGGATATGAAAATAGCCGATATAGAATTGTTGTTTTTTTATTCACTTCAAAAAGGATTACGTGTAACAGGAACAACATTAAAACACCAAGACGGAACCCCTGTGGATATTAATGATCCAGAAGTTATTGAGGATATTTTTGACCAATGCTATGTTTCCTTCCTAAAGGATATGCCTTCTTTCTTTAAGGAAATGGGTCCAAAAGAAGCCGAACTAGTGCAAGAGGCTAAGGAAGAAAGTGTAGATAAGGAGGGAAAAAACTAAACACCCACGGAGGATATAGCTATGACCGATTATGTGGAATAGCTATATCCAGACTGGGGTTGTCTGCTCAGGAATTTTATGATCTTACTCCGGTAGAGTTTTTCATAGCACTGGAGATTGTGAATAAAAAGGAAGAGCAACAAGTCCAAACATTGATGGAAGCGGCCAGATTCATAACGTTGCATATCTGGAATGCGGCAGGAAGACAGATGAAGAGAATAGAAAACAATCCATCAAAATTGTTTCCCTTCCCGTGGGATAAGGACACTAATAGAGGTAAGCGCAAACAATCTGTTGAGGAAATATGGGCTACAATGAAGGGAATAGCTAGTATGCAAAACAGGTATGTGAATCAACAGCAAAAGCGCAAAAAAAGAGAGATTAAACCTGATAAAACGCAAGGCAATGAGTGAAGAAAAAATAGGTGCATTAATTGCCCAACTAGGACTGGATATAAATGAGTTTAAGGCTTCTATGGAAGAAGTAAAAACCTCTTTCAAAAAAGTTGAGACTGAAGCGGAAAAGTCTTCCCAGTCCATTAGTAGGAGTTTGGACAAGACTGCCGGCTCAATGCAAAAGTTTGGGAAGAATCTCTCTATGTATGTCACAGCACCTATCTTGGGATTAGGTGCTGCGGCATTTAATGCTGAAAAGAAATTTGACCATCAGATGAACATGATGGTGTCTATGGTAGGAATTGCCAAGGATGAAGTAGAGGCAATGAGGGTACCTGTTATGAATTTAGCGTCTGAAACAGGTATCATGGCAAAGGAATTGGCTGATGCTATGCAGTACATTACTTCTTCTGGTTTTGAAGACACAGCAGAAGCTTTAGATATATTAAGTGCATCCGCAAAAGTGGCGGCTGTTAATCATGCAGATGTAAAGGATGTCTCTAACTTGGTTACTTCTGCAATGAACGCCTATCGCCAAAGTGGATTGGAAGCCTCTGAGGTTACGGATATGCTTGTCCGGTCAGTAGCTTTGGGAAAG
>CZCB01002661.1_pt1 | contig 13308 bp, 10 predicted proteins | sample 591991 | NCBI WGS metagenome assembly CZCB01 (sample SAMEA3556809, study PRJEB10932) | anaerobic digester metagenome | reverse complement strand
CCCATAACCCGGACATCGCTGATGCCGGGGGCATTTTCTATAATAGTTTCACCCTCGGCCAGGAGGGTAGCCGGCAAAACGGCCAGGACGGCATTTTTGGCCCCGCTTACGGTAACCCGGCCCTTGAGCCTAGTTTCCCCCTCAACAATAAACATTCCCATTCCCTTGCCTCCCCAACTTTAGACAAAAATTGGACTTATCCTATGTGTATTTCGCCTGTGTAGAACTAATATCCTTCCTGGAAAAGAAAAATCTGGGGAGGGAAGGGGCCCTTTGGCCCTGGTAATTTCGACCATTCCCCTCCCTGGGGAAAAAAGGATACGTTTCCGCTATTTTTTCCCTCCCTATTGACCGCGGGGCACAATCGTGCTATTTTAAAAATGCATAGGGGAGTAGCTGTAATCGGGGTGCGTCAATCCGGACGATACACGTCCCGCTTCCCCGACGGACCTTTGCCGGGCGAGACCTTTGCATGAAAGGAGCTTTCATGCAGAGGTCTTTTTAATTTAGGCCGGCCGCCCGCCCCCGGCGGCTGCTGGGAGACAAAACCGGGTTAGTGGAGGTGAATATTCATATACTATTAGTTAACAAAGGCAGGCCGGGAGAGGAAATCGGAGCAGGGCCAACAGCAAACTATGGAAAGGAAAGAGGGAAAGGCGATGAGTGGGGAAATGAACTGGCATCAGATGGATATTGAAGAGGTCAGCGGGGAGCTGAAAACAGACCCCCGCCGGGGCCTGACCAAGGAAGAGGCCGAGGAAAGGGCCAAAAAATACGGCCCCAATGCCCTCAAGGAAGCACCGCCCCGGAGTATCTTGTCCATGTTCCTGGGCCAGATGACGGATGTTTTGGTTGTGATCCTGCTGGTGGCGGCCGTCATCTCCGGCCTTTTGGGAGAGTGGGCCGATACCGTGGTAATTATGATTATAGTTGTCCTCAATGCCATCCTGGGGGTCACCCAGGAATACAAGGCTGAGCAGGCCCTGAAGGCCCTCCAGGAAATGACCAAGCCGACGGCCAAGATCATCCGGGATGGGATGGTAATGGAGGTGCGGGCCGAAACCCTGGTGCCGGGGGATCTGATCCTGGTAGATGCGGGGGACTTCGTACCCGCCGATGCCCGGCTGGTGGAATGCGCCTCCCTGCAGGTAAATGAGTCGGTCTTAACCGGGGAATCGGTTCCGGTGGAGAAGGATCTGGCAAACCCCGGCCCCGGTGACATTCCCCTTGGGGACCGGACCAACATGCTCTTTATGGGCACCACCGTCACCGGCGGGCGGGGCCGGGCCCTGGTGGTGGCAACGGGCCAGGCTACCCAGCTGGGCCAGATTGCCGAGATGCTGTCGACGGTGGACACGGAACCCACCCCCCTCCAGCAGCAGTTGGGCAAGCTGGGGAAACAGCTGGGGCTGGCAGCCGGCTTCATCGTGGCCATTGTCTTTCTGACGGGTTTGTGGCGGGGGGAAGGGGTCCTGGAGATGTTCATGACGGCGGTGAGCCTGGCGGTGGCCGCCGTTCCCGAGGGCCTGCCGGCCATCGTGACCATTGTCCTGGCCCTGGGGGTTACCAGGATGAGCCAGCGGAATGTCATCATCAGGAAACTGCCGGCTGTGGAAACCCTGGGGACGGCCACCTTTATCTGTTCCGATAAGACGGGCACCCTGACCAAAAATGAAATGACAGTCAAGGGGATCTATACCGCCGCCGGGTCCTTTGCCGTTACCGGTACCGGCTACGAGCCCCGGGGGGAATTCCTCGACGAGGAGGAAAGGGAGATTGACCCTGGAAGCCATGACCGGCTGCAGCTGATGCTCCTGGGGGGCATCCTGAACAACGACGCCCAGCTGGAGAACAATGGGGACAATTACCGGATCATCGGGGATCCCACGGAAGGGGCCCTGGTGGTGGCGGCGGCCAAGGCGGGGCTGAGCAAGGAGGAGGCCGGGGAAAAATACCAGCGGCTGGCGGAAATCCCCTTTGATTCCCAGCGAAAATTGATGACCACCTTCCACCGCCTGGACGGGGAAATCCGGGCCTTTACCAAGGGGGCCCCAGATGTCCTTTTGGACCGCTGCACCCGGGTGCTGGCGGCCGGGGGCGAGGAAATTCTGGACGGGGATTACCGGGCCCAGCTTTTGGAGCTCAATGGGAAACTAGCCTCCCGGGGAGAAAGGGTCCTGGCCTTAGGATTTCGCCAGTGGCCGGAAGTGCCGGCGCAGCTTGAGCCGGAGGCGGTGGAACAGGATTTGACCTTTGTGGGCTTCTTCTCCATGCAGGACCCGGCCCGGCCCGAGGCGGCAGAGGCCGTGGCAGTGAGCCGCCAGGCGGGGATCCGGACGGTGATGATCACCGGGGACCACCCGGAAACGGCAACGGCCATAGCCCGGGACCTGGGGATCCTGCAGCCGGGAGACCGGGTTTTGACCGGACCCCAGCTCAATGAGCTGGATGAAGAAGGCCTCCGGGAAGCGGTACTGGAAACCTCCGTCTACGCCCGGGTGAGCCCGGAACATAAACTCCGGATTGTGACTGCCCTCAAGGAACAAAAGCATGTGGTGGCCATGACGGGGGACGGGGTCAACGACGCCCCGGCCCTGAAGAGGGCCGATATCGGCGTGGCCATGGGAATTACCGGGACGGCGGTGGCCAAGCAGGCTTCGGATATGGTTTTACTGGATGATAACTATGCCACCATGGTCAAGGCCGTGGAAGAGGGGCGGACCATCTACGACAATATCAGGAAGTCCATCCAGTACCTCCTCTCCTGCAACATCGGCGAGATCATCGCCATCTTTACCGCCATCCTCCTGGGGCTGGGCAGCCCCCTGACCCCCATCCAGATCCTCTGGATGAACCTGATCACCGACGGGGCGCCGGCCCTGGCCCTGGGCCTGGAACCCCCGGAGCGGGGGATCATGAAGCGGCGGCCCCGGCGGCCGGAAGAGGGGATTTTGTCGGGCGCCACGGCAGTAAATATTTTGTGGCAGGGGGCCTTGATAGGGCTCCTCTCCCTGACGGCCTACTGGCTGGCCCTCCGGTGGGGGCGGACCCTGACGGAAGCCCATACCATTGCCTTTGTGACCATGGCCCTGTCCCAGCTGGTCCATTCCTTCAATGTCCGCAGCCAGACCCAGTCCCTCTTTGCCATTGGGCTGACCAGCAACATCAATCTGGTTTATGCCTTCTTCCTCTCCCTGGTCCTCCAGCTGGCGGTGGTCTTCCTCCCCTTCCTCCAGGGGATTTTCGGGACCACCTTCCTGAGGCTGGAGGACTGGGGGCTGATTGTGGGCTTGTGTCTGGTGCCCTTGGTCGCGGTGGAAATCGCTAAACGGTTTACAGTTGACAATTGACCTCCAAAAAACAAACGGGGACGGTCTCCTTTTTAAAGCGAGACCGTCCCCTCTTTTATAGAAAATGTAGGGGCGGTCTGTGACCGCCCCTATTTCTTGGAAGTTAGAGGTTGGAGGTTCGAGATTAGAATGAAAAAAACATTGGGGACAATCTCCCTGATTAGAAGGAGACTGCCCCCATTTTCCCCCTAATGGACCTTTACAACAATGTCGTTGCTCATCCCTTCCAACCCGCCGAAGTGGTCGCTGATCTGGTCGACGAGCATTTCCACGGCTTCCCTTTCATCGATGGTGTCGACTTCTCCCCCCAGGTGAGCCCAGCCATCGACAACAAAGGCCCACACCCGGGAAGAATCCAGGTCCAGGCCCTGGGCAATGGCCTGCTGGATGATGTTGGTGAGATAAATATCGGCTTCGTTCTGCTCCTCCTCCACCAGCAGGTTGTTGATCACCCGGCGGACACCTTCGACGCTGGACACAAGCCGGGTCAGCTGCTCCTTAACCCTGCTGTTCTCCACCCACCCTGTGAGGTAAACTACGCCCCGTTTAAGCCGGACGCTGATGGCGCCGGTATCCACATCGTCGGTGCGGGAAAGGACCGCTTCTACCCCCTCAATGATGTCGGCATCGTCTATGGTATCTTCGGCCGCCGTCTCCAGGCGGCTGACCACATCCTTAACTCCCCTGACCCTGGCGGCCAGGTGGCGGGCCAGGTCCTCATCGGCCGGGCTTTCCACCTTCCCCTCCAGGTAAACGACGCCCTGCTGTACGCTGACGCTGACGCCGGCCAGGCGTGTCTCCTGCCGGAACAGTCCCCGGATTTCCTCTTCCAGGTGCTTTTCGCTAACAGTTTCATCGGGGGCAACAGTCAATTCGTTCTCCACCCTTTGAACTCCCTTCAGGTACTTGACGACTTCTTCCGCGTGTAATTTTTCCGCCAGTAATTCCACCACACCCCTGAGAAAAACAGTACCCCCCCGGGTTTCCACCTTTATATCCAGGGCAGTGAGCCGCATGTGGCGGGCCAGGACGGCTTTGATCGCATCTGCAGAGGGAACCTTCTGCCTGTCGCCCATCCTTCTCCCATCCTTTCGCAAAACGGTTATCGGTTGTCAGTTGTCGGGATTTATATTTGTCATGAAGCTTTAATAATCGGTGGTTAGAGTGATAGTCTGTAGGCGACAACCGGTTGTATGGGTATTATCTTTCACATTTACAGTTCTTGTTCGCCGGTAAAGGCATTTATATAATACCACTGGTCTTCATCGGTACGCAGGGCCCAGACGGGAACGGCCTCCCATTCCTGGGCATCGTATAATTTATTGTAATACCCAAGGGTTATTTCGGCAATAGTCAGCCTTTCTCCTCCTTTATGCCCCTCCCGGGCGGCAGCCAGGCGCAGCAGGGCTTCGGTGGCAGGAATGATGGCCTTCTTTTCACCGGCAGGACCGATGGGCTCCAGGGGGCGCTGCCAGAGGAATTTTATCCCTTCCTCCGCTACCAGGGCCTCTACACCGGCACTCCCCACCAGGGGCCGGTCCTGGTAGAGCTGTTCCAGGCGGACCAAAAAGGCCTCCTCCTGGGGAAGCTCCCTGATTTCCTTCAGGCGCAGTTCCTGGCCGAACTCCCGCTGGTGGGCGATGAATTCTTCAGCCCACTCCTCGATCCCTTCCCTGCCCGGGGAAGGGGGGCGGGGATAAAGGTAACGGTAGGTGATGATGCCGTTGGGATACACGCTCAGTTCTTCTCCTCCCCGGATAAAGAGGATTTCCCCCTCGGGTCCTGGGGTTCTGACGATATGGACATCCTCCAGGTTCCCCAGGAAGTACTGGGCTACCTTCTGGGGTTTAAGGGGGGAAACCTGCACCTGCAAGAGGGGCAGGGGAGGGGCCTCCCGGGGAATGGGGACGGCAAGTTCAATCCCGGCCGCCGCCAGGTTATCCAGGGTGGCGGCTATCTCCTCGGGAAGGAGCTGGCTCGTTGCTGCCGGGTAACGGGACATTTCCGTCCAGAGCCGAAAGCCCAAAAACAGGTTCAGGGCTAAAAAGGCAACGATCAGGATATCCTTGGCCCGGCCCCAGTCCATGCCGCCACCTCCTTCTCCCCTTCGGCCCCGGGCGGGCTGAAGGCTTTTCCAGTCTGGGCAGCATAGAAGATCTGCTCCCCATCTATCTCAATAATCCATACCGGTTCCAAAAGGTATTCCCTGCCTCCCTCGGGCCGCCCAAAATAAGCCAGGGAAATGCCTGTGACCAGGGTTTCTTCCTCTTTCTCCTTGTCCTCAAGGGCAGCGGCCAGCAGGTCCATGGGGTCGACCAGGGGGCGGGGGGAAGCAGCCGGGTAAGGGGTCACAACCAGGCGTTCATAGGCTACCACACCGCCGCTGTTTACATAGAGACTGAGGGCCGGCTCTGGCAGGCACAGGGGAATGCCCTTGTGGTATTGATAATAGTTGAGCCGGAAGTGCTGGGCCCCATCGTGGACCTCCCCGGCTATTTCCCCGGCCCTGATCTCGGGGGGCCAACCCCCGTGCTGTTCCACAAAGAGACGGCTCCGCTCCCAGGCAGTGAGGAAGGAGAGGGTGTCAGTCTTTTCCTGGAGGCTGGGGAAGTTGTATTCCAACTTCCCGGAGGGGTACAGGCGCAGGGCCCGCTGGCCATCGGTGTAAATTACCGCCTCATCCCGCTCCTTAATCTTGCGGACCAGGGACATGTCGACGAAAAAGGTGCTGGCCACCGTCTCTGCCGGCAGGGTTTCCACCGTCGCCTCCAGGGTGGGAAGCAGCAGCTCCTCGACCGGGACATAGATGCCCGGGGCAAAGGCGAAGCCTTCCAGCTCGGGCTGCCGGTAGAGGGGAAGACCCTCAGCGTTGGGCAGGGGCAGCTTTAGTTGGAGCTTCCAGGGGTAATAATTACCTCCTTCATCGCCGACATAGGCTTCCCCGTCGGGAGTAAGGATGAGTTTGGCCAGGGCCGGGGCCGTACCACCGTCCCCTGCTTCATAGCGCAGGAGGTCCTGCCAGTGGTCAAGGCTGAGGGCCAGGGGAAATTCCCACTGCCAGGTTCCCGGGACTGTGGGATCCGGGGGTTCTGGCGCCGGCTCCCAGGAAGGGGACAGCAGCCACAGCTCTTCCTGCTCTATTTTGTCCATAAGCTGTGCCCAGGCCTCCTGAAAGATGGGAGTATCGGGTTCTAAAAGGGCAAAATTTCCCTCCTCCAGGGCAACCAAAGCCCTGATGGGAATGAGGAGGTCGATGGTTTCCTTTGCCAGGCCCAGCTGGATGGGATCTTCGGCCGGGGAAAGGTTGGCCGCCGGCAGGGGCCGGCCACCGAACCAAAGAAGGCCGGTCTGGACCACACTCAGGGCCACCAGGAAGATGAGGATGATGGTTTTTATTTTTTCCACAGGCATTTTGCAATCCCGCCTATATCGGTAGTTGGTGGTCGGTTGTCAGTACTCGGTAGGGGCGTTGCAACGGGCAGGGTGAAGGAGACCCGGGTCCCCTTGCCCGGTTCGCTGTCGAGGGTAATGTCCCCGCCCTGGGCCCTGATGAGCTCCTGGGCGATGGAGAGGCCCAGGCCGGTGCCGCCCTGGGAGCGGGAGCGGGCCTTGTCTACCCGGTAAAATCTTTCGAAGATCCGGGACTGATCCTCGGGGGGAATGCCGATGCCGGTATCGGCTATGACGACCCGGACAAAGTTTTCTTCGGCCGCACCGGTGATGGTTATGCTGCCCCCCTCGGGGGTGAATTTGACGGCATTGCTGAGGAGGTTTTCCAGCACCTGCTCCACCCGGTCCTTGTCGGCCAGGACCAGGGGCAGGTCGGGGGCCAGGTCCAGGGCCAGGCACAGCTTCTTTTTCTCCATCTCCACCAGCCAGCGCCGGGCGGCATTCTGGACCAGCTCCGGCAAAGCCAGGGGCCGCTTTTCCCAGCGGACCTCTTCGTAGTCAAGCTGGGAGAGCTGGAGGAGGTCCCTGACCAGCCGGGCCATCCGGTCTGTTTCTGTGGCCACCACATTCAGGAAGGGGATAACCAGCTTCTCATCGGTGACAGCCCCGTCCAGGAGGGTTTCCACATAGCTCTTGATGGTTGTGATGGGGGTCTTCAGCTCGTGGGATACATTGGCCACGAAGTCCTTGCGCATGGATTCCAGCTTTTCCTGTTCTGTAATATCATGGAGGGCTATGACGGTACCGCGCAAATTCTCCCCCACATCCCCCAGGGGGGTGAGGTGGACCTGGATGACCCGGGGGTTTTTCTGGACCACTACCAGCTGGGTGGAAATATTTTTTTTGTGGGCCCACACTTCCTCCAGCACCGGCTCCAGCTGCTCCAGTACCGGTATTTCCTGCCAGGGCTTCCCCAGGGCTTCCTCCTCCTTGAGGCCCAGCATCCGGCAGGCAGCAGGATTGCTGTGGATGAGGCTGCCGCCTTCGTCCAGGGCCAGAACCCCGTCATTCATGTTGGTGAGGATGGCCTCGACCTTGTTTTTCTGGTGGGCAATCTCCCGCAGGGTCTCCTGGAGGCGGCTGCTGAGATAATTAAAGGTCTCCCCCAGCTGGCCAATCTCGTCGGCAGAGCGGATGGTGATCCGCTGGTCGAAGTCGCCGGCGGCAATGAGGGCGGCCTTCTGGGTGACCTCCTGAATGGGCCTGGTTATGGTCCGGGCCAGGCCCGCCCCGATAATAGCGGTAATGATGAGGGCAATGGCGGTGGCACTGAGGAGAAAGGTGCGGATATCCTGCAGGGTCCGGTCAATTTCGGCCAGGGAGCCGGACAAATAGACAACGCCGACGGTTTCCCTGCCGTCCAGGACGGGGATGGCCGTAGACATGAGCCGCTCCTGACGGATGGGGTCCCAGCGGATTTCCTGCCCTTTGATCCCCGTCAGGGCCCGGCTTATCTCAGGCTGGCCCCACCTTTTCCCCACCAGGTAGGACCGGCCCTGGGAAGCGCCGAGGACAACCCCGTTGCTGTCCAGGACAATGATCTCGGCCCCCGTTTCCAGGCGAAACTCCCCCACCAGGCTGGCAATGTAGTCTTCCTGGAGGGATTCGGTAAAATACCGGCGGAGGAGACCGCCGATAAGTTCCCCCTGGGCGGTTAGCCCGTCGGCATAGTTGTTCTCATAATACTGCTGCAGGGACTGGAGGAGCTGCACCCCGATCACCTGCATGGCAATGAGAATCAGGAGGAAGTAGAGAAGGCCCATCTTCCACTGGATGCTCTTGAACATATCAATTCCCCCGGAAATAATAGCCTGCCCCCCGCCTGGTCTGGATGTAGCGGGGATTACTGGGGTCATCCTCCAGCTTTTCCCGCAGGCGCCGGATGGCAACGTCTACGGTGCGGATATCCCCATAATAATCGAAACCCCAGACTTCTTCCAGGAGCTGCTCCCGGGAAAAGACCCGCCCCGGGGAGAGGGCCATATGTTTCAAAAGGTCGAATTCCCGGGGGGTCAGTTCCAGGGTTTGGGAGCCCTTCCTGGCTTCGACCCGCTCCAGGTCGATTTGAAGTTCGCCAAAGTCCAGGACCCGGGGAGCCCCTCCCTGCTGTTCGCTGGCGGTCTGGACCCGGCGCAGGATGGCCTTCACCCGGGCCACGATCTCCCGGGGACTGAAGGGCTTGGTCACATAGTCATCGGCCCCCAGTTCCAGGCCGAGGATTTTATCCAGCTCTTCTTCCTTGGCCGTCAGCATCAGGATCGGAACCTGGGAAAAGGTGCGGACCTGGCGGCAGACACTGAAGCCGTCCAGCTTGGGCAGCATGATATCCAGGATCATCAGGTCGGGGTCGTCCCTCTTTGCCTTGGCCACGGCTTCTTCCCCGTCGTAGGCTACCACCACTTCGTATCCTGCCTGTTCCAGGTTATAGCGCAGGATATCGGCGATAGGCTTTTCATCGTCGACAACCAGAATTTTCTCTGTCATTCCCCCGTCCCCCTCTTAATGCCAAAAAATTTTACCATCTTTTATCAGAAAGGCAGCCGCCTTTCCCTAGACACAAGGACGTTTCATTTGCCATCAAAAAATGATGGCAAAGGAAACGTCCCCGTTTCCTATCCCTTCCCATGCCCGCAAGCCATCATCACAGCCAGCGGTCCAGATCCCCTTCGATCCAGCTGTGCCACTCTCTTTCCAGTTCCGCCAGGGTAAGGCCCAGAGCCTTCTTGAGGGCGCTGTCCAGGGTCGCCCCCCGGCCCAGCTGGGTGAGGATTTGGGGGAGTTTTTCTTCCCCATGGACCTCAGCCATGTAGAGGACCAGGGAGAGGGCCTGCCGGTAGGCCAGGTTTTGGTTTTCCAGGCCGGAAAAATCCGCCAGTTCCTCCAGGCTGTAGAGGGCCTGGTCAAAGGAGGAACCCTGACCTGTCCACAGCACCCCATTGATCTTATACTCCACGTACTGGGCGATCCCTTCGCTGAGCCAGCGGGGATAATTGCCCCGGGCCTTGTAATCGACCACCACGTGGGCAAATTCGTGGGCCACGGGCCCGTTTTCCAGGAAAAGCTGGGACTGGCGGACCGGATTGTCGCTAGGCAGCCAGCTGTTGGGAGAGAGAAGCTGGATTACCCCGGCCCAGTAAACTCCCATGGCCCCGCTGTCCTGGGCCGTCCAGCCAAAGGTCTCGGCCAGGCCTTCCTGGGTAGGATGGACCACTATGGCTGTGGCGGCAGGGGGCTTATACTTAAGGAGTTCGACCACCGGTTGATAGATGGCCGCGGCCGTATCCAGGACCAGCCAGCCGGCGCCGGTATCTTCCGGCCGGTAGTAAACGGTGAACTGCCCATTTTCCAGCCTCTCCCACCCGGCAAGGGCCTGGAGCAGCCGGGAACGGGAAATTTCCCGGGCAAGTTCATAGGTCACTGCCCGGGGCAGGGTGGGAAAATGGGCCCAGAATGATATTAGGATCAGGGCCAAAAGGCAGAGGCCCACCCAGCGGAGGATTCTTTTTTCCTCCTGGGCCCTCCCAGGGCAAACTTCCATCCTTCTCTCCTCTCCCTCCCAAAGGACCGCTTTCCCTCTCCCTAGCCAACACTTCCATGGCGGACGGGATTGACAATCTTCAGCACCCGGGCGTTGCCCCGGTCAACCAGGTAGAGGTTCCCTTCCCCGTCAAAGGTCAGGTTGCCGGGCTCCGTCAATTCCCCGAAAGAGGTTCCCGCCAGGCGGAACATCAGCAGCCACTCTCCCCGGGGGTCGAAGACCTGGATCCGGTTGTTATGGGTGTCGGCTACATAGATATTGCCTTCCTGGTCGACGGCTACCCCCATGGGAGTGTGCATTAACTCCCCTTTCCCTTTGCCGAGGTTCCCAAACTGCAGGGTCTCGTCGGCAACGGGGGCATTCTGCTCCTGGGGTATCTTGATTACCTTCCCCACCCCGTTGGCGCCATGAACCAGGTAGATGGTGCCCTTGCTGTCCACCGTCACCGCCCCCGGCCAGGTGAAGGGTACCAAATCATAGTAACCTTCCAGCATGCTGGAAAGTTTCATGACCAGCTTCCCTTCGGGGCTGTACTTGCGGAGTTCGTTTTCCGAAATGTCGTAGTAGGCACCCTTGAGGGCCAGGTAAATGTTCCCCTCCCTGTCGGCGGCCACACCAGCCAGGGGGATGTCAAAGCCATCCTCCAGGCTGAAGAAGGGGGAAAATTCCTCCCGGCTCCCCACCTGTCTAAGAAACCGGCCCTGGGGATCCAGGACCTGGACCCGGTTGTTGCCGATATCGGCCACATAAATGTTCCCCTTCCCATCTAAGGACAGGGCGCCGGGCTGGTTAAACTGGCCGGGTTCTGCCCCCAGGGAGCCTATCTGACCAACCAGCTTCCCGTCGGGGCTGAAGCGGTAGATCTGGTGCCTGGCCCTGTCGGAGACCAGGATTTCCCCCTGGGCCGTCACCGCTACCCCCGCCGGATCCTGCAGGGGGTCGCCTTCTAGTACAGCCAGGACCTCCACCTGGGTGTAGCCCTCGGCATCGACCAGGCTGGCCCTGGCCTGGGCTTCCGCTTCCCCGTTCCCCTTTGCCGGGAAACTGCAGCCGGCGGCCAGGAAAAGCACCACCAGGAAAAGAGATACTGTCATTGTTACTGTTGTCTTCTTCATCCCTCACCCTCCTTGGTTCCAAATTCCAGCTGCTGCCACCGCCCCAGGTAGAGCTTGTAATGGGGGCTGCTGGCCGGCTGCTGGAAGCTGTAGAGCAAGCTGCCATCGGGACCGGGTAGGATGACCCCAAGCCTTTCCCCTTCGACTAGATAGCGGGAGGGCACCGGCCCGTCCCAGGCCAGGATCTGGTAGACACCGTCCTTCAGGGCTGGAAGCAAGAGCTCCGCCTTGCCGTCGCCATTCAGGTCCCGGAGCAGGGGAGGTGAAGGGAGCAGGTCACCTATGTTCTCGCCCCCCTGCCAGATCTTCCTGAGGTGGCCCTCCTCCCAGCTGTAGACGTAGACCGACTTCACCAGGCCATCCACCAGGATGACCTCGGCCCGGCCGTCGCCGGTCAGGTCCCCCACGGCCAGGGTGGTGTAGTTGTTGCCTATGCCGGGGTTCTTATAGGTTTCCACATAGACCTTGCCGTTCCAGGCAAAGACGGTGATTCCTTCCCGGGCAAAGGCAATGACCTCCCGCCGTCCGTTGCCGTCGATGTCGGCCACCTCCATGCGGCGGTAGGGCAGGTCTTCCACCCGAAAGACCTTTACATAGTCCCCGTCCCGGTACTGCCAGATCTCCGTCACCCCCCGGTAGTCGGGACCGTAGGGGTCGCCTTCCCCATAGAGGAGGATGATATCATCCCGGCCGTCGCCGGTGGTATCGCCAACGGTTAAGCTGGAAATCTGGCCAGGGACCCCCTGCCAGCCCACCTGCCGGTAGCCCTCCCCCCTGTGGGCAAAAATATAGATATGATTGCTGGTATAGGCAATGAGCTCCGCCCGTCCATCGCCGGTGGTATCCCCCAGAAGAAGCCGGCCCGGCGCCGCCAACCAGGTCTCCCAAACCTGGGTGTATTTCTGGCCGTCGAAGGCCCAGACCGTTACCCGTTTGCCCTGGGCTGCCGCTACTTCGGGAATGCCGTCCCCCGTGAGATCCCCCCAAACCAGGGCGGCGGGCTCCCCGGCAGGCAGGGCGATGGTTCCTTCCTCCTGGACCAGCTGGGACCAGCTAAAGGTGCCCACCACGGGCAGTTTGGTCCCGGCGGAAAACTTTTCATAAATAGCGGGAGTAATCTGATGCAGGGGCTGGACCGGCTCGGTGAGGTCAACGGCCCCTGTTGCAATGGTCCTGACCTGTTGACCCTCCAGGAGAAACTGGACAGCCTTAACCTGGGGGAATTGGGTCAGGGTCTGGACTATGGAATAGATGGTATTGACTTCCGCCTCCACCCCGCCCCAGTGGTTGTCCCGGAATTCCCGGGAAAAATCCAGGTAGATAATGCCATCGATGATTTTTATGTCCAGGAGCCTGGTGCCAGGCGGAAGGACGGGATGGTCTTTACCGCCGGCGGCAAAACCCCGGCTGAGATCCTCCACCAGGGTCCTGGCCACGGCCTGGGTCCTGGGTACCTCCCGCTGGACCCGGTGGTCCTGCCCCTGGAAGATGTAATGGAGGGTGATGGTCATTGTCTCTGTCCCTTCTTCCCCTTCCTTTGGCGATGGGGGAGGCAGAGTTTCGGCGGGCCCCTGGGTTGGCTCTTGGGCCTCTTCTTCCGTCAGTAAAATGGAAAGCTCACCCTCCTCCAGGTTCTGGGCGTCACAGGCGGTGAGGGCCAGAAGGAGGAGAAGGAGAAAAAGAATTATTCTGATTTTATTTCCCATTCCCATCCGCCCTTTTCGAAGTTCGAAGCTTCTCGATCTTCGATATTCGAGGTTCGTGGTTCGATGTGTAGGGGCGACCTGTGGTCGCCTTTTCGAAGTTCGAGTAGGGGCGACCTTTGGTCGCCCGCGGGCGGTCGAAGACCGCCCCT
>CZCB01007787.1_pt2 | contig 13312 bp, 10 predicted proteins | sample 591991 | NCBI WGS metagenome assembly CZCB01 (sample SAMEA3556809, study PRJEB10932) | anaerobic digester metagenome | reverse complement strand
AGATCCCCTTACTTTGGTCCAGGAACTTATGCAACCGTCCATACTAACTTTGGAACCTGAAAATGACATTAGTGAAGCCATTAAAAGGTTTGTTGAGACCGGGTATCGCCATTACCCGGTTAAAGACGGTTCAGGGCGTTTGGTAGGTCTAGTGCTGTCTTCAGATTTAATGCAGGTAGGTGCTCAGGAACTGTATCGAATATTTGGAACCCACCGTTTCGACTACCTGGGTAATGCCATGATTGGCATTGATGCCAAGGGTTATATACGCTCAGTTAGCCAGAGCGCTCGCAAGCTGTTTGGGGACAAGGCATCAGAACTGGTTAACAAACACGTAATGGAAACCATCCCCTTGATGGAAAATTTGGCCAAAGAGATGGTTTTGGATGCTCAGAAGGCTAAGGAACTTACTCACCAGTTGAACATTGCCTTAAATAAAATCGAATACTACCGCAGCGAATTAAAAACGGTGCGCAGCAAGTATACCTTCAATGAAATAGTGGGCATGTCACCACAGATGAAAAAACTGAGACATCTGGCAGCCCAAGCGGCCAAAACAACTTCCACGGTATTGATTAGAGGCGAAAGCGGAACGGGCAAAGAACTTCTGGCTCAAGCTATACATAATGCCAGTTCGCGAAGTAATCAACCCTTTATTAAAGTAAACTGTGCGGCCATACCGGAAAGTTTGATGGAGTCAGAATTATTTGGTTACTGTGAAGGAGCCTTTACTGGTGCTCTGCGCGGCGGTAAACCTGGTAAATTTGAGCTGGCTAATGGCGGCACTATATTTTTAGATGAAATAGGAGATCTTCATCCCAGTATACAATCTAAACTGTTGCGAGTTTTACAAGAATTCGAATTTGAGAGGCTGGGAGGTACTAAAACCATTAATGTTGATGTAAGAGTAATAGCGGCTACCAATCGTGACTTGCGTGACTTGATGAGACGGGGTAAATTTAGAAGTGATTTATTCTATCGCCTTAATGTGGTGGATCTTCATACTCCTCCCTTAAGAGAACGTCGAGAAGATATAGACTATCTTACAGACTATTTACTGGAGAAGATCACGGACCGTCTACATATCCCCCTGGTAGCAATCAGTAACGAAGCACGCCAATTGTTGCGGGAATACGATTTTCCAGGTAATGTTCGTGAGCTAGAAAATATTTTGGAGCGAGCCATCAATATTATTAATGAGAATACTGATACTATTCAGCCAGAACACTTGTCATTGTTGGGATTTAATACGGCACCGAGTGCCAATTCAGTAAATCATAACCTTATGAGTAGTTTACCTATGACTTTAGAGGAATCCGTGAGTTTAGCGGAGAAAAATGCTATATTGGAGGCATTGAAACATTCGGGAGGAAACCGGAAAAAAGCAGCCCAACTTCTAAATATTCATCGCTCTTTACTTTATAAAAAACTACGCAAGCACAATATTGGCTAGACAGGGAGGAAAGGTAATGAAAAAGGTTGCTGTTCTGGGGGCTGGCATTATGGGGGCCGGTATTGCCCAGGTAGCAGCTCAAGGTGGATACCAGGTACTTCTACGCGACCTTCAGGAGAATATTGTTAGAGATGGGCTGCTGACGGTGGAAAATAATTTAGCTAAGGCTATTCAGAAAAAAAGGCTAACTACCCAGCAGCGTGATGAGATTCTAAGCCGTATTCAAACTTGTACGGATCTAGCTGAAGTGCATGATGCTGATTTAGTCATTGAAGCGGTTGTGGAAAATATGGCAGTGAAAAAACAAATTTTTGCGGAGCTGGATCACTTGTGTCAACCTCACGCCTTATTAGCCACCAATACCTCATCATTATCCATAACTGAAATAGCATCAGCTACTAGAAGGCCGGACAAAGTATTGGGCATGCATTTTTTTAACCCAGTACCAGTTATGAAATTGGTGGAATTAATTCAAGGGTTGGAAACTAGTGCAGATACAGTTGAGTGTGCCCGTCAGTTTACCAAACAGATAGGTAAAGAAGCAGTTATAATTCAACGCGACAGTCCGGGATACATAGTCAACCGTATTTTAATTCCCTATATCAATGAGGCCATATTTATTCGCGGGGAGGGCATAGCCAGTTCGGAAGAAATCGATATGGCTATGAAACTAGGGGCTGGTATGCCAATGGGTCCGTTGGAATTGGCGGATATGATTGGACTTGATATAATCTATGCAGTTGTTTTAGCTTTTTATAGTGAATTTCGAGATCCTAAGTACCGTCCTCATCATTTGTTGTCCACCATGATTCGAGGAGGTTATCTGGGTAAAAAAAGTGGTCGCGGATTCTATAAATATGAAATAGAGAAACACGAGGAGGGGTAAGCAGTTGACTATTAAGGCAATGCCTTCTAAAGCTTTTTGGCTGGGGCTTGTTTTCGGAGGAATAATATTTGGTTTTGTATTCTGGGGTATTGACTACTCATTGGGACCTGAGGACGAAGCTCTGAAATTGGCCCTTATTCTACCAGCTTATTTTTTCGCGGGAATATTTGTATTTCTCTTGCTAGGTTCCTATGCTATCCAATACCAAATAAAAAATGATGTTTTACTGATAAAATGGGGTTTCCGTACCATAAGAATTCCCTTGGAAACAATTAATGAGATTATTCAAGTTACCGGCAAAAGCAATATGTTCTCCATTTTGGGAGTTAGTTGGCCAGGATATATGGTAGGCCTATACCAAGTAAAGGGTTTGGGACCAGTAAGAATGTATGCTACCCAACCGCAGCAGGGATTTGTTTACCTAAAGACCAGTAGAGGCTTTTTTGGCCTTACTCCTGTTAATGACAATTTAATAAATAAAATTGCGGAATGTACGGAAAAAGAGATAACCGTTGTTGACATGGATAGTATGCCCGAAGAAATTAAAGGCAAGAGCATGCAGGAGGATGGTTTTTACCGACTTTTGTTTGCGCTTAATATAGTCCTTTTATTGGTATTTGCGGCATATCTAGCCATATTTTTCCCCAATTCGGGGGCACCACCTTTTGTAGTATTATTATTAGTACTAGCCGTAGCCCTATTTTTCTTCAATATTAGTAATGCTGGGAGGCTGTTCCAGTTCAGTGAAATGGGCGGGTACATTCTCTTACTAATTGGTATCGCGGTAACTGGCATATTTTTAATACTGGCTCTATCAGAAATCAGTCTTTAGTGAATTCATGATACATGTAGGTGATTATTCGTGAATCAAAGGCTGAATAGAAATAATAACTTGGCCTTTTCAAGAATCGAAAAGGCCTTAATTATGTGTCTAAGTGTATTAGAGTTGACTAGAAAATTAAAAAATATGATAAACCAGGGAAGATGGAAAACAGTTTTATTCAAATCTCTGGTAATCTAGAGACCACAGGGATATAATATTGATCTGACATTTTAGGAGGGATTACAGCTCATGCAGCTTGGTATTATCGGTCTACCTATTGTAGGTAAAACTACTATTTTCGAATTGCTTACAGAAGGACGTCATAAAGGAGGAAGCGCTAGCAAAGCCAACTCAGCTATAGCCAGAATTCCCGATTATCGTATTGATTATTTATCTGAACTATATAAACCCAAGAAAACCACCTACGCTCAACTGGAAGTAGTAGATATTCCTGGTCTAGCACCCGGAAATGAGAAAGGAGCCTCAGTTTTTTTGGATGCAGTTAGACAGGCGGATGCGTTGCTGCATGTGGTTCGTGTTTTCGAAGATGATCTGGTGCCTATGGTGAGTGAAAAAATAGATCCCATAGAAGATATCGAACTGATTAGTTATGAACTTTTGCTTGCCGATTTAGATTTAATTGATAAACGGATTCAACGTATTAATTCAGGTAAACGTAAACCCCAGGCTGAAAAAGAACTGGGCCTTCTGGCGCGTTTGCGCGAAGCTCTTGAAAATCAGCAACCCATTACCACCGTTGAACTCAATGAGGAAGAACAAGCTATTATGAAAAGCTATCAGTTTCTGACCAACAAGCCTCTGCTGGTTTGCCTCAATCTTTCCGAAGCGGATTTAGTGTCAGGTCAATATCCTGGTCGTGAGCAAGTACAAGAATATTCACAGCGGTACGGTATACCAATAGTGGAGCTATCAGCCAGCATTGAACGCGATATTGCCGAGTTGGAAGAAGAGGAACGGGGTTTGTTTATGCAAGAAGCTGGTATAGATGAACCTGGCCTGGTCAAAGTTTCACGCAGTATGTATGAACGCCTTGGCCTCATCTCCTTTTTTACAGTGGGAGAAGATGAGGTCAAAGCCTGGACTATTGAAAAAGGTACTATAGCGCGAAAAGCAGCCGGTAAAATCCATTCTGATATTGAACGGGGTTTTATCAGAGCTGAGGTAGTAGAGTTTCAGGATCTAAAAGAAAAGGGCTCCATGGCGGCTGTAAAGGAACATGGACTGTTCAGACTAGAAGGTAAGGAATACATCATTAAAGACGGAGACATTGTGCATTTCCGCTTTAATATTTAGGTGGGGGATTTGTTGTGAAAGCTATTATTATCGGCGCAGGGAAAGTTGGGTTCAGTATTGCTCAGCTACTGTCTAGTGAAGAGCATGATGTGGTAGTAATAGAACAAGATGAGGAAAGAAGCCAAATAATTGATCAGGTTCTGGACGTGAAAGTAATCAATGGCAGCGGTGCATCCTGGAGAGTATTAGAAAATGCAGGTGTGCGCCAGGCTGACATGGTAGTAGCGGTGACTGAATTAGACGAACTGAATATGATATCCTGTCTTTTGGCCAAACAATACGGGGTGAAAACTACCGTGGCCCGCGTTCGCAGTACCGATTATGTGGAAACCCCCTACTTTTCTCCGGAGTCATTATTGGGCATAGATCTAATAATTAATCCGGAACGGGTTACAGCCATGGAAATTGCCAAAATTGTAATGAATCCTGTAGCTTTAAATGTTGAGTATTACTCTCAGGGCCGGGTACAGTTGATGGAGCTGTTAGTTGACGAAAACTCACCATTAGCAGGAGTAAAAATAAACACCCTGGATAGCTCCAACAAATATAACATTGTTGCTATCACCAGAAAACATCGAACCATTGTGCCAAGAGGCGACGACATCGTATATGCCGGTGACCATATATACATTATGGCCAATACTGATAATATGCAGGAAGTATTGCGAACAATTGGCGTACAGCAGCGCAAAGCTGAACACATAATTGTTTTGGGAGGTGGGCGCACTGGTTATTATATAGCCCAAATCTTAGAAGAAAAGCGTCAGCCTGTTAAGATTAAGATTATTGAAAAAGATCCTAAAAGAGCTAGGGAGGTATCACACCTAGTTCAAAATGCAATGGTTATAAACGGCGATGGCAGTGATTTGGATCTGTTAGAAAGTGAAAACGTAGGCCAAGCGGATATTTATATCGCAGTTAGCAATGATGATAAACTCAATCTGCTTTCCTCATTAATAGCGCGTAATCTAGGTGTGCCCAAGACTATTGCCAAAGTAAAAAGATCTGATATTATGCCTTTGATGCAACAGGTAGGGGTTGATGTTGTTTTTAGCCCTCGTCTTTTAACTGCCGGGGCTATATTAAAATATATACGCCGGGGAGACATTATATCAGTAACGGTTTTGGGAGAGGAACGAGCTGAAATGATAGAATTAATAGCCCAACCGGGTTCGATAGCTGTTAATAAAGAATTGTATAAGGTGAAATTCCCCAGAGGTGCAGTGTTGGGGGCAATTTCTCGCGGTGATACGGTCATAATTCCCAATGGTTCGAGTGTCATTAGGGCCGGGGATCGGCTGATCGTGTTTTCTATATTTAATAGCATTCATAAAGTTGAAAAACTGTTTATCAATGGAGGCAAACATTAATTGGTTCGGCGGGAAGTTGTTCTCAATTACGTAGGAAAGATTATTGTTATTATTGGTCTCGCCATGTTACTGAATGTAATATGGGCGCTGGTATATAAAGAAACAACCGTATGGCAATTACTAATAGCCTCTTTCATTACCATAAGTTTAGGGGGAGGACTAACTAAAACATACCATCACAATCAAAGCTTAAACTACCGGGAGAGTTTTGCTGTTGTCACCTTAGGGTGGATAGCAGCATCATTGGTAGGTACCTTACCATTTCTACTAACTGGCCATATACCATCATTTGCAGATGCTTTATTTGAAACGGTTTCCGGATTCACCACTACGGGGGCTAGTGTTTTAGCTGATGTTGAAGCCATGCCCTACAGTTTATTATTTTGGAGAAGTTTGACCCACTGGTTAGGCGGAATGGGCATTATAGTGTTATTTATATCAGTAATAGGCGGTATGGGATATGGAGCAAATCAGCTGTTTAAAGCGGAGATCACTGGCCCTGTATCCGATAAAATTAGTCCTCGGATTAAGGAGACGGCCCGTTTTCTTTGGATCACCTACGTCGTTTTAACCATAGTATTAATCATACTACTGTTAGCTGCGGGAATGGGTTTCTTTGACGCTGTGTGTCATGGGTTTAGCACTGTGGCCACCGGAGGTTTTTCCACTAAAAATCAGAGTATAGCCTATTGGGATAGTGGAGCTATACAGTGGATTATCATTCTCTTTATGTTTTTGTGTGGAGCAAGTTTTGCTTTGCATTATCAAGTGTACTCTAAAAGGACCTTAAAACAATACCTGGTGAATCGTGAATTCCGCATGTATTCTTTACTCATCATCATAGCAACAGCCATAGTTATATTAGGCCTCAACCTGGGGAATGGCATAGAGCACAAGGTACGGGAAGCAGTTTTTCAAGTAGTATCTGTAATCACCACTACCGGTTTTTCAACCATAGATTATGACCAATGGGCACCTATGGGCAAAGGAATACTCTGGCTGTTAATGCTGGTAGGAGGCTGTGCTGGCTCCACTGCCGGGGGTATTAAGGTAATCCGTCATTTAATATCCTTACAAAGAGTTGGCATTGAACTGAAGCACATGCTACATCCCCGAGCTATGATATCGCAAAAATTTGGTGATAAGTTCCTGGATGAAGCTTTGGTTACCAATGTTTTGCAGTTTATTTTCCTCTATGTATTTATAGCTGGTCTAGGTACATTGGTTATGACCGCTCTTGGACTTGATTTGCTCAGCAGTTTAAGTGCATCCATAGCTTGTCTGGGAAATGTGGGCCCGGGATTTGCAGCAGTAGGCCCTGCGGTAAACTACGGTTTTATTCCTGACATTGGTAAATACGTTTTGTGTTTATTAATGCTTCTAGGCCGTTTGGAAATCTATACTTTTATATTGGTATTCATACCGGACTACTGGAGAGAATAAAACCTTCGGTTTATATACAGACCTTTTATTTTCACAAGCACAAGAGACCGTATTGCACGCACTTCATCGATAAGACATATTATGCATTATATAATCGGTGAAGGAGCATTTTAATGCGAAAAGTATACAGCCAAAAACCATCAGTTTTGATGCCACCTTCCGTTGCTTCACAACTTCCGGCAACTATTATCCTTCAAGCCGGAAATCGTTCAGTTAAAGTTGCAGTCGCCACAGAGCCTGGAAGTTCTGTTGAATATGGAAACCAACTTATAGTGCTGCCAACCGCTGCTCGAGGGATGGGAATACCCTCGTGTCCTTATCGTATCTTGAAACAGGATGAAACGAGTGTTAGAATTGGCCCTCTGGTTGGTATATTAGCAGCTGGAAGACCAAATGAAACTAACCAGTCTGAAAAAGCCAGGCGATTATACAGACAGCTTATTCTCCGAGGATGGGAAAAAGGTATATTTATATACTGCTTTTCTCCTCAAGACGTTTCCTGGGGACGAGGCCTAATTCGCGGTTATACCTTCAGTCCCAATGGCAAATGGTTAGCTGGCACTTTCCCCATACCTGATGTGGTATACAATCGAATCCTATATCGGAGTACGGAAAATCAAAAAATGGTGCAAAAATTATTGGAAGGCTTTGATAAATATCCAGGGGTCTATCTTTTTAATCGACGTTTTCTTAATAAATGGGAGGTCTCTAGAGTACTTGAACAGGATCATAGAACCCGACATTGGGTTCCGGAAACCTTACCTTTCTCCGCCAACAATCTACAGCTATTGCTAAATCGTCACCAGGAATTGTTCCTCAAACCATATCACAGCAGCCGAGGCCAAGGAATCATAAAAATTGAGCGTACCCATGACGGTAGGGGATTTCGTTACGGACGTTCAGAATGGAAGGGTAAAAACTGGATTTACGTGCCCACCTATAACAGACTCAACTCCAAATTAAGACAAAACATTGGTTATCAAAAACGGTACCTTATTCAGCAGGGCATAGAATTAGCTCGCCTGAGAGGCAGGGTGTTTGATTTACGAGCCCAAGCGCAAAAAGACCGGAGAGGAGAATGGGTATTAACCGGAGTAGGAGTACGAGTGGCAGCTCAAAACCGCTTTGTAACACATGTGCCCAATGGTGGCTCCAGAGCTGATTTTGATAAAGTTATCAAGGAGGTGTTTGACAGCTCGAAAATACAGAGTTCCATTGAGCAAGAGTTAAACAGTATCGGCAGTATAGTACCTCAGGTTTTAGAGGACGGATTAAAGATTTCACTGGGTATTTTATCGCTGGATATTGGGGTGGATACATCAGGGAAATTATGGATCTTAGAAATAAATTCTAAACCTGCCAGATTTGATGAAACTGAAATACGGTCTAAACATATGCAACTATTGATTGATTTTTTTATTTTTGCAGCTGAACACAATTCTAAAGGAAGGTAGTCTTATGAATTTGACTATTCTGTACCAAATGAATTCGGTTGGGGAAAAGCTGCTGAATACTATGCAAAAAATATTTGATGAGGTTGAGTATAGAGTCTTATCAATCAATAATGTGAATTATTATCAAATTGATCGCATAGACCATTTTTCATCGGTACGCAGGATAATTAACACCCCCAGAGCGATTCGCAACAGTATAAATATGGAAGAAATCGCTGGAATACTAAAAGCTAACAACATTTCCCATGGTTTGTTAGAAGAAGAAAGTGTAAACCGAAGTTACGAAGTAATAATCGTTGATTTGGAGACGATTTCGATAAAAGTCACTACATTCATAAAAGGTAAACAGCAGACCAAGTACATTCGGGAGAGAGACAACCAGAAGATAGCTGATTTAGCAAGAAGAGTCAGCTATTTAGTGGGTTTAGACATCGCGCTGGTGACTATCGTCTTGACTGCCAGGCGTCGTTATAAAGTTGTAAGTATTAATTCCTCACCAGAAACCCGGGATAAAGATTTTGAGCGTATGATTGAAAAAATAAAAAGAATTGCACAAAGGGAGCATGATCTTAAGAATATACAGGTTAAAATGGGGGCTGATCCTGAGTTTATGATAGTTAACAGTAAAACGGGGAAAATGATATCGGCATCAGAGTTTTTCCCCCGGGACGGAATAGTAGGCTGTGATAATATAAGGGTTCCAAACCGTCAACAGCGTCCCATTGCGGAAGTGAGGCCGCGTCCAACTACATCTCCGCTGGAGCTAACTACCAATATAAGGCAGGCACTTGTTAGCGCATCTCGATTAGCACCGTATAAGAATACGCGTTGGATGGCAGGAAGTCAACCGGTAACCGGCTATTCCATAGGTGGACATATACATTTCAGCAATATTCGTCTGGATGGTGGACTGCTTAGAGCACTGGACAATTATCTGGGAATTCCCATATTTTTAATTGAAAACCCTGTAACAGCCGCGAAAAGAAGAAAGAAGTATGGTTTCATTGGAGATTATCGTATAAAAGATCATGGCGGCTTTGAATACCGTGTCTTAGGGAGCTGGTTGATCAACCAAAAAATTACTACAGCTGTGCTATGTCTGGCTAAAATTATTGCTAACCGCTATGCTGAGATTCCTCAGAACTATCTTAATACCGCTGAAGCTCAGAGAGCTTTCTATAAAGGTGATCAAGAGTATTTTCGACCCATTTTCAACTCATTATGGTCCAACCTAGAAAACTTAGACCTGTATCAAGAATATAAAGAAGAATTGCAAATAATACCAGAAATGATAACGAACCATGTGATTTGGGACGAAAAAAGCGATTTGAGAAAGGGCTGGAAACTGGGGCAACCACCTAAAAAACAGTACAGTGGTAGTAAGGCAATGGGCAGGCCATCTTCAGTTATATCAGCGGGAAGAACAATAAACCCCAGCTCATATTTTTCAGGTGGCACCTCACGAACCAGTACATCTTTGCGTTCTTCACAGGCGCGAGGTTCTTATAGAGTGAATAGTGACCGGAGGTCAGCAACCACAACCCAACGTGGTCGAATTGCCTCCGGTCAAATTCGCTCCTCCAGCAGAACCAGTATTATTCGATAAACGGTTTACTAACGCATATTTAATGTGCTTAACAACTTATTAACAGCCTGAACATGGTAACCAACCCGGACTGACAAGGATGGATTATCACAAGTTTCAAAAATCATAGCTCGTACCCCCAGGTATTGACCAGCAGCTCGGGCCAAACTACCTTTGACCGGGTAACGGAGCAAGGAAAACTTTTTAATTGAACTGCTAATGCCTCTATTGAGGTCATTTACTATGGCCTGAGCAGTGGTCTTGGTAGAATTGGCTGGATAATAGATTAGGGTTTGTCCAACTGAACTGGTTTTAGGATTCTTGTAATAGTCATAACCTTCATGAAGATCTATTAACCAATCCACATCATAATCCTTAATAGCACCGTAAATTGCCTTAGCTAAGACAGTTTTAGGTGCCTGGCTGGCTGATTGTGGGAACGAACGGTTCAGATCACTATACCCTTTGGCTGCCCGCCGGTTAGCCTTGATGGCTAATTGGTTTGCTTCCGGTATAACTAATAGGGTTCCCCGGGAAATCTTGTATTGGGATATCTTACGGGCTGCAGTATAACCAGCCTTTTCATTTCCATGTACACCACCCACAACCATTACAACAGGTCCTGGCTTCCCGCTGTTTATCACATACATTGAAGTAGCATATTTTGTACCTGCTGCCAGTGTTTTAACTTGTACGTCAGAGTTGGAACTGGTTGGCGTTGCATAAACAAAGCTGCAATAACTGGATTCTTCTCCAGCTTGATTAATGGCTTTAACCTTTAAGGTGTACTTTTTGCCATTGGTTAAGCCAGTTAAACTGTAGCTTGTACCACTGGTAAACACAGACTTGTAGGATCCACCAGCAGGCTTGTAAGCCAAGCGATAGTGTTTTAAGTCCGTTTCAGGGTTCTTATTCCATTGGACATCTAATCTGCCATCACCAATGGAAACCACCTTTAATCCTTTGGGCACACTTGGTGCTGAAGCTTTTGAGGTGGTTGCTAAAGGCTTCAAAGCAGGAAGCTGATTAGAATTGGACACCGAGGTATGATATGTATAGGGGATCCCGTTCATTCTAATCGTTATGGCTTCAGGATCGCAGATCTCGTCAGTATTGGCGAGATGTGGGCTCGATGGAGCTATGGTAGATATGGTCAGCCCCTTGGCATCCTGTGGCAGTACTGTTAGAGTTGACCAAGTTAAGATACCAATAATGAGTACTGCCATACAACGTGAAAGGGTAGTTCTTACTTTTTGCAAAGATTATCACTCCTTTCCTTTGCAAAGCTTTCTTTACAAAAAAGTAAGTACTACCCAAAATACTACAAGAATTGACAATATCCTTCATTTTAACCATAGTAAATTATGGCAAATCAAACCGTAATATGGTTAAACAGGAAGTTTATTGGCTCTGCCTGGTCGCTATATTGGTAAATGGTTTCCTTTATAGCAGATATGATCAAGTCTGATTCGGCAAAGTTAGCGGTTACTGCGGAAAACCCAATTTGGGAACGTTGCCAAAGCTCGTGGTAATCAACTTCACTGACCGACACGTTAAAACGCTTTCTTATTCGCGCAATAACTGCATGAACCGTTTTGCGCTTTTCCTTTAGTGAGGTAGAGTAGGGTAGATGCAAATCAATGGTCCCGTAAACTACAAACATAGCTTGAAATACCGCCTTTCAATAAAATAGTCGGAATAAATCAATACTTAGTCGAAATGTATTGTATATTGTCTGAAGTTTGATATCATTATAGGTGTATAAAAATATTTAATATCATCGCTACCAGGGGGATATTGGATGAATATAGAACAATTTGAAGTTTTTCGCACTATAGCCCAAGCAAAGAGTTTTACTAAGGCAGCTAAAATACTAAATTTCACCCAGCCAGCGATAAGTTCCCAGGTTAAAACGTTAGAACAAAACTTAAATACAACTTTGTTTGAACGATGCAACACGGGAGTCAAGCTCACGGAAGCAGGACGAAAATTCTATGAATACGGTGAACGTATTCTGGCTATATACGCTGAGATGGAACGGGAAATAGCCAATATATCTGGGCATAATAAAGAATTCATCAATGTCGGTGCTAGTTATACAGCTGGGAATTACTTTTTACCTGCATCTATAATAACCTTTAAAGAGCTGCATGATAATGTTCATATTAGGTTGGATATTGGTCATAGTAATGATATTATCAATTCCATAAAAGATCGTTCTCTAGATTTAGGAGTTATAGAAGGAGATTCCTACTCAGATAAAGATCTTGATGTCTATAAAGTAAAAAGCAATGAATTAGTGTTAATTGCTCCACCTTATAATCGCTGGTTTACTAGCCACATGGTTACATTAGAAGAACTTATGCAAGTACCCTTTATTGCTCGGGAAGAAGAATCAAGTATTCGCCATTTCTTAGACTCAAACTTAAAGAGCCAAGGAATTAGCTTTGAAGATTTTAACATAGTGACAGAGATAAGCAACTTTGATGCTATTAAGGAAGCCGTTATGAGGAATAAAGGGATATCCCTAGTGCCATTACCAGTAGTACAAAGGGAAATAACGGAGGGGCATCTTACTCGATTGGAAGTTAAGGGTCTCGAACTGGCCTGGGATATGAAAGTAATAATTCGAGCTAATGAAACATTAACTGGATTAAAAGAGGAGTTTTTAGAATTTATTACTGACCCCAATACTATGTGGAAAGCTGAAACCGATTATAATAAGAATCAAAAGATGAGGTTCATTTAAAACTAAAGCTAATAAATTAATAATAATAAATTGGTTAATTAATCAACCTTATTAAAAAAACCTGGTAACACCAGGTTTTTTATATTTGCTACTGTCTTGTTATTTTTTTAACTTCCGATAACGAATATTATGTAAACTAGCATGAAAGTCTGCTGGTTACCTGGTTTAATACGGTGCTAGTTTACATTAATATTCATTTCTAATTATGTGGATCATATATGCACTATTGTTCATG
>CZCB01009309.1_pt1 | contig 13325 bp, 12 predicted proteins | sample 591991 | NCBI WGS metagenome assembly CZCB01 (sample SAMEA3556809, study PRJEB10932) | anaerobic digester metagenome | reverse complement strand
GGAAGTGGAAATACCACACCCGGGCATCATTTGAGAGTTACTCCCTTGAGTTCATCCATCATCATGCAGACAACTACCGCTGGGGATACGTGGGGAACCTGGGAAGAGAAGAGGAAGTGGATCGCTTTACCCACTGCAAAGCAGTGGTCACAGAGTTGGCCCATATGGATCCTGTCAAGCTCTGTGTTGAGTTTAAGGCCCTGGGTACAGAGCTGGTAATCATGACCCACTACGGCCTTGATTGGGAGAACCGAGTAGAAGACATCAAAGACATAGCAGAAAAATCCGGCTGCAGAGTACTGCCTGTGGAGGACGGGGAAGTTGTAGAGCTCCTTCCGAAATGAGGAAGGAGCCCTTTCACTAAGCACGATCCTCAAAGAAGCTAATGGTGACACCGCCCAGCATCTTTGCCAACATAGTTCTAGGTGACCACTCCTTACCTTTCTGAAAACTATGATTTGCTTCTGTTCATTGCATATTTTTCGGACTTACCTGGCAGGAATCGGAAGTCAATTGCAGACTCATTGCAGAAATTGGATTGTGGCCACGTACACAAGTACTCCTTGCTCCCTGCTAAAGGAGCATGCCTCAACCTACGCGCCACTCCGAGGGAGGTTGGTTGCTCGATGAAACAAAAACTAGCCCTTATTGCACTCCTGCTCAGCGCAGCCCTGCTGGCTGGTTGCCTGTCCGTTGGAGACGGCAGCCCAGGATACGAAATAACCGTCCGTTTGGTGGATGGGGAAACACCGATGCCCAATGTAGAAGTGCTGTACAGCGGACCTCAGATTAAAGGCGGTTCCGCAGGATTCACGGACAGCCGAGGGGAGGTAACCATCACATCACTTAAGGGCAAGGTGGATGTGCTGTTTGCCCTGGACGGCTACGATGCTCCAGTACACCTTCTCACCACAGACCATCCGGGAGTATATGCTATTTCTGGAGTGCCAAGAACGCCTGGGATCTACATCGATTGGTACGGTACGGCGCCGGACGGCTACGATGTCATGCAAGTGGATTGGTACTGCCAAGACCCGCAGTACAACACCTATTGGGCGGTGTTCAACTGGGATAAGGGCTATGCCGGCTTTCAGCAGAGACACGACGGCAGAAAACTGCTCATGTCCCTGTGGGACTTGGATGATGGAACCCAGCCCGACGTTGAATACGCCCCTTACGGTCTATACGGCTCCTTCGACCACGAAGGAAGCGGGTCCTTTGCCTTTACGGACTACGAATGGAAGGAAGAGACCTGGTACAGCATGCGCATTCAGCGCTGGGAAGAAGACGGCAAGACCTATTACGAGCAGTGGGTGCGAGAAGAAGGGGGCGAATGGCTGAAAACGGCAGTGATCAGCTATCCTGCTGAAGGCCCCCGCTTCCGGAGCAACGGGATGTTCCAAGAGGATTGGGAAGGTAACAACCTGGGGCGTAGTTGCAGACTGCGGAACATGTATGCCCGCAACCTAAAGACCAAAACATGGGAATCCTGGAACAAGTACTACGTGACCACGATGTATATTCCCGTCATTGAGCACCTCAGCACCATACCTGGTTCTGTGTGGGAATACGTCTTTTGGGATATAGATTACGGTGTCGACTGGGATCTAGGCCCAAATGGAGAATACGTGTGGATTAAGAATGGAGGCGGAGATTTCAACGGCAACGGTAAGGAGATACCTGTAGTTTACACTGTAAACCAACCGCCCCAGCCAGGCGATACCAGATGGCTTGAGTAACAAACAACGTAAGCATCAGCAATCTGGCCACATCGAAAACTCCCTTGGACTGATGGTCATAGACTCATCAGAACAAGGGAGTTCATTTCTGTGACTGTACGAATCAGACCCAATTGATCGAAAAAACCTGTGTGGTACGCCGACCAATCAGCCTGTAAGCTAAGATACCCAGTACTCCATAACCGCAGCCCAGATCCAGCACTTAGTCTCCCTCTGCAAAATCAACCAGGGATAATATGGCGAGGGTCCGCTGATCGATGTGGGCAGGCGAGAAAACACCATCCCATGTCAGCCAACACTCTGCGCACCAGTTCAGAACCAATTACCCGTCCCTGATATCCACGAAGCTCTTCTCAAGATCTCCTGGTGCTCGCCCCATCCGGGCGACTAGATGAACCCACAGAAAGGCCGGATGACTCAATAGAGATCGGCTGTGTCCTGTACTCAATCACTGAGAACACTTCCCCTGTTTCTCAGGGTTCGGAACACCCGCTCCAAGTCTACAATTAGTTCAGGAAACAGGATAGAGTGGGCGTGTTCTGGGGCTTTAAAAGTAAGGTGATGGGCGATTCTCCCCGCCTCAAAGCCGTAAACAACAACAGTCTTGTTCAGGGGATCAGCAATCCAATACTCCCTAACGCCGCCATCCATGTACAGAGACAGCTTTTTCACCAGATCATGCAGCCGGCTTGCTTCTGAGAGTATCTCGCAGACTAGGACGGGTACTCCTTTGTAATACCCGTCATCACCCAGGTATTCGGCCATATCACAGATCACCATCAAATCAGGCTGCACCACGTTGATGTCCTCTGGCCAGCGCTTAATGGTAATGTCGTAGGGAGCGGCAATGGGTATGCACTCTGTGCCGTCAAAGAAGCGGTAAAATGCCCCGAACAGTTCCGTCAAAGTCAGCTGATGATCTGTCTTGGGCGATGCCAGCAGAAAGATCTCTCCATCGATGTACTCATAACGGTCTTCACTCTCCTTGGTGAGGTCCAGGAACTCCTCATAGGTCGCTTTCGTCAGGCCGTACCCGCGGACAAGTGCAGATTCGGCCAGACGGCTGCCATCGCGCTTAGGTTGGAAAGCAGTCATTATGGCCACGTCTTGGCCGTTGCGGGTGATTATGATGTCCTGTTCCTGGGCCAACATGAGCAATCTCCCGAAGTTGTTTTGGGCCTCGGTGGAACTGATCCTCCGCATCGTGACACCTCTTTGGATAAATTAGCTAAACTAGCTAATTTAAGAATAATATGAGGTAGATTGGGTGTCAACTCTAACAGGATGTGTATCAAGTGGGAATGGGGTTCTGCATGTTATCGATTCGCCTGTCTGTAGGCCTAGGGCATAGTGTTCCTGTCTTCGTTTTGTCCATCCTCACCACCAAACAACGATGACACTTCTCTGATATCTTCAGTCGCCACGAGCAGCCGATCACCCATCGCTCTAGCGTTCCTATCCTGCGTCCTGCTTTGAGGCGGTCTTCATCCGCGTCTCCCCCACTGTCGCCTGCCGCCGCTTCGGCCATGGCCTGGCCTCTTTCGCTGGCAGATTTCTCGTTTAGGGCAGAATCAGAGCGCACCAGAGCCCAGCGGATCAAGTAGTTTGCAGGGTGGGACAGAAACACAATCAAGAAGACCAAGCGATAGTCCACATCAAATCTCGGTGTGCACTCCATCCAGCTCGAAACGACGGTAAGGGCTACAGGCACGGCATAGTTGAGTTCATAGACTGAAAAGTTTGTGTGCGCCCAGACTCGCCTTATGTAAAATCGACTGGGAGTTCCAGGCAGCCCACCAGAATAGACACCAGAGAAAAAGCAATCCATTCGCCGAAAGAGATGTCACGCGGCAGCAACCACCCACTCGCAGCCAGAAGCCATCAGTGGATCGAAAAATCCCAGCATTGCTTGGGCCAGTATTCATAGTCCCTGATCAAAGTTGGCATTAACAGAAATGAAGGCGAGATGCTCAGAGCAGTCACCTTGCTGTCACTTTCGCACAAGACACTTAACCCCACAAGGTTTAGTTAGGACACTTAGCCTTGTAGGGTTAAGAAAAAACCGGGCAATACGCCGGGTGCTTAGTTGGCAAAGAAGGCTTCCTCTAGCATGAGGCACAGAGTATGATACACTGCCTGGTGCAGTTCCTGCACCTTATAGGTCTCATCCTCAGGAACGCATATGGTTACGTCACACAGTTCTTTCAGCCTACCACCTACCCTACCAGTGAACCCGATGGTTCTGAGTCCGAGCAGTCTGGCGACCATAACAGCGTATACGGTGTTTAGCGAGTTACCACTGGTGCTTAAGGCTACCAAGACATCACCGGGACGCCCGTAGCCAAACACCTGTTGCGCGTAGACCAGGTCGAAGTTCACGTCATTGCCGAAAGCTGTCAACAGACTCTGCTGGCTGGTAAGGGAAATCGCTGGAAGGGCCCCCTGCAGATGCTGGGCGATGAAACCCCCGTCCTCTCCGAAGAGATCCTCGGCCCTTTGGGCAAATTCAGGGTTAGGCGGGCGCCTGCGCACAAAGCCCTTCATCAGCTCCCCAACAATATGCTCGCTGTCGGCCGCGCTTCCTCCATTGCCGCAGATCAAAGCCTTGTTGCCCTGGCCAAATGACTCTCGCCAGAGTTCAAAAGCCACTTGGACATCTGTTAAACAGGTAGCTAAATTCGGATACCTTGCTTCCAGAACATCAAGATGGCGAATCATCGAACCTCACTCCGCTTAGTCGTTAATTTGTGCCATAGACTGGAGATCGTTTCGCGGTGATCGCCCTGAACGTAATAGCTAACGCCACCGTCCCGCACGGTACGCACCAAGATGGTTTTCCAAAAACGATGGTAGTACTCGGGCTGATCCTTACTGGGCTCACTGCGGTAATCCCGCGACTGGATGGGCTGCATGTCAAACACTGCCGTCGTGATGTCCACAATCCTTCTACCTTCCTGATGAGCCACATTGCGGGCCATGGACAAGGCCTTGAGGTAGACCTCGGGTCCCATGATCGCGGTGCCTACGTTAAGGAGAACTCCCCCTTCGAGCTGACTTACACTGTGGGCCAGAGTCAGAAAGTCCCTGTGACTTCCGGCGCCAAAGCTTGCCCCATCGAAATTCGGATGGGCGTGGATAATATCTTGACCGATCGATACGTGCACCGTTACGGGAACACGCAGTTCAAAGCCGGCGGCCATAATGCTCAGATCCTTGTTGGGGAAGTTCCCCTCGTAAATGGCTTTCCCCAATGCCTCGCCTATACCGTAACCCTGACCAACACCCTCTCTGACAATGTCATTTATGCCGCCCGTTTCCTTCCAGAGGCCGAATTGCCCAGCGCTTATATACTGAGCCACATTCTCGGATGTACCGCCAATAAGAGATAACTCGTACTCGTGAATGGCACAGGCTCCGTTGAATCCCACATGTGTCACGAAACCTCTGCGCATCAAATCAATGACAAAGCGACTCATGCCCGTCTTGATGACATGCCCACCCATGAGTAGAATCACTGCAGCATTCTGCTCCCTTGCCGCGATAATGCGCTCGACCAAAGCGTCTAGTTCGGAAGATTCCATGGGCTGATCGCACGCAAGCTCTTTAACGCCCGTCAGAGGCAAGTCGTGCTGCCTTTCTGCGAGAGGTTTGAGCTTGACCTTCCTCACATCAAAGACTGGATACATGAGCTTCCTCCCCCAGTAAATGTTCCAAGAGCATGTCAACACATTCAAAACCACCAATAATGACGTCGGCTCCAGCCTGCAGCAAGCGGCTGCGCTTCCACTGATCGATTCCCTCACGCCGCTTTTCATCCGATGCCACACCCACGGCATAGCCGCCCACTGCTTTCACGTTTTCGATCTCCACGAAGCCATCTCCGAAACCCAAAAGTGTCTCTCCCGCCGGGATTTTGGGCAGAATGAGGTCGCGGATCACCTGTTCTTTGGAAGACTTTTTATAATCATCCAGTGCACCGTAGATGCCTCCGTTGAAGAAATGGGCGACTCCTAAGGCTCGGGCTTCTTCCACAACGTACTCGTGATCAGTGCCACTGGCCAGGTAAAGGGTAAGCCCACGCTGGCGCAGCTGCTCCAAAAGCTTTCTGCTGCCGGGTACCAGCATATCCTCCTGGGGTATGCTTCCGTTGCTCAGACCAGCTACCCTATCTGCTATGTGCCTGAGGATCCTCCGGTTGTACTCAGCCTTGAACTGAGCAGGATCCGCCTCCACACCGTATCTTCGCATCTCTTCAGCCAAGTAGATGCATTGGTAAATTGTCTGCTCACCAGTGAGGCGGTCCACAAACTCCCGTACATGATCCCAAACCTGATCTCGACTCATATCGGTGGCCACTTCCGCCAACACTTCTGTGAAGTAAGAGTACATAATCGACTGCCAGCCCTCGCGGATCAATGATAGAGTCCCATCAAAATCGAACAACACAGCTCGGAAGTTGCGATCCACAGGCTTGTTTACCCATTCGATTTTGGTCACTGATTCAGCTCCTTCTCGTCGACCTTGGTGACTGGATTCTGGTAAACGCATTCCATGGCTATAGCGGCTGTTCCCAACAGGAACGACTCCTGTCCGAAAGCGGACAGCCTTACCTCGACCCCTTTGGCAATATTAGGAGCAAGCCGGCTTAAGAGAGTCTCTTTAGCCTTGTCAAACCACAGAGGACCAAACCAGGTCATTTCGTCACCAAAGATAACCACATTACAGCCTAACAGGTTGACTGCACTGGCCACGGCCACGCCTGTAAAGAAAGCCGCTCGTTCCACTTCTTGGCGCACGAGATCGTGTCCGCTGTGAGCCAGAGCTACATAATCTTCCAGGTTCTTTGCGGGCCCTAGGCCTAGCTCTTCCATACGCCTCAAAAAGGCTTTACTGGAAGCGTAGTTTGTGAGGCAGCCTGTTCCCCCGCAGTCACACTCAGGGCCGTTGTAATCCACCGACACGTGGCCTAAGAGACCTGCAGTACCCTGGGAACCGTGATGGATTTCACCTTCCAGAACAACGCCCACGCCGATGCCGCGTCCCACGGCGACGTAGATCAGGTCCTGATTTTCCGCCAACTTGCCGAATGTATACTCCGCTAAAGCAGCAGCGTTGGCGTCGTGCTCCACAATAGTAGGCACCCTAAACCGTTCGTACACCAAATCCTTGATGGGCACATCGCGCCAATCAGTGGCCCCATGCAGATAGGCGATCTTGCCTTCTTTGAGATTCAGGGGTCCTGGTGTCGAAAGACCTATGGCCTGGACTTTGCTCCCCACCCCACTCTCCTCAACCACAGCTTCCATGCAGTCGAGCATCTGCTCCAAAACCCGTTCCGTTTGCTCAAAGGCCGCTATGGCTGCCGTCTTGGAGTTGAGGACTTCGGCATAGGGATTGAAAATCCGGCAGGCAATTGTGCTGCGGGAAAGCCTCACTCCGAGCACATAGAAGCCCTCAGGGTTGATGGCCAGCCCCACTGCTCGCCTACCCCTTTTTCCAGAAAGGAAACCCGTTTCCATGATGTATCCGGCTTCCATAAGGTCACGGACGATGTTGGTTACGGTAGCAGGGGTGAGCCCGACTAGATCCGAAAGCTGCTTCCTGGACAGCACACCTCGACATCTGCTCAGAACATGCAGAATTGAAGCTTGATTGTTCTTCTGTACGTCCTCGATGTTCTTGCCAAGAGTACCGTGTTCCATAATCACACCACCAACCATGCAATGTTAGATCAACAGGGGGAGGAAGTCCAAGAGACTATCCCCTTGTCCTAAGAGAAGACTCTCCACACCGCTCTGTGCTAGGTTGCCTGTGTTCAGCCCCAGTACGGCAAAACCCGCTAGATGTGCGGAAATCACTCCTGCCGTGGAGTCCTCAATACACACGACGTGCTGCCATTCTTCTTCCTTAAGCCCCAGGCCAACCCGTACCGCCTCCAGATACAGCCAGGGATGTGGTTTGGACACCAACCCGCCTAGCGTACTGGCCTGGCCAACAGCACCATAGCTTCCCGCAGTGATGATCACATCATAAAAACGTTCAGGAGGGCCCAGGTCTAGCTTCCGGAAGATCAGTTCCAGCTCCAACATGGCCTTGCGCTTGGAGGCAGACGTCACGAGCCCAAGCCGCACCCCCGCTTGCTTAAGGGTAACGAGGAACTCCCTCAAACCGGGGCCGGGTTCTAAAGCAACTCCATCAGGCTGAGCCAGTTCTGCCAACCGTTCTTCCACAACAGTGTTGTGCACAGCCTTAAGTTCATCAAGGGAAGCAGGCACACCGTATTTGACCTGGCAATAGGCCAGATGCTCCCGCGTCGAATACCCCGACACATGCGGCAGGTCAGCCGCGCTGAACCTAAACGAACTGTCACCCAGCACCCGGGACACGGTTACCCGAATAGCGTCAATCCAATAGTGTTCACTGAGTACCGTAGTCCCATCTAGATCCATTAGGACCGCCTTGGCCGGTTTAGCAAAGGTTGTTTCCCGAAGGGGGTAGCGAACTGGGAAGTCGGCAGGCACCTTTACCAGGGCGAAACGCTCATTCCCTTGCCCTATGAACTGCACCCTGCCGTCCTTCGTCTCTAGAAGGATCGTACTTCCCTGCTCAGAACCCCTATCCGATCCACTGAAATAGTCAAGCAACAATCTGCACCCGCCTTTCCCACCATCTCAGCCTCTGGCCCACAGTTCCGGGTTGAAGAGCGGGCTTTCTTCGAAGTTCTTCGGCTCTAAAACATGAAGGCTGCCGGGCTGATCAAAGAGCTTGCCAGGGTGGATACTGTTGAAACTGGGACCCGTTAGCTCCTTGGCAAACACATCCTCCACTTTCCCACCTCGGATCAAGATTCCTCCCCACCCCGTAAAAGTACCTACTGCATAGGAAGTAGATGGAAAGACAATGTGCAGCTTTTCCCAGTACTTCCAGGCATGGTGTGTATGGTTGTGACCAGACAGCACAGCCTGGACTTGGGGATACTGGTTTATCAGTTCACACAAACCTATATCAGGAAACCTGTCGTCAATCCAGTTGCCCACTGGCAGTAAGGGACGGTGTGAGCAAATGATAGTGCTCATGTCACCGCTGTCCAACTCTTCCTTGAGCCACTGATATTGGCGCTCTTCCAGAGTGTGGCCGTAGGCATCTACCTGCCTATCAATGCAGACAAAGCGGATGTCGTTATGGGTAAACGCATAGTAGAATCCTCTAGAGCTTTCTAGAGGCGGCCAATATGGCCTTTTCCACGTTTCGTAGGCCCTGCTAAACTCAGCAGGAAGATCCCCCAGACCGTGCTCATGATTGCCACTTATGCAGTAAACCGGAATGTCTTGAATGCGCTCAACGATCTCAAAGAAGAGGTCGTACTCGACAGCGAAACCGTACTCAACCAGGTCTCCGCCAAGGATAAGCAAGTCCGGCTTAGGGTCAAGCAAACCGATCTCATACAGCGCCAGTTCCAGCTGCCTCTTGGTGCTCACCAGGTGGCGGTAGTGCCCTGGCAGGCCAGCATAGCGTTTCAAACCCTTCTCTTCCGCCGTGTAAAAACTTTTGTGCAGATGAGTATCCCCTACCCAGACCACTAGCGTGGTATCGGCGGGCTCGTAGCGAGCTTGGAGGAGCTGATTTGCTTCTTCCATGGAGGTACGCGCCCGTGCCTTATCCTCTTCTGTGAGGTTCCGTTCGTAAACATACTCCTTCATGGCGTCACCCCTTTACTGAGTCTCCAACCAGACCTTCCACGATCCGGCGCCTCAGCAGCACAGTAAACAGTATAGGCGGAACGATGATCAGAGTGGAGATAGCCCCAACCTGCGACCACAAAACATCCTGCACCGTTACAAACCGTGAGGCGGCCACGGTCACTGTCTGCGCCTTCCGTATCGTGAGAATTAAGGGATAGAGAAAATCGTTCCAGCTGCGCAGAAACGTGAACACGCTGGCGCTGACCAAACCGGGCATGGCAATGGGCAACATGATGGAAAACAGAGTCCTGGTATCAGAGGCGCCGTCTATTCTAGCAGCCTCTTCTATCTCGATGGGAATCTGGCCAAAGAACTGCTTCATCGTCCAGATTACAAACGGCAGAGTGTAGGTCAACTGCGCCAAAATCACACCTAGGCGCGTGTCGATCAAACCAAGCCGGCGGATGAGAATAAAGAGTGGAAAGGTGATCACCATGGGAGGAACCATCTGTACCACCAACACAACCAGGGTGAGCCACTCTCCGCCTGTATTGTAGCGCGCGATGCTGTAGGCTGCCAAAGTACCAACGATCAATGAAATGGTCAAGGTAGAAAACGAGATAACCAAGCTGTTCAGCAAAATCGGCAGGAAGTCGCCGGAAAGCAGCTGGATATAACTATTGATATTGGGCTTAAACACAAACACTGGGGGCAGCCTGGTGATCAGTCCCTCTGGCTTAAGGGACATGGACACAATCCAATAAATGGGAAAAAGCGTAACAAGGATGTAGACCCAGATTAAACCATTAGAGGTCCAGGATCTTAGTTTCGCAAGTCTCATGCAAGTCCCTCCTGGTGTCCGCTAGTCATTGTAGGCCGAGACAAGTTTTAGGGAAATCAAGCCAAACAGAAAGGCGATGCCGAGCATGACAACCCCTCCCGCGCTGGCCAGACCGTACTCCATGTTGGCAAAACCAGTCCTCTGAATGTAGGTACTGATCGTCTCGGTCGCGCTTCCCGGACCACCGCCAGTCAGTACAAACACTTTATCAAACACCCGCAGAGAATCGGTAATGCGGAAGTAAACGGCCACGAGCAGCACGGGCCTAATCAAAGGCGCTACAATGCGCGTCATCACAACGCGGCTCGACGCCCCCTCTAGCTTGGCCACTTCGTACAAGGACGTATCGATGGATTCCATGCCTGCCAACACGAAGAGGAACATGTATGGAGTCCACTGCCAAACGGCCACGGCCATCACAGTGATCCTAGCCAAAATGGGGTCCCCCAAGAAGTTCACTGTCGAAAACCCTAATGCCTTAATGAAGTAGTTGAGCACCCCAGTGCTTACATCAAAGAGCGGCCTCCAAACTAACGCCCCGGCAATGTCCGCCACCATCGTTGGGAAGAGCAGCAGTGTCGTTACCAGGGTTTTCTGCAAACGACTCATGCGGTAGACAGCACTGGCCAGCCAGAAGCCAAGTAGAGTCTGTACGCCGACAGTGCCTAAAGCGTATCCCAAGGTGTGGGCGATTGCCCGGAGGAAAATGGGGTCGTTGAACAATTTCTGGTAGTTGCGAAACCTAATCCAACGGTATGACTGGTTCAACAGGTTAAAGGCGCTGACGTTAGTAAAGGATAGACTGACCAAGTAGTAAACAGGATAGCCAATCACCAAAACAACAAGAGCCACCGCAGGAAAGACCGTCAGAACCTGAAAGGCCAGGGTACGATTTCTCCCCCGGAGGGGAGAAATCGTCCCTTTTTGAAGTTCATGCTTACTCATTGTCCAACAGCTCTTGAATCTCCCTGGCAGCAGTTTCCATTGCTGCATCTACAGTCTGTTCACCCGAAAGGGCTCTTGCCAGGGAGAAATCTAGGATGTTCTGGATCCGATCCATGTGGTGGCTCGATGGGAATGCTCTGCCGTACTGCAGAGACTCTTTATACGCCTCGTAATGCACCCGTCCCTCTTTGAAGCCATCTGCTTCCAAAACGTCTTTCAGAGCGGTGGAGTCGTTTGCGTGCATGTTCTCAAGGTACTTCTCTGGCGTGTTGAAATAGCTCAGGAACTGAAACGCTTCTTTCTTATGCTTGGAAGCGGTGTTAATGGCAAATGCCCAGCTCTGCAAGTACGGTACATGCAGGACGGTGCCATCGGCAAGTTCCTTGCCCGGTGCCATGGCCACCCCAAGCTTGTCATAGACTAAGGGCGACTGCTCCGGATCGGCGAATGAGCCGGCAGCGGCATCCCACTGCATCACCATGGCGGCCTTACCCTGCTGGAAGGCTTCCACAACCTGACCATACTCATAGGACGTTACATCAGGGGGAACCAAACCCTGGCGATACAGGTCGACCCAAAAGGCGAGAGCTTCTTTGGATGCGGGTGAGTTAACCACAACGCGCCCGTCTTGATCGAAGATGTCTCCGCCGAAGGACCACAAGTAGGCAGCAAACTCCCTCATGGCCGTGGACTGCCGTTTGCCTTGAATGGTTGTACCATACTCTGTTGGCGAATTGGGGTTATGGCTTTTCGTAAACTGCTTGGCAATCTCGAGGAACTCATCCCAGGTCTTGGGTGGGTTCTCAATAAGGTCAGTGCGATAGTAGAGCAGCAGGGTACTGGTTCCGTACGGCAGCGCGTACATGTCGCCATCAATCGAAAGGGCTGCCCGTGGACCATCCAGGAACATGCCTGGTGTTATCCCATAGGTATTGGCCTGAGGATCATCAAAGTAGGGCATCAGGTTTTCGATCACACCGATCTTGGCAAAGGCTCCCACTTCCCCATTGGTGAAGTTGACGATGTCGATGTCGCTGGACCCTGTCAGCAGTAAGGTGCGAATCCTCTCGGTATAGCCATCGCGACCAAGCTCATCAATGACGACCTTAATGTGGGGATTTTCCTTCATGAACCCTTCCGCTGCTTTTCGGTAGGTGACTACCTCTGAGGCAGACTTTACCGCAATGTTGATGGTGACTACATCTTGCGCATGAAGGGTCCCAGCGCCCAGGATCAGAACTAGAGCCAACAGGAGCAGGGTAAAACGCGTTGCTTTCGTGTTGCGAACCATGTCTTTACCTCCATATTTTGATTTTGTCCCGCTAACCTGATCAAACTGACTGACTGTTTATCCCCTAACCCCTAAATAACCCCCTTTCTGAAGCGACATGATGACGAACGGAATTACCACAAGCTGAAGCACGATGCCTGGAATGGCATTGATTACCGCACCACTGACGAACATCTGCCAGGTAAAAGCGCCACCGGTAATCCCGTACAAAGTCAAAGTGCTTAAGCCCCATACTATGCGGCCACCAATCATAGAAGCGATCAAGGTCACATATATGCTCAGCCGCCGTGCTGGAAGAAGCGAGTAAAACACACCTGTCAAGCATCCGTAGGCCGCCAACTCAAATGCCATGGCAACTGCCGTGGGAATCAGAGGCGGAGAGCCAAATATCAGACTGCTGAGTAGGGGAGTAATGAACCCCACCACAAGGCCCCAACGCGGTCCAACTACAAAACCAGCAATGAGCACAGCAATGTGCATGGGTAGCAACCGTCTACCCAACTCAGGGATGTGCGCGGTTACCTGGGGAAGCGCCAACCCCAAGGCGATGAGCAAGCCGGTGAACACCAGTGTCTTTGGGTCCAGCCTCTTCATCGTACTCACCCTTTCTATCCACGCATTATTTCAACGCCCTAATTAATTCACTGCATTAATTAAACGCGTCCGTTAATATTCCTGCCTGTTTTTTGAGTTTGTGGCGATTTTTTTTCGAACAAGTATAACCCCAGCCTGCTTGGCGCTCTACTCCGTTCTCAACATGGAGTACTGTAAGCGTCAAACCAGCCGTACCTTCTAGCTCCTCTCCACTGATGAGATAATGAAGTCAT
>CZCB01000752.1_pt1 | contig 13343 bp, 8 predicted proteins | sample 591991 | NCBI WGS metagenome assembly CZCB01 (sample SAMEA3556809, study PRJEB10932) | anaerobic digester metagenome | reverse complement strand
TATCGGCACAAAAATCCCCACAGGCGCCCATGTGGAGTTTCTGCTTCTGAAGAATATGGCTAACGATGTCTGGGAGGCTATGGCGGGTCCCGCAAGAAGAGCTAAGAAGGGCAGCGAGTTTACTTTCGGCAACGGCATAATGCGCGGAGTCGTGGAAGAGGAGCTTGACAACGGCAACAGACTCATAAAGCTCATATATGACGGCATTTTCCTTGAGGTGCTGGAGAGAATCGGCGAAATTCCGCTGCCGCCTTATATCAAGAAAAAGCTGGAGGACAGCGAAAGGTATCAGACCGTTTACTCAAAGAAGCTGGGCTCCGCGGCGGCTCCTACTGCGGGTCTGCACTTTACCGAGGAAATGCTGAGGGAAATCGAAAAGAAGGGAGTAAAGCTGGCTTATATTACTCTTCATATCGGCATCGGAACCTTCAGACCCGTCAAAGCGGAGAATATAGAGGACCATAAAATGCACTTTGAGAGCTACACTATCAGCGAAAAAGCTGCCGAAATCATAAACTCCACAAGGGATAACGGCGGCAGGGTAATCTCAGTCGGAACAACCTCCTGCAGAACCCTTGAGAGCAACAGCGACGAAAGAGGCTATGTAACCCCCTGCAGCGCGGAAACGGATATTTTCATATATCCCGGTTATAAGTTCAAGTGCATAGACGGTCTAATCACCAATTTCCACCTGCCCGAAAGCACCCTCATTATGCTTGTAGCCGCCTTCTGCGGCAGGGAAAACACCCTAAGAGCTTATAACGAGGCTGTAAAAGAACGCTACAGGTTCTTCTCTTTCGGCGACGCGATGTTTATCATTTAATAAAATTTACTTTCTAATTTTTAAGTTTATTTTTTCGCCCGTTATTAATTTATGCAATACGGGCTTGACAGGACTCTATTTAATAAAAGCAAACAAAAGTTGGTGCCTAAATGTTTAAACTGTTGAAACAATGCAATACAGCAAGAAGGGGCGAGTTTACCACAGCCCACGGAACGGTTCAGACGCCTGCTTTTATGAATGTCGCCACAGCGGCAGCTATAAAAGGCGGGCTGTCCGCCTATGACTTAAAGGACCTTAAATGTCAGGTAATGCTTTGCAATACCTATCACCTGCATTTAAGACCCGGCGATGAAATCGTCAAAGCCTTCGGAGGACTTCATAAGTTCACAGGCTGGGACGGAACAATCCTTACCGACAGCGGCGGCTTTCAGGTCTTTTCCCTGGCAAAGCTGAGGGATATTAAGGAGGAGGGAGTCAGCTTCAACTCCCATATAGACGGCAGAAGAATTTTCATCGGGCCTGAGGAGAGCATGACCATTCAGGCAAACCTGGGCTCCGACATAGCCATGGCGTTTGATGAATGCGTAGAAAACCCCGCCCCATACGATTACGCTAAGCTTTCCTGCGATAGAACAACCCGCTGGCTTATAAGATGCCTCGAAAAGCACAACGAGCTGATTGCAAGACCCGACGCGGTCAACAAAAAGCAGATGCTTTTCGGTATAAACCAAGGCTCCGTCTTTGACGATTTAAGGGCAAAGCACATGGAGGAAATAGCAAAGCTGGACCTTGACGGCTACGCAATCGGCGGACTTGCGGTGGGCGAGCCCAAAGAGGTAATGTATAGGATAATTTCCGTCGTTGAGCCCTTCATGCCCAAGGACAAGCCCAGATACCTCATGGGCGTGGGCACTCCCGAAAACATCCTGGAGGGAGTCAAAAGGGGAGTCGACCTCTTTGACTGCGTAATGCCGAGCAGAAACGCAAGGCACGGTCACCTGTTTACATGGGACGGCATCATCAATATCAACAACGCAAAGTACGAGCTTGACGACAGCCCCATTGACCCCGAATGCCAATGCCCCGCCTGCCGCACTGCATCAAGAGGATATATCAGGCACCTAATGAAAGCGGGGGAGATGCTGGGCATGCGCCTTGCGGTTATCCACAACCTTTATTTCTACAACAATCTGATGGAAAAAATCAGAAACGCCCTTGATAACGATACATTTGAAGATTTCTATTTTTCCAATAAAGACAGACTGGTAAAAAGGATATAATATCCCGTTTATTGACCCCTGAAAAAGTGTCTAAAATATATAGAAGCCAAGTCTGAATTTTATGGATTTGGCTCATTTTTTTGCCCAAAAACAATAATATTTTCATTTCTATTGACTTTTTGTACTTATGCATTTAAAATAATTTAGGTTTTATCGATATAATTTTACTGATATTATTTTAACATTCACGAAAATATGCTATAATTATATCGAAAACCGAAGAAAAAAGTCAGGGAAATGGAGGGCCGGGCATGAGCGAAAAGAGTACTCCGAATCAGGTCTCGGCAAACACTTTAAGGCGTTTGCCATACTATCTGAGCTACCTTAAGAGCCTCAAAAACACCGATGTTGCTTATATCTCCGCCCCTGTCATAGCGAGCGAGCTGGACCTTAACGAGGTGCAGGTCAGAAAGGACATCGCGGCAATCAGCTCCGTAGCGGGCAAGCCCAAAAAAGGCTTTGAAATCGATGTTCTGATAAGAGACATTCAAGCCTACATAGGCTGCGAGGACAATAACTGCGGCATACTCGTGGGCGTAGGTCATCTGGGCAGAGCGCTTCTTGCCTACAAAGGCTTTGAGGCATACGGACTCAAAATCATCGCCGCGTTCGATTCGGACCCCTCGGTAGTCGGAACGGAAATCGCGGGAAAGCCCGTGTATCACATCGCTTCCCTCCGGGAATTCTGCCAAAGCACCGACGCCGCAATCGGCATCATAACCGTTCCCGCGGAGGCAGCCCAGTCAACCTGCGACTTGCTTATAAAGTCGAACATAAAGGCAATCTGGAACTTTGCCCCCGTTATGCTCAATGTCCCCGAGGGCATAATCGTTCAGAATGAGAACATAGTCTCGTCCCTTACAATAATTAATAAGAAACTTGCGGAGATTGCAGGCTCCAAACAGCCTTAATGCTCCGAAAGTATATAATCAATTTGGAAAAAAGGAGTCTTATGATGGAAGATATTATCACAGCGAAGTTCGATAAGGTTTGTGAGATTCTTGACAGACATGAGAGAAATCCGCATCATTTAATCGCCATACTTCAGGAACTGCAGGCGGAATATACCTATCTGCCTGAGGAGATTATGACTTATGTCTCCACAGCTCTGGGTATTCCTCCTTCATCGGTATACGGTGTTGCCACATTCTATTCCCACTTCACACTGGAGCCCAAGGGCAAATATATCATCCGCATCTGCGACGGCACAGCATGCCATGTTAAGAAGTCCGAGGATATATTAAAGGCTCTGCAGAAGCACCTCGGCCTCGGCAAGAACAAAAAAACAACTTCCGACGGCCTGTTTACTGTTGAGACAGTCGCATGCCTCGGCGCATGCAGCCTTGCTCCCGCAGTTGTTATAAATGGTGAGGTTCACGGCTTGATGACGCCCGACTCAACAATAAAGCTCATCGAAGATATTAAGAAGCAGGAACAGGAAGGTGTAGAAAATGTCTGATGCTAAGGTCCTTGAACATATAAAAGCCGCGTTCGATGAATGCATGAAAAATTATAAGGCCCGCATAGTGGTATGCGGCGGAACCGGCTGCGTTGCCAACGGCGCCGTTGTCCTTTATGAGCGCTTTAAGAAGGTGCTTAAAGATAAGGGTCTGTCATTCACCGTTTCTCTGGAGAGAGAGAAGGCTGACTACCTGCTTTCCGAAAGCGGATGTCAGGGCTTCTGCCAGATGAGCCCGCTGGTAACCGTATATCCCGCAGGCGTTCTTTATGTAAGAGTAAAGCCTGAGGATGTTGAAGAAATCATTGACAAAACTCTTGTAAACAACGAGATAGTCGAAAGACTCCTTTATCATACCCCCGATACAAATACTCCGTGCAAGACCACGCAGGAAATCCCCTTCTACGCAACCCAGATGAGAAAAGTTCTGGATATGTGCGGCAGAATCGACGCTCAGGACCTTGACGAGTATATAGCCAACGGCGGTTATGAGATGGCACGCAAGGCAATCCTTGAGATGACCGATAAGGAAATCTGCGACGAAATCCTTGCTTCCGGCATCAGAGGCCGCGGCGGCGCAGGTTTCCCCACAGGACGCAAATGGGATTTAACCAGAATGCAGAAGAGCGATGTAAAATATGTTATCTGCAACGGCGACGAAGGCGACCCCGGCGCATTTATGGACAGCTGCGTTATGGAGGGTACACCCCATGCGGTTCTTGAGGGTCTTATGATCGCCGCAAAGGCAATCGGCGCAACCCACGGCTATGTATATGTCCGTACAGAGTATCCTCTCGCTGTTAAGAGACTCAGGAAAGCAGTTGAGGACGCAAGAAAAGCCGGTATTCTTGGCGAAAATATTTTCGGCTCCGGCATGAACTTTGATATAGAGATTAAGGAAGGCGCAGGCGCATTCGTATGCGGCGAGGAAACAGCCCTCATCGCTTCAATCGAAGGCAAGAGAGGCATGCCCAGCCCGAAGCCGACCTTCCCGGCAGAAAAGGGTCTTTTCGGCAAGCCCACTGCCATCAACAATGTTGAGACCCTTGCCTCTATCCCGATGATTTTAAGAATGGGCGCAAAGAACTACGCAGCCATCGGCACCGAAGGCTCAAAGGGCACAAAGACCTTCTCGCTTACAGGTCATGTCGTTAACACAGGTCTTATTGAGATTCCCTTCGGCACCACATTAAGAGAAATCGTCGGCAAAATCGGCGGCGGCGTTGTAAACGACGACGGAACCGTTTGCGGCACCGACTACAAGGCTGTTCAGATCGGCGGCCCCTCAGGCGGATGCCTTACTCAGGAACATATCGACCTGCCCATCGAGTACGAAAGCCTCAAAGAGGTTGGCGCAATGGTCGGCTCCGGCGGTCTTGTCGTTATGAACAACCAGACCTGCATAGTCCAGATCGCAAGGTTCTTCATGCAGTTCACACAGAACGAGTCCTGCGGCAAGTGCGTTGTATGCCGTGAGGGAACAAAGCAGATGCTCCTTCTCCTTGACGACATTCTCAACGGCGACGCAACAATGGAAACCCTCGACCTTCTCGAGGAGCTCGCAAAGACCGTTCAGACAGGTTCGCTCTGCGCCCTCGGCAAGAGCGCTCCCAACCCGGTTCTCTCAACTCTCAGATACTTCAGAGATGAATATATCGCGCACATCAGGGATAAGCGCTGCCCGGCAGGCAAGTGCGAAGCGTTTAAGCAGTACAGCATCGATGCGGCAAAGTGCAAGAAGTGCGGTCTGTGCGCAAGAAAATGCCCCGTTGACGCAATTACCGGTTCAAAGACAGAGCCCTACACAATTGATGTTGAAAAGTGCATTAAATGCGGAAGCTGCATAGACGCTTGCAAGTTTGATGCTGTATTAGTAATGTGAGGTGAAACCAATGGCAGATAAAACAGCAATTATTGACGGCATAGAAGTTAAGATAGATAACGAGCCCAACCTGCTTGAGCTCATTAGAAAAGCTAAGATTGACCTGCCCACATTCTGCTATCACTCCGAAATCAGCATAGCAGGCGCCTGCCGTATGTGCATGGTTGAGGTTGAAGGCATGGGCATCGTTCCCTCCTGCTCCACAAGAGTCTATGACGGAATGAAGGTCAAGACAAACACAAAGCAGCTCAGAGACATGAGAAAAATAATTGTCGAGCTTATGCTCGCAAGCCATGACCAGAGCTGCACCACATGCCCCAAGAGCGGTACCTGCAAACTCCAGAGAATCGCAAAGCAGATGGGCATTGTAAAGGTAAGATTTAAGCAGCGCACCGAGTTCCCAGAGCCGGACCTCAGCTCACCCGCAATCTACAGAGATTCCGCTAAGTGCGTTCTCTGCGGCGACTGCGTAAGAGTATGTAAGGAAATCCAGTCCGTTGGCGTTCTTGATTTCGCTAACAGAGGCGCGGACGCTAAGGTTACACCTTACTTCAACAAGGGCATCGGCGATGTTGAGTGCGTAAACTGCGGCCAGTGCATCAAGGTTTGCCCCGTTGGCGCACTTATCCCCAAATATCAGACCAACGAGGTTTGGAATGTTCTCCTTGACCCCGAAAAGTATGTTGTCGTTCAGATAGCACCCGCTGTCAGAGTCGCAATCGGTGAGTATTTCGGCTTTAAGCCCGGCGAGCTCACCACAGGCCGCATGGTTTCGGCCCTCAGAAGACTCGGCTTTGACAAGGTTTACGATACCTCCTTCGCGGCAGACTTTACAGTTATCGAAGAGGGCAGAGAGTTCCTTGAGAGATTCAAGAAGGGCGAAAGACTGCCCCAGTTCACATCCTGCTGCCCCGCATGGGTAAAGTACGCAGAGCAGTATTATCCCGACTACCTCAATAACCTCTCAACCTGCAAGTCACCCCAGCAGATGTTCGGCTCCCTTTGCAAGGAGCTCCTCTCCAAGGATATGAACATCCCCAGAGAGAATATTGTCGTAGTATCCGTAATGCCCTGCACAGCCAAGAAGTTCGAGGCACAGCGCCCCGAGTTCTCTGTTGACGGCAACCCCGATGTTGACTTTGTTCTCACCACTCAGGAGCTCTCCGTCATGATTAAGGAGAGAGGCATTAAGTTCGCAGAGCTTGAAAAAGAAGAGTTTGATATGCCCTTCGGCTTCAAGACAGGCGCAGGCGTCATCTTCGGCAGCTCCGGCGGCGTAAGCGAGGCAGTTCTCCGCTTTGCGGCAGCAAGCCTTGTAAAGGGCGTAAAGCTTGAGTTCACACAGCTCAGAGCTCTCCAGGGCGTTAAGACTACAGAGGTAAAACTCGGCGACCTTAAGCTCCGCCTTGCAGTTGTCAGCGGACTTGCAAACGCCAAGAGGCTCATTGAAAAGGTCAGAAAAGGCGAAGAGCATTATGACCTTATCGAGGTTATGGCCTGCTGCGGCGGCTGTGTAAACGGCGGCGGCCAGCCCGTATCCGAGAACAAATCCGCTGTTCACGACAGAGCAATGGGTCTTTACGAGAACGACAGAAATCTAGAGTACCACAGCTCCGACGAGAACCCCTATCTCCAGAAGATTTACGCAGACGAAATCACAGAGGAGCTTGCCCACGAGCTCTTCCACACCAAGTATAAGAACAGGCGCAGAATTGCTTCCGGCGACCTTGAACTCTCCAAAAAGCACGAGTCCGCAAAGATTGAGCTTTCAATCTGCCTGGGCGAAAGATGCTTCGAGAGAGGCGCTCAGAACCTCTACACCCAGCTTTCACAGTATGTCCGTGACAAGGGCATCGAGGATCTTGTAAACTTCAAGGCTTCCTTCTGCACCGAGCAGTGCAGCAAGGGTCCCGCAGTAAGCATTAACGGCAAGAACCTCTATCACTGCACATATGACAAGGTTGTTGAGGAAATCGAAAAGTGCCTTGTTAAGGCAAACGCCTAATTAAAAACACAGAGCCGAAACGAAAGTTTCGGCTCTTTTTTATACCCTTTTTTCCGCCTCTGCTTGCAAATCAGCATAGTTTGAGAGCATTGGCTTTTCTTCCGCGACCTGCCTGTTAGACTTTCTCTTTAAGTAATTTTCGGTTATCTTAACCACCGTACCCGACAGGAGAATAAGTCCAATAAGGTTTGGAATTGCCATAAGTCCGTTGAAGGTGTCGGATATGCTCCACGCCAGCTCCAGATTGCACACGGCGCCGATTATTATAAACAGCGTGAAAATAAACTTATATGCGGTCATACCCTTGCCGTTTAAAAGATATTCCAAAGCCTTGCCGCCGTTGTATGACCAGCCGAGGAGAGTAGCAAAGGCAAAGAGGAGAATTGATATTGCGATGATTTTCCCCGCCGCACTGCCCAGTACAGATGAAAACGCGGTGCTGACAAGTCCCACGCCGCCCAATGGCGCAAGCTCTGCGTATTCAATTATCGGTCTGCCTTTGCCGTCAAGAATTTTCATTCCCTTAGCGTCGACTTTTGCTATACCCCTCAAAACCGCGACATTTGTGTAGCGGTTATATAGAGTTGAGGAGTAAAAATCATCGCTTGGTATTATCTTTACCTTTTTGCCGTAGGCAACGCCGTATAGCCCCTCATATTTTCTGTAAGCGTCATCGTCATTCAAAGGCTCTCTGAGTATCAGAGGCACCATCGCCCCATCCCGCTCCGAGTTTTCGGGCAATGTAGAGAGTGCCACCAATGTGCCCTTCTCTGTAATGCGCATTGCGGCGGCATCTATGGGCAGGGCTCTGACATTGACAGAAAGCAGCGCAAAGGCGGTAAGTGAGCAGATGAGTATGGTATCCACAAACACCGCAAAGATTCCCCACATACCCTGAACAGCGGGCTCTGCCGCGTCAGAGGCGGCGTGAAGCGTAGCGGAGGATCCGAGTCCCGCCTCATTTGAAAAAACGCCCCTTCTAAGCCCGAAAGAAAGAGCCCTTGAAACAGCGTAGCCGCCGATTCCGCCGCCTATGGACCTTAATGAAAATGCGTTATTGAGCACCGACAGAGCGGCGTTTTGAAGGTTTTGAGAGTTTTTGAATATTATAATCAGCGCAGCCGCAATATAAAAAAGAGAAGCGGCGGGCATTATTTTTTCCGCGGCGGCTCCTATTTTCTTAATTCCGCCGAAAATCACAATGCCCGTAACAAATGCAACCGCAAAGCCCGAAACGGCAAGAGGAACGCCGAAATTGGTCTTTAAAGCGTCCGAAATCGAGTTGGACTGTGTCATATTGCCTATCCCAAAAGAGGCAATTACGCACATCACAGCGAACATAACGCCAAGGGGTTTGGCGAGCCGCTTAGTTCCTCCTCTTGTTTTCAGCCCCTCCTCAAGGGTATACATGGTGCCGCCCGTCCATTCACCCGCTTTGTTTCTTTTCCTGAAAAAAACCGCAAGTACGCCCTCAGCGTACATAGTCATCATTCCAAAGAAGGCGGAAATCCACATCCAGAAAACTGCTCCCGGGCCGCCCGCGGTTATGGCTGTGGCGACTCCCGCAATGTTGCCCGTTCCGATCGTTGCGGCCAGTATAGTGGAAACAGCCNNCGCTTTTTCTAGCCTCACTGTCCTTTTCAAACAATGAGCCGACGGTTTCTTTAAATATGTACTTTGCCTTTGTTATCTGAAAAACCTTAAGTCTCAGCGTAAAAAATATGCCTGTTCCGATAAGAAGTATAAGCAGGGGAGTGCCCCAGATAAAAGAGTTTACGGTCTCATTCACCGCGGTGATTTTATCTGTTATATCCGAAATATTTAAAGCCAAGTACATCCCTCCTGTCCTATAAATACTATTCGTGAGGCCAGCAGAAGATAACGGCTTATCCACAAAAGTATCAAATGCAAAAATTTACAGTGTTGTTTTTGCATAAAATACTGTTGTAATTATATTTTTTTTGTGATAGATTTACCATATAAGCGTTTTAGAGTATTATTCTCCGCCGAAAGGGTGAAGCCTTTGTCTGAACAAGCAGTAAACACCACCAAAGTTTTAACCCCAACCGAAGAAGAATATCGCAACTATGTGTACGAAAACCGCAGATATGTGGGCAAAAAGGAAACAATAGCCTACATACTCTTTGACTTTGCCCAGAACTTTACGATTAACAAATACAACGAGAGATTTATATTCGATGTCGTAAGAATCGATTTTGCCTTTCAGGCATTTACTAATTTTGTGGGCGGAATCTGGGATGTCGTCAATGACACAATCATAGGCGCCATAGTTGACAAGACAAGAACAAGATGGGGTAAGTTCAAGCCCTATCTTGTAACTCTTGCGATTCCCGGCACCATAGGCACCCTGCTTTACTGGATGCTGCCCATATTCTTCCCCAATACCTCCGAAACCCACTTTATGAAGCTCCTAACATACTTCTTGCTAGCTGTCACCAGGGAGACGATTGAGACTTTCAGAGGCATTTCCGTAACGGGCATGCTGGCGACAATATCGCCGCACCCTGTGGAAAGAACAAGGCTAATTACCTTGGCGCACCTTCTCTCCATAGGCGACAAAATCCCCGAAGCGCTGATGTCCCTATTGATTGACGGAATCAACAACGGCATACTTAAGTTCCAGATGAAGAGCATTTATGTCACAATGGGCTGCTTTACCACCTTGGTTTCGGGTCTGTTCGCTTTGTACTTCTCGCTTGTAGCAAAAGAGAGAATTATCCAGTCCGAAAAGGGCCCCAGCGTAATGGACGGAATCAAGTCGATTCTTAACAACAAGCCCATACTGCTTATAACCCTTGCGGAGTTTTTAAGCTCCTTCTCCATCAATACGGGCATGACGAACTACTACATAGATGTTCTCGGCTCATCCTCAATTTATATGATAGTCGGCATACCCGGCGGCTTTGTTTCAACCCCCAGCTTTGCATTGGTTCCCTGGTTCAGAAGACATTTCTCCACAAAAGTTCTGTGGCTCTTAGGCTCCAGCACGGGCGACTTCCTCATGGCTCTTGTATTCCTCTTCGGCTCCATAGGCGGCATAAAGAACGGTCTTTACAAGCGCCGTCTTCCTATGATAATCGCCATAATGATACAGGAAACATTGTTTATGTTCGTTTACGGCATACGCAAGGTCATCCCCAAGGAAATGTACAACGAGGCGATGGACTACTGCGAATGGAAGAACGGCTACCGCACGGAGGGCATGACCAGCGTCGCAAGGGGACTTGCAAGCAAGCTGGTTAACACCGTGGGAGCCACAATCAGAGCCTTCCTTATGAAGAAAATCGGCTATGTTCAGGGCGCAGGACACTTAAAGCAGTCCGACAAAACAAAGTACTATCTGTTCGCGATGTGCACAGTAATTCCCTTTGTAACAGGCAGCCTCGGCATGATTCCGAAGCTCTTCTACGATCTCTCCGGCGAGAAGAGAGAAAGAATGTATATGGAGCTTCTGCAGCGCAGAGATGAAAAGGTAAGGCAGGCAGGCGGCGCAGACGCCCCGACCCTACCCGCAGATGCCGGAGACACAGGCAATTGCTAATAAAAAAACCACCCTCCAAAAGAGGGTGGTTAATTTTTGTTTTTTATCTGCCCCTTACGACGATTTCGCCGTTTTCGGCAGTGATATTAATCTCAGTAATCGGAGTGTCGGCGTTGTCAATTATTAACCCCGCGATTTTGTCTTCTATCTTGCGGCGGATTTCATTCTTGACATCTCTTGCGCCTCTTATGCCCTTGATGGCGTTCTTAGCTATCAGGGCAGGCACTCCTTCGCCGATGTTAAGAGTAATGCCCTTGTCTTTCAAAGGCTCTACCATGTCGCCAAGGAGGATTTCGGCAATCTTTTCGTATTCCTTTTCTCCCAGCGGGTCAAAGACGACTATTTCATCGACTCTGCCCAAAAATTCGGGGCGCAGGAAATCGGAGAGAGCCTTCAGAACCTTTTCCCTTGACTGGGTGCTGGTATCCTTGGCAAAGCCGAGAGATGTGCTCTTTCGCTCGCTGCCGGCGTTGGAGGTCATTATGATGACCGTATTCTCAAAGTTTACGACTCTGCCCTGAGCGTCGCTGGTCTTGCCTTCATCAAGAATTTGCAGGAGGATGTTCAGCACATCCGGGTGAGCCTTTTCTATCTCGTCAAGAAGTATAACGCTGTAAGGCTTGCGGCGTACCTTTTCGGTAAGCTGTCCCGCCTCGTCATAGCCCACATAGCCGGGAGGTGAGCCGATAATCCTTGAAACGCTGTGCTTTTCCATAAACTCGGACATATCGAGCCTAATCAGCGTTTCGGGAGTATCAAACAGCTCATTGGCAAGCTGCTTTACAAGCTCTGTTTTGCCGACGCCCGTGGGACCTACGAAGATAAACGACGCGGGGCGTCTTTGCGGATTTATCTGAACCCTGCTGCGGCGAACAGCTGCCGCAACCGCTTTAATGGCGTCGTCCTGACCCACAATCCTCTTTTTCAGCTTTTCCTCAAGGTTGGCAAGTTTCTTGAGGTCGCTTTCAATAATCTTGCTTACGGGTATGCCGAGCCAGAGGCTAATGACCTTAGCCAAATCCTCTTCGAGAACGGCGTTGTCCTGAGCTTTTACTCTCAGCTCCTCGCTTTTTAGCTGCTTTTTCTCAAGCTCTGAGCGCAGCCTTGCCAGCTCCTCATAGTCTATCGAATCCGTTTCGGACATTATAAAGTCAATCTGCTCTTTTAAATCGGCGATTTCAAGCTCATTGAGCTCATATTCGCTTATAGCCTTATTGCGAAGATTTGCGCAGGTGCAAGCCTCGTCCAAAAGGTCAATAGCCTTGTCGGGCAGATACCTGTCGGTGATATACCTTTCGGAGAGAACGACCGCCTTGTGTAAAAGCGAGTCGCTGATTTTGACCTTGTGATAATCCTCGTAATAAGACTTTATGCCTTTGAGCATTTCGTATGTGTCGTTTATTGAGGGCTCTTCGACCTTAACGGGCTGGAAACGCCTTTCGAGAGCGGCGTCCTTTTCAATATGCTTTCTGTACTCATTGAAGGTTGTTGCGCCAATAACCTGAATTTCGCCCCTTGAAAGAGCGGGCTTTAAGATATTCGCGGCGTTCATCGAGCCTTCGGCGTCGCCTGTGCCTACGAGATTGTGAACCTCGTCGATGAAGAGAATTATATTGCCTTCGTTGCGAACCTCATTCACAAGACCCTTTATTCTGCTTTCAAACTGACCTCTGAACTGTGTGCCAGCCACTAAAGCGGTAAGGTCAAGAAGGTGCAGCTCTTTGTTTGCGAGCTTTGCGGGGACATCGCCCGATGCAATCTTTAAAGCCAGACCTTCGGCAATGGCCGTCTTACCAACGCCGGGCTCACCGATAAGGCAGGGGTTGTTCTTTGAACGGCGGCAAAGAATCTGAGTTACCCTGTAAATCTCCTTTTCTCTGCCAACGATTCTGTCAATCTGACCGTTCCTTGCCTTTTCGGTAAGGTCTGTGCAGTAGACATTCAGGAATTTGCGCTTGGGCTGGTTCTTTTTATTCTTTGGTCTTCTGTTGTCCCTTGTTTCGTTATCGGTCTTTTGCAGCTTGTTGTCGCCTGCGGGCTCCTCTTTGCTTGCCTGAACGCCCGATGCGTCCTGCATAACAGGATTTACGCCAAAACCTTGGAACAAAGGCAGGGTGGGTGCGCCGCCGGCCTCGAACAATGAATCCGCGTCAACGGAGTTGAACATCTCGCTGAACTGCTGGCTGAATTCCTCCAGGTCCTCCTCGCTGATGCCCATTTTGTCCATGATATCCTTAATGGGGCCGATGTTCATTTTCATGGCGCACTGTATGCAAAAACCCTCCTGAGTGGTCTTGTCGCCCTCTATTTTCGATACGAAAATGACTGCAGGTCTGATTTTGCACTTGGAACAAATTAGTTTATTCATCGA
>CZCB01009367.1_pt1 | contig 13358 bp, 15 predicted proteins | sample 591991 | NCBI WGS metagenome assembly CZCB01 (sample SAMEA3556809, study PRJEB10932) | anaerobic digester metagenome | reverse complement strand
GACTCGTCCCCTATATTACCAAAGCCATAATACCCTGATATCAAAATTTTGTGCATTTTATGTCCTCCCGCGGGCCTTGAAAAACTTAATGATACCGCCCAGCAGCATTATACCCATAATGCCCAGCGCTATTCCAAAGCCCAGCCCGTAAACCGTCCTGTAGAAAGAAATATACAGCGGCGTTCTCAAATGGCTGAAGCTGTTGACCATCGAAACCTGGCCTATGGCCGCCGCAAGGCCCAGCGGCAGCAAAAGGAAGTCATACCCTGTCATTGCCGCTGCAGCCATTATTATTAGAGCCGGGTGCGCCACCAGGAACTCCTTGGTCCGGGGCCGTGCCGGCAGTGTTTGTTCCAGGAAGGTACGAAGCTGGGCCTCAAGGCCAAATATGGGCGCCCCGGCGGTATGGCCGGTCCTGCCCAGGTACACATATCCCGCAACGGCAGCCAGCCCCAGCAGCAGCGCATATTTTACATAAATCGGCGTATCCAGCAGCGTTTTAAGTTCGTCGCCGATGTTTTGGTGCCGGTCCCTGTGATACCCGATTACCATGAAATAGGCAGCGGTAAATACAAGCAGCGGTATTATGTGGGCCAGCTTTACACCGCGGAAAATATCCATTTCAAGCAGGTAGCGGGTAGCACTCAGCATGGAAGCCACATGGGCTGCCCCTATAAGCGATATCGCTGAAGCCTTCAATAGCAGCAGCATGCTTGCTCCCGTTATGCCCTTCCAGTCCTTCCGCTCCCCATCGCGCAGCTTCCTTTTACAGTAATCCAGCACGTACAGCATTGACAGGGACGGGAACACAACGGCCGCTCCCAGCGCAAACGCCTTGTCGGCCAAGGACGGCGCCGCCAGCTGCAGCGCAAAACACCCCGCCATACCCAGCGCAAACAGCCCATACAGATATTTTTTCCCAATATCAATCAGTTGATTAATAATCATGACGGCCCCCGCCACCGTACCCGACACCAGCACTAAAAGCCTAATCCGGCCAACCCCGTAGTCCTCCATGGGCACTACCGCACCAAGGTGGAACCCGCGCCGGGAAATAAGCCGGGAGAACTCCCCTATGTACTTCAGGTTGGTGTCAAAGTTGTCCTCGGGGTCCTTTTTTTCTTCAATTTTAGGTTTAAGGTATACAAGCCTTGCGTTTCTTTCGTCCACCGCCCTGAACCAGCGGTCCATTACTTCTTTTGGCGATACCTTGTCCGCCTCCGCCTCGTTAAGGCTGAATACCCGGGCCGCCCGGTAACCGGTCAGCTTAATAAGGTCGTCCAGCCCCAACTGTTCTATATGCTTAAGCTGTACCCATGTTTCTATCGGTCCAAGCACCATACCGGTTTTCTTAATCATGCGGGCGGTGGTCTCCAGCTCATCGGGATACCCGAGGGCCTGCTGACCGTCAAATATAATCGAAGTCACGGGGTAATCGGCAAGCTTTTCAAACAGGTCTTCTATGTAACCGGAAGTTATGCCCCTGTAGTTGTACGGGCGGGCAGCAATATTAAGGCCCAGCTCCCGCGCCAGTTCAAATTTTTCGTAATCAAACACCACCGCCAGTTCCTTCAGGTCTTCATACCTTCCGGATACCGACACGGCGTATATGCCGTCCTCCGACCAGTCATGAAAAGCCCTTCCCCTTGCTTTAAGCGGCTGCTTTATCCGCTCATAGGTGGAGGCGTCCCTGGCGAATATCACTACCGTGCCGGAGGGGTCCAAATCGGAACCCTTTATCTTGTCTGCCACATCGTTTAGCGGATGCCTCAACAGGTCCTGTTCCATAAGTTCCCACAGGTTCATAACCGATATAAGCCCGTCCGCCCTTAGTTTCTCCAGAGTTTCCTCCTTAATGGCAACCGAGGTTACCCCCGAAGCCTTAAGTTCAGCCAGCACATCTCTCATGGGCATACCCATGCTGTCTGCAAGTTCCTTGAATTCTTCGTAATCGGCCACCAGTTCCACCCTATAGTAGGGCTTTTCAACCTCGAACCTCTGGTACAGCGTAAACGCCGCCGCCGCCAGTGACAGAACCAGCACCGCCAGTAACAGTCTATCCGGTTTCATCAAAACACTCCTATGTACGTTGTTTTATTTGCAATATGTCTTTATTGTATATCATACCGTCCTTTTACCAAAAATATACAATCAGTTCCCGCCTTTACGCCCCTTCCGTCGGTCCTCGGTACAAGAAGCAGGTGATTGTCGGGTATTACCTGACCCTGGCCTATGTCCCTGCCGCCGGTCAGGTCGGCCAGCCCGCCCAACTGGCTTTGTATGGCGGTAGCCTTTCCGCCCCTCAGTATTACCTCGGTCCCGGCATAACCGGTCAGCGTCTTCCCGGCGGGCACGTTGACCACTTCAAAGACCGACGCTGTACCCCCAGGCTGGGCGCCCCCGGGACTGCTTTCCATCGCGGTAATCCTATCGCCCATCTGCTGGAGGAGGGAACTTAACTCCCCTATTCTCTGTTCGAAATAGTACTTCAATTGTTCATTACGCTGTTCAACATAGCTTTGGGTAACCAGCGGGTCCTGCTGCGAGCCCGGTGCGAAATCCCCCGCCATTACTATTCTTCCCGCCGCCAGCATCACCAAAACCAGTACAATCGCGTATAGGTAAAGTTTGCTTTGCTTTATCCGCTGAAGCATTAAATATCCCTCCCTTAGTGGTATGGGGACACGCAGTTCCACGTAATGCCCCCGATTGATGAACCCTTTAGTAAATTCTATAAGGCTGTAGGAAATCCTGTCTTTGTATGTAAAATATTTGCCGTTGAAATACTTTCCAGAATTCTCACATTCTTGACACCTGTATACAATGTTGTTACTATGGGAGTAACACCGCAGCCGCACAGGCTTGGGGAGGATGTGTACATTATGGAGTACAAGTTCCTTCTGGAAGCTATACTGGAAAACCTGGACGAGGGTATCCTGGTGGTGGATACCAACGCCAACGTAACCTTTTTCAACGAACCCGCCACCGATATATCAGGCATTACTCCCGACAAGGCCATAGGCAAAAACATACTGGAAATATTCCCCGACCTTACACCCGAGACCAGCACCTTTTACCGGGTTCTTAAGACTAGAAAGCCGGTTATTGACCATGTTCAAACCTATATGAACCACCGCGGCAGAATTGTCTCCACCGTTACCTCCACCCTTCCGCTTGTAAAGGACGGCGAACTGGTGGGAGCCCTTGAAATATACAGGGACTTGACGGTGGTAAAAGAGATGGCAGATAAAATATACAATCTGCAAAAAGAGTTGTACAAAAAATCCGGCCGGCTTACGAATTATCAGGGAAACGGAACCATATATACCTTCGACGATATTATAGGTCAAAGTCCGGTGATGAGGGACCTGAAGGCCAGGGCACAAAAGGTGGCCCAAAGCAAGTCACCGGTACTGGTTTACGGCGAAACCGGTACCGGCAAGGAATTGGTGGTGCAGGCCATTCACAATGCAAACCCCGCGAGGAAGAAAATGCCCTTTATTGCTCAAAACTGTGCGGCCATACCGCATACACTGCTGGAGGGGATTCTTTTCGGTACCTCGGCGGGCAGTTTTACCGGGGCCAAGGATAAGCCGGGCCTTTTTGAGCTGGCGGACGGCGGCACGCTGTTCCTTGACGAAATTGACTCCATGGACCTGGAACTGCAGGCAAAACTGCTGCGGGTGCTGCAGGACGGCATGATAAGAAGGCTGGGCGGTTCAAAAACGTTAAGGGTGAATGTCAGGGTTATGGCGTCCTGCGGAAGGGACCCCCTGGAAGCGGTACGGGAAAACGCCCTAAGAAAGGACCTGTACTACAGGCTTAACGTAATAAGCCTTTATGTACCCCCATTAAGGGAAAGAAAAGAAGATATCCCGCTGCTTACCGATCATTTTATCCGGGCTTATAACAGGGAACTGGGCAAAAGCGTAACCAGCGTGTCCCCCGGGGCGGCCAAGCTGCTTAAGCAGTATGACTGGCCGGGCAATGTCAGGGAGCTCAAATATACCATAGAAGGCATTATGAATTTTATTGAGGGGGATACAATAGACGCCGCGGCGCTGCCGTCGCATATTTCCCATGCCAAGGCAGCGCTGCAAGAAAAGCCGGACCAGGATATTCCGCCGCTGCAAAGGGCCGTTGACAGTTATGAGAAGGAATTAATAAAAAGGGCGGTGGTCAAGGCCAACGGCAATTATGCAAAGGCCGCTCGGCTGCTGCAGGTTCCCCGCCAAACGCTGCACAATAAAATAAAAAAACACGGAATATCATGGAAGGCATTTATAGAATAGCAGCCCATAGGAATTGTAACCTGCATCAAAAGACGATGGTATCGAAATATGTAATAAGAGACATATCTATTTATATACAATCTCACTTCATGTATTTTATTATTGTCGATATAACCCCTTCTATCTTCTCCCTTGCCTTGTCATCCTTTATTTCCCGGAACAGGCAGTCCACCGAGTGCTCTTCAAGTATCAACAATCCTGTCTTTTCGATGGATGATTTAACCGCCGCAATCTGGAGCAGAACCTCTTCGCAGGTCTTTCCTTCCTCTATCATCCTTTCGATACCGGTAATGTGCCCTTTAATGGTCTTTAACCGGTTAAGCACCTCATCACGAACCAGACTCTTCTCCATTATTTCCGCCCCCGGTACTATTATACCGCCGGCCTGCCTCCTTTACTGTTTTTTCGGTGCTGTACCACCCGTCAAGCAAAAAAACAAAAGCCCAGGTCAAAAACCCGCAGCTCCGTGTTTTAAAAATCTATCAGTCCGAAACTTATTTTTATGGCCTCGTTTACCTTCTCCATCATATCGTCGTCAAAGTGTCCAATTTTTTCCCTTAAACGTTTCTTGTCTATGGTCCTCACCTGCTCCAGCAGCACCACCGAGTCCTTGTTAAGGCCGTAATCGGCAGCGTTTATCTCCACGTGGGTAGGGAGCTTTGCCTTGTTTATCTGGGATGTAATGGCAGATACTATAGTGGTGGGGCTGTACTTGTTACCGACATCGTTCTGTATCACCAACACCGGTCGAATACCGCCCTGTTCGGAACCGACTACGGGGCTGAGGTCAGCATAATAAATATCTCCCCTCTTTATCTGCACATTATTCACCCTCCGCATGCCTGCTTTCAAAGCTGCCAAAGGAAATGCCGTCTTCCATTAAATTCTGTTCGGCCAGTGCAAGGTTAAGAGCCGCCATCTCCATATAGCCTTTTTTCAACTGCTCCCTGATCTCCATTTTTTGTCTTTCCCTGATGTACAGTTTCATTGCTTCCCTGATGAACTCGCTCCTGTTTTTCTTCTCTAGGCTTACTATGGAATCCACCTCTTTCAAAAGGCTGTCGGGAAGGCTGACAATTATCCTCTTCGATTCCGACACACTAGCACCTCCTAGAATATCGGCGTCCGCAGGCCGTCACGATGGCCCGAGGGCCGTGCAGGTCAGTAATATAAGCAAAATATATACACCATTATATACTATTCAATATAAGTGTGTCAATATAACCACTTTTTTATGCATTTACCTGCCTACGCCAACTTTTATTTTTTGTACCTTTCCGTCTTTTATATACACCCTGGGCACCCGTTTGCCAATCAAACACACTATTTCATAGTTGATGGTTCCGAGGAGGCTCGCCAATTCTTCCGCCGTGATTGTTTCCTCTCCCTGACTACCCATCAGCACCACCTCATCCCCTACCTTCACGCCATCAATACCGGTCACATCTATCATGCACTGGTCCATGCATATATTCCCCGCCAGCGGCGCCCTGGTCCCGTGCACCAATACGCTTGCCTTGCCGCTCAAAAGGCGGGTATACCCGTCGGCATATCCAATGGGAAGGGTGGCTATAACCCTTTCCCCGGCGGAAATGTATTTCCTTCCATATCCCACACTGGTACCGGATGGAACCGTTTTTACATGGGATATGACCGTTTTTAAGGCTGCCAGCGGTTTAAGCGAAAGCTTTCCTTTTTCCACTTCGTCGGACGGGTATAGGCCATACAGGATGACCCCCGGCCTCACCATGTCCAAGTGCGTTTCGGGCAGGTCAATGCTGGCGGCGCTGTTGCCCGCATGGCGAAGCGGAATGTCAATGCCCCTCTCCTTAAGGGCGTTGACAAACCCGGTAAACTTTTTAAACTGTTCCCTTGTATAGGTTTTGTCCTTTTCATCCGCAACCGAAAAATGGGTAAATATCCCTTCAATTTTTATCCCCGGCAGTGCATATATATTCGATACCATATCCAGCGAATCCTGCCCAGGAATCATGCCAATTCGTCCCATACCGGTATCCAATTTAAGGTGCACCTTAACGCTGGACCCATTTTTGGAGGCCAGTTCCGAAAGCCTTAACGCATCCTGGTAATTATACAGGGTTGGAGTTATCCGGTGCTCCAGCACCTTGTCAAACAACTGGGGCGGAGTGTATCCCAATACCAGTATGGGTACGTCAATACCCTCCTGTCTAAGGGCTATCCCTTCATCCAGCACTGCAACCCCCAGCCGCTGCACCCCTTCCTCCAAAAGAACCCGGGATATTTCCACGGCTCCGTGTCCATACCCGTCCGCCTTCACAATACCCATTATAGACGCTGGGGCTTTAATATTATTCTTTATTTGTCTTATGTTATATGCAAGGTTGTCAAGGTTTACTTCCATCCAAACAGGCCTTATCCCGTTTATCATTTTACTTTCCTCCTTGACTATTTAATATTCCTTGCTATATCGGCAAGGGTCCTCCTGGTTAGATTGCCCACAAGCTGAACCCTTATATTGCCCTCGGTCCACGAAATCTTCCTTACATCCTGCCTCTCGGAATAGAATGCCGGTTTATCGTCCAGGTATATTAATTCACCGCTTTGAAATAAATCTCCTTCCCCTCTGCCCATCATTTTTTGTAAAAGGACGAGGTTTTTATCGTCGCTGCTGTATGCAGCAATCAAAGCCTTTTTGCCGCCGTTTTCCACCACCTGTATAACTTCGTTGGTAAACCCCTCAGGCAAGTAATACATCCACAGCGGCGAGAAGTCAAGGTACTCCCCGGCCTCCTCAATGGAGCCGAAAAACATGCCGGAAGGGTCCCAGTCTTCGTAAAACATGCTGATGCCTATCTTATCCTTGTCAAAAAAATCATCGTCCAGCTTTGGGTTGAACTGGAAGTCGGAAAAGTCCACCCTGGCGGTGACTTCTCCCTTTATATCGTACATTTCCAGCCTTAGGGGACGGAGGTCCTTCCTGTTTACAAACAGCCTTTGCACCGACCGGTACTTGCTGCTTCCCGGGACCGGCAGTTCAATCACCAACACCTCCGCTTTATCCAGCTGTCCGAAGCTGCATCTAATATCTTCGGTCTCCAGCATGTCCCTTAGAAAGAACCCCAAGAACAGGTTTTCGTCCGTCTCGGAATCCGCGTTTTCCAGCAGCACTACCTGGTCTATGTATGGGTAGTAAACCCAAATCCTGCTGCCGTCAAATACCGTGGTTTTGCCCTGCATTACCGCGGGCTCCAGCACCTCCAGCCGATACATACCGGGTACGCGGAACCACTGTTTGATTTTGAATTGCCCCGGCTGCTTGTTGCCCTTTACGTATATGTCCGCCGTACAGCTGTAGGACTCAAGCCCCACCAACTTCTCATGGACGGCTTTGTACACCCTTTCCTCGGAGTAACGGCTGCAGCCCTGGCCAAGCAGCACCAGCACCAATAATACTGCCCCCACCCTCCAATTCATAAAACAACCTACCTCCAAAGGTTTAACCCCTTAAGCTTCCGGGAAGCGCCGGTCCCAACGATACTATCCCTCGGTGGTCAATTTAACAGCCGGCGGTATGTACTCCGCCAGTTCCGAGGCGGTCAGCCCGTACATGCCCCTTTCCCCGGCCAGCAGGTCCGCAGCCCTGCCGTGGATGTACACCGCGACGCAGGCAGCCTTCGCCGGCTCAAAACCCTGGGCTATGAAGGACGCAGTCATTCCCGCCAGTACATCCCCCATTCCCCCCGAGGCCATCCCGGGATTCCCGGTTGTGTTTATATATATATTCCCGTTGGCTTCAGCTATTACACTGTTTGCGCCTTTTAAGACGGTTACGGTGCCCCATTCCTTTGAAAAGGCGGCAGCAGCTTTAATCCTGTCGGCCTGAATTTCATCGATACTTTGACCGGCCAGCCTTGCCATCTCGCCGGGGTGGGGAGTCACCACCACCGGAACCGACGCCTTTTTGAGCAGTTCCCTTTGGCCGGTGAGGCAGTTCAGTGCATCGGCGTCCAGTACCAGCGGACATCGTGCATTGGAGAGCACAAACTCAAGAAAGTCCACCCTGCCGTCGTCAACACCCATACCCGGTCCCAGGACCACCGCGGACGCCCAGTCAAGGAGCGACGCAAGTCTTTCCCTGGTATTATCATCAAGCCGCAGTACTGTCCCTTCGCCCAGCGGCACCGACATGGCCTCGGTCACATTGTTTTCTATTACATAGTTCAACGCCCCCGGCAGTGCCGCCTTTACAAGACCGGCTCCCGATTTGAGGCAGCCGAGCAGTGCCAGCACAACAGCGCCGGTCATGCCCTCGCTTCCGCCTATCACCGCCGCCCGCCCGCAGCTGCCCTTGTGGGCGTCCGGCTTTCTTCCCGGAAACAGTCCGGCTATGTATTCCCCGGTCAGCATAACCATTTCCGGGCCCATTCCCGCGGTTATGGCACCGGGTATTGAAATATCGGCTACAACAAGCCGCCCTACGTATTCCGCCCCCGGGTACTGCAGCAGCCCCGCCTTGGGATACCCGAAGGTGACGGTAACAGAGGCGTGCACGCATTCACCGCAAATACGGCCGGTTTCCCCGTCAATCCCGGAGGGTATATCCGCCGATACAACGGTACACCCGCTGCCATTAACCGCCCTTATTAATTCCAGCGGTACACCCCTTAGCTCACCCTTAAGCCCGGTACCAAATATGCCGTCCACCACCACATGGCCCCAGCCAAGGGCTTCCTTTACTGCTTCCAACCCGGCAACCCCGGATACCTCCACCATCGGTATGCCCATTCTATCCAGGATGCCTGCATTTACCCCGGCATCGCCCGCCATCCCGCTTGATGCCCCCACCAGGAACACCCGAATGGGTACGCCTTTGTTGAACAGGTGCCGAGCCGCCACCAATACGTCACCGCCATTATTTCCCTTGCCGGCGATCAGCACCACGCGGTTTTTCCCGTCCCCCGGCAGCTTCAAAACTTCATCGGCAAGCCTTATTCCCGCGTTCTCCATAAGCACAATTCCCGGTATGCCGTACTCCTCCATCGCCTTCCTGTCAATTTCCTTCATCTGCTTGGGTGTTACGACTCTCATGCCTCTCACCTCCTATTGCTACCGCCTGGGCAACGGCGTAGTCCCTGCCGTGGGATATCGAAACAAGTATTCTTTCTATGCCCTTATCCTCGCACAGGCGCCTTGCGCCGCCCCGCAGCTCAACTTCCGGTTTTCCCAGGGAGTCCCTTAGAATGATTACATCCTTCCATCCAAAGGCTGTAAAACCGGTGCCCATCGCCTTAACCACCGCCTCCTTTGCGGCAAAGCTCCCTGCAATGGAGGAAACGGCCATACCCTTCCGGGTAAAATAATCCGCCTCCTCCCGGCTAAACAGCCGGTCCACAAAGCCCCTGTGCCTTTCCACAGCCCTTTTAACCCTATCCATTTCAATAATGTCTATGCCAATACCTATTATCATTCCCTCACCCCGTTTCCTATGCCTTGGTATATTATTTTCTATGGCAAACATATAATTCCTGTAACAGGAGCCTTAAAAAGCTGTGGCGCATCCGGAAACCTCCCTCCGCCGTCCAAGGCATACCGTTCCAGCTATGAACATATAAATACTTATCGGGGTTATTCAATGTCTTGAGGTGATTCTTGTGAACGCTGAACAGACGGTACAAAGTTTGATGGAACAAATAAAACAGCGGGCGGAATCCGCCAACCTGTCAAAGGTGACCGAAGTCCGTCTTAGGCTGGGGTGCTGGGAAAACATGAACGAAAAAGACTTGACCGCCGCCTTTGACCGGCTCAAAGGTGACGGCCTTCTTGGCGACGCCCGACTGCTGGTGGACAGGAAAAAACCGCTGGCAAGGTGCAGGTACTGCGACAGTCTTTTTGAAGTGGTTTATTTTAAAAGCCGCTGCAAGCACTGCGGCAGTAATTACATGGAATTCATCGGCGAGCACGGCATTGTCCTGGAAGGAATTGATGGTATTGAATAATTACCAATTTAACGAGAAAAAATAATATCGGCGTTTACAACAACAGACGAAAGGGGAGTAGTTATGGCTAAGCTTAACGAGCTGGAACTTCAAAACTTAAGGGAACTGATTTCTGCGCACCAGACCGAAAGTGCCAAGCTTAGAACCTACGCGCAGCAGTGCAACGACCCACAGATTAAGCAAATGTTCGAACAGGGAGCCAATTCCGCCGACAGCACCACCCAAAAATTAATTTCATTCTTAAGATAAGGAGGCACGGATATGCAGGAAAAAGACATGGTAAGCGACGTTCTTAGTTCGCTCAAATCAAGCCTTACCAATTACGGCAGGGTTATCGGTGAATGCGAAGACCAGGAACTGAGACAGACAATCCAGCAGATAAGAAACCAGTGCGAGCATTATCACTACCAGATGTTTAAGGTCGCGGAGCAAAAGAACTATTACAAGCCGGCGCAGAAGGCAAGCGACCACCAGATCCAACAGCTTAGGTCGGAGCTAACCCAGGGCAATACAGGAAACATGGGCGGCACCGGCGGAATCTTCAGGAACATGTAGGCATGCCAAGGCCCGCTTATCCAGCGGGCCTTTTAATTACGAAGGGGCATTTTGTTCCTTTCGCTGCCGGGACGCCTGGGAAACCTGCACCATTAATACTCCCCCCAGTATAACCACCATTGAAATTATCGTATGGTATGTAATGGGCTCGCCCAGTACCAGGAACCCAAGGGTAACCGCCACCAGCGGATTGATGTAGGCATAAGTCCCCGCCCTTGACGACGGCCATTTCCCAAGCACGTATATATAGCAGCTGTAGGCCAGTATTGAGCCGAATATTATCAAATAGGCCATTGCCGCCATGCTTTTTACCGTAAACCTTACCCTGGACGCCTCGCCCAACAGCAGCCCTGCGGTGGTCAATCCTACGCCTCCGGCCAGCATTTGTATGCCTATATGGGTTACTACCGACCCCGCCGCCTTAAACCTTTTTGAATACACCGACCCGGATGACCAGAAAAAGGCTGCCAAGATGACCAGGATACTACCGAATATGTCTATTGAACCGGTACCCGAGGCGGACATGACCAGGAAGCCAACCCCGCCGAACCCAATCAACAGGCCCGCCCAGCCCTTTATACCGAGAGTGTTTTCCTTAAACACAATGGTTTCAATAAGTGCCATCATGAGGGGGCTGGAAGCCACCATCAGCGAGACAACTCCCGAGTGTACCCACTGCTCGGCCCAGCTTATCAGTCCCATGCTCCCGCATAATAACAAAAACCCTACCGTTGCCAGCCTTCTTATATCGATACTGCTTTTGGGAAACTCAAGTCCCTTCACCCGCGCATACATAAGTATAATTGAACCCGCCACAAGGTTTCGGATGCCGGAGAACAGCTCCGGCGGGAAATCGCTGACCCCTATCCGTATGCCGAGATAGGTTGACCCCCAGACTATGCACACCACGATGTAGGCCGCAACCACCTTAATTTCTTCCCTATCCGACAAAAAACGCATCCCCCCTGCACTCCCTTTCGCTTATACTCTGCTCCTTTTATCAAACATGTCGGTTAGGAACGATACTATTGCAAGGGCTATAGCCAGATAGAGCCATTTGTCGTAGCTCTGTACCGGGCAGGTGTTGGCAGGCAGGGTTCTTTTTATGATATATACGTTTGCCAGCACGTATGCCCCCACCACGGCCGCCGCCGCAAGGCTTAAATCGCTCAGGTTCAGGTACTTCCTTAATCTCATTATTATCCTCCTCTTCCTTCCGAGCATGCTACATAATATTCATTATTATTTAATACTGTGTCGAGAGCATATAATCAGATTATACACCAAACCTCAGCGACAATACAATATGAATCGTCCCCGCACGGCAATGTCCGGCTATCGCACCATTTGAACAGGGCCGGTAGTATTAATGACACTCTCACGCCCTTTCCATGAACACCCTGCTGCCCCTTCCGTCCACCGATGGGGGTTCCACAATAAGCCGGCGTGCTATGCGGTTTTTGAGTTCCGGTACATGGCTTATCACACCAATAATGCGTTCCTTGCAGCTGAGCCTTTCAAGGGCATCCACAACTATGTCCAGCAGGCCGCTGTCCAGCGTACCAAAGCCCTCGTCAAGGAAAAAGAACTCCAGCGGGCTCTGCCCTTTGAGCTGTATCTGCTTGGACAGCGCAAGGGCCAGCGAAAGGGAAGTAAGGAATGTCTCTCCCCCCGACAGCGTGGACACCGCCCTGCATACTCCCCCGTTGGCATTGTCCCTGACCACGAAACCTTGGCCGGTATCCAGTTCCAGTGAATACCTGTACCTTGTAAGCATAGCCAGGGTCTGGGAGGCCTCCCGGGCAATATACCTTAGCCTTTCCTCCGAAATATATTCCACAAAGCTGTTGCCCCTTAGAAGCCTTTGAATCTGTGTCAGCATGTCCCGCTTCCTTTCCAGTTCCCGGTACTTGTTGGAAAGGTCCTTCCACCTGGCATGGTTATCCTTCATCCGGCTGAAATTCACCCTTGCCTCCTGGTACAGTGAAATACCCTCTTCCTTCTGATGTTTCCTTGTACTGTACTCTTCATTAATCCTGCTCCAGTTCTCCTCCGAAAGGGACCGCCCCTTGAGCTTTCTTTGGCACACCTTTTTCTGGGCCTTTACCTCTTTTAGCTGTTCATCATACCCCTGTATCTCGTCGGCCAGGACTTGAAGGTCCTCCGCTGGAAGAAGGAAACCCACGGCCTGTTCTATGCTTTCAAAGCCCCTTTCCCTAAGACTTTGCCCGAGCTGCTGCTCTTCGGCATCCAGGCTTTGCTTGTATATGCGCTGCTGGTTTTCAAGGGAGCTTTTGTGCTGACAAGCCTCGTTGTGTTTTTTGTCCAATGCCTTGACGCTGTCCTGAAGGTCCTTTTCCTGCCGCTCCAATTCCTTAAGCCGATGGTCCACCGCTTGCAGGGCGGTTTTTACATCCCTGCCCCCGGTAAGAACGGCCAACCGGCTGCTCTCCTTATCCCTGCGTTCCTTAAGACCCCTGCCCTCGGCTTCAATAACCGACAGCCGGCTATCCACGCTGTGTCTCTCCGCTGT
>CZCB01004706.1_pt1 | contig 13365 bp, 12 predicted proteins | sample 591991 | NCBI WGS metagenome assembly CZCB01 (sample SAMEA3556809, study PRJEB10932) | anaerobic digester metagenome | reverse complement strand
TTTTTGAACATGCTAAACCGCAGCAGGCTTAAATCCAAGAAAAAATCCAAAACCCAGTCTGTACAATCAGAGCTGAAAGTCGCGCTGGCCGATGATAATATTCATATTGGCCCCAGTGATTATATTCCATGGTTGAATGATAATAAAATATGTCACATACGTATGGAGGGAAGAGGTTTCGGCCACGTCCCGCTGACTTTGGACGTAAAACTATCCGTGGAAGATGCGCCTAACAGCGGAGGTGTCATGATCGATGCCATTAGGTGCATGAAGCTGGCGCTCGATCGCCAAATCGGCGGAATTCTGACCGCGATTTCAGCTTATTCCATGAAGTCGCCGCCGGTTCAGTACACCGACACAGAAGCCAAAAAGATGGTGGAGGAATTTATTGAAGGTAGGAGAGAACGCTAATGAGAGCGGTCTTCCTTGCTGCCGGTGAAGGGAAGAGGCTCAGGCCTTACTTTAACAGGCCCAAGCCTCTTGTGCATTTATTGGGCCTTTCTTTAATAGAACGAAATATTTTGTCTTTACGGGAATGCGGCATTAAGGAATTTGTTGTTATTACAGGCTGTTACACTGATGAAATACAGGATTATTTAGGCAACGGAGAAAAACTTGGCGTAGAGATTAAATACCTGCATAGCGAGGATTGGGAACTGGGCAACGGTGTAACCGCATATACCTTTCACAGGGATTACCGGCAAAATGAAAAATTTATTTTAATGATGTCAGACCATATTTTCGGGCCGGATCTTCTTAAAACCTTTATCGACGAATCAGGGAATATCAAAGAAGATGAACTGTTAATTGCTGCTGACAGGCGGCTGGATAAAGTTTATGACCTTGATGAGTGTACTAAAATCAAAGCTAAGCAGGATTATGCCCTGAAACTGGGCAAACAGCTTCGTGATTTTAACGCCGTGGATTGCGGTCTCTTCATTGGTACCGGAGCGCTTCTGGATGCTTTGTCTAAAGCGATCTCTCAGGGACGCTACACCTTTACCGACGGGGTAAACATCCTGGCCGGGTCAGGCAAGGCCAGGTTGCATTTTGTAAATGATTTTTGGATTGATGTCGACGATCAAGACAGCTATCAATATTGTGAAAAAATCCTTTTACAATCTCTGGTATCCGCTAAGGATGGTTTTATTTCTCGTCACCTTAACCGCAGGTTCTCCCTCAGGATAACGAGATTACTGGCCCGCACGGGGATAACGCCCAATCAAGTTACAATTATTTCCTTTTTAACCGCAGTGGCTGCAGCCTTTTGCTTCGCTCTGGGAAAAAATCTTTGCGGAGGGCTGCTAGCCCAGCTCAGCTCTATAATCGATGGAGTTGATGGGGAAATCGCCCGTTTAAAGTTTCAAAAGAGCAGCTACGGGGGGCTCTTCGACTCTATTCTTGACCGCTATGCGGATTTTGTTATGGTGATCGGCATCACATACTGGTGGTATTCCGCAACAAACAGCCCTGTGGCTTTACTGGTAGGCGCAGCCGCGCTAACAGGAATGCCCATGTCCATGCTATTCAAGGAAAAATACCATGCCCTTACCGGAAAACCTTTTCTGCCGGAGCGATACGACGGCATTTTCCGTTATCTTCCGGCCAACCGCGACGGCAGGTTGTTTGTTATCATGTTGGGCGGTATCTTTAACCTGCTTCCGGCCGCCCTGGTTATCCTTGCGGTTGTTGCCCACCTCCAGACCTTCATACGCCTTTATCAGGCCCGCAGGTTAATGTAATTTATCTGTTAATATCTTCTTTTTCGACCATCTGTTCCCGGTGATTGGGCGGCGGTCTTTGCAGGGTACGGGATGGCGCGCCTGCGGCTAAAGACATGGTTGACGAGGTTAAACTTCTCCAGCAGCGCCTGTGCTTCATCCAGGTGGTCACCCACTTGTTCAAGGGAATGGGCATCAGAGCCAATAGTAAAAATTTCTACGCCTGCTTTGGCGGCCAAGGCCACTATTTCCCTGGTAGGATGGAACTCTTGTAATCCCCGGCGGAGGCTGGAGGTGTTAATTTCCAAGCCCATTCCCCTGCGTACCATTTCCTTAAAAATCGGCTCGATGGCACCGCGATGAATGGTCAGGATTTCAGGACCAAAATGCCTGAAACCATAGCGCCGGTAAAGATCCACATGAGCGAGCGCGTCAAAAAGCCCTGTTACAACGGCTTCTCTTAGGGTTGAAAAGTATTCTTTACGAACCTGGGACAAGCTTCTGAGCTGAAAATAGCGCGGGCTTTCCTTCATGGAAGAAATAGCGATGTGGTCAAGGCAGTGGATAGCCCCCAGAACAAAATCAAAGGGGTAGTTGTCAATAATCTTTTCGATATCCTTTTCGCAGCCCTGGCAGTAGCCAACTTCGATTCCAGCCTTCACCTGGAGGCCGTCTCCCCTGAATTCCTCCCGGGCTTGTGTAATTTCAACAAAATATTTATCCAGCCAGGCATAGTTGTATACCGATACCCTTTCCCCATTTAAGACGACAAAATTATCTATATCCCTTCGCACAGGGTCCAGTTCTATATGGGTTGTGAAACAAATCTCTGTAAGCCCCAATTCCAAAGCCCTGTAACAGTAGTCTTTTACCCTAACCGGAGAAGCATCTATAGAATAGTTCGGATGGATGTGATAATCGGTTCTTGCTAATTTCATCAATGTTGCTATCTTCCCCTTCCCAACTATGCAATATTATATCTTTACTTTTAGCGCCTGGTTGCTTTAGCAGGTCGCACAAGCATCTTCGTTCACTCTACCAATCACAATTACACAATTATAATACATAATGTATACACAAGATTTCAACTTTGTAAATATAATACTACAAAAGCACAGCAATACTATTTGCTACGAGGAGGTGCTAAAATGAGTATACAAAATGATATAGACGCTGCTCCGCCAGGGGGAACAGTGAACATTGCTCCCGGAATTTACAATGAGCAGCTGGTCATAGATAAACCGCTTACTTTGTCCGGACCGGATCCTGCAACTGGTGTAGCTGTTATCGATGCCGCCGGCCTAACATCGGGAGAACCGACTATTCATATCCTTGCCAGTGATGTAATTGTAGAAAATTTAACACTTCAAAATGGTCCTGGACCAGGAATCGGGGCGGGAAACGCAACCTTCACCGATTTAACCGGTATAATCATCAGAAACAATATTATCAGGGATCATGATCTTGCCGGTGTTCTTACAGCAAACAACGCTTCTATGATAATACAGGACAATATTATTGTGGACAACGGAAAGGGGGCTGGTTTTCAACGTGTTGGCGTTTATTTATATCCCCATGGCAAAACAGAGGTTCTGAGAAATATTATAAAAAATAATTTTGGAGACGGGATTTTTGCCAGGGCAAGCAGCTCCGGCCTGCTAATCGAAGAAAATGAAATTGAAAAACACAATTTCAGCGGTATCACCCTGGCCTGGGACGAAACAAATGTTACTATAAGAAATAACAAAATATCCGAATGCGGTTTGGGAGCAAATGATGAACAGGGCGGAATCGTAATTGTTCAATCAATGGCTGAAATTATTACGGGGAACTCTATCCTAAGCTGTAACCCTTTTGGTATCCACTGGGGATGGACTCCAACCTTTGGACCCGCGCCTCCCCAAATTTTAATTGCTGAAAATACAATCGTTAATTCCGTTCAGGATGGTATATTTCTTTTCTCCCAAGGGCCAGGCGGATTTATTCCTCCGGATCCTTTTCCTCTAGAGCCTGATGTTTTAAACAATCAATTGAAGAATAACGGTAGGGCCGGTGTCTATGTTAGCAATTTCTACTATTATTCCCCGGGTAATGCAAACCCAAAAATTCACTGCAACAACATAGTAGGGAATGCTGAATTTGGCGTCTTTAACAACACTGCTGGGGAGGTTGATGCTACCGACAATTGGTGGGGTGATTCCAGCGGGCCATTTCATCCAATATTAAACCCCCAGGGAACTGGGGATCCTGTAAGTAATAATGTGCTATTTTCTCCCTGGAAGACTGTTCCCAAACCACAGGAAGCAGACTGCCTGGTGGTGGAAAAGGTATTTGACCAGTGTTTCAAAGAGGATATCATCGTTAGGGATTTTACAATTCCGACAGGTTCTAACGAACCCTGTGAAAATGTGGACTTAACTCGGGTAGATCGCGTGAACTGCACAGTTCTTAGTGCAGAGTGCGAAATAGTGGACGTCAGCCCGCCTGTAAGCGACAATCTTCGCACCATTACCGTAAAACATAAACTGGAAATACAAATCGATCTTATTGATGAAACACCCGCTCCATTCGCAGTGTTATGTTCTTTTAAGGCAGAGGTAAACAATTTCTACAGTCAGGCTCAGCTATATGTCCCGCCCTCAGGGGTTGTTTTTGGCCCGGCGGGAGGTCCGTTTCTTTATTGCACGGTTGTTAACTCAACATGTTTTTGTATACCTGAAACCACTCCCCCCGGTGAACCGATCGCAAAAGTAATTTGCACAGTTAAAATGTGTAAGGTAATTGAAGTCCATGCTTTTGTAAAATTGCTTATTCCTCACCTGGGCATCTGTGTCCCCGAACCTTGCGAAGCTGCTCCTCAACAAGAGGAAATTGAATGCCCTCCGGTTGACAAACTCTTCCCGCCTCAAATAAATGCTGAGGGACTTTAAAATTATAATACAAGGGGACAAAATTATAAACTGGAGCCTTTCCACAAAACCGGCTCCAGTTTTTTTCCGCTTTCCCCAGATACTTAGAGCAAAAAAGCACAAGATTAATTTATTTAGATTAGCTTTCTAAAATGATTAAGTTCTTTGGCGATCTGAAAAAACCTTTCCTGCAGATCTTCCTTCTCTTTCTCATCCCTGGCCTCGCTTAACTGTCCGCTTAAGAAAGCCAATTCACATTCCAGGCGATTAATGTTGTCCCTTAACTCCTGATAATCATGGACGCTCATCCCGTTTACTTTGTTCCTCTCCTTGCTTCCCCCTTCTTTCGCCAAATAATACTCGTAATTTCCTTCGTAACAGTTCAGCTTCCCGTCAGCTATTACAAAAACCCTGTTTGCCAGGCGCATAAAGTACCTGTCATGGGTGACAAAGATGATGCTGCCTTTAAAGGCGGCCAATACCTCTTCAATTTTCTCCCTGGAGGCGATATCCATATAGTTTGTCGGCTCGTCCAGTATAAGAAAATTCGCCCTGCCCAAAATAATTTTGGCAAAGGCAACCCTGCCCTTCTCTCCCATGCTCAGGTCGGAAATTTTTTTAAAAACTTCATCCCCGCGAAACAGCAGGGAGGCCAGCAGCAGCCGTGCTTCTTCTACATCGCCCCCCGCGGTTAATACATCGTCAAGCACCGTAGCGCCGTAATCCAAATTCTCAAGTTCCTGGGCAAAATAGCCTATTTTAACAGCGGGGTTAACTGTAACTTGGCCGCTGTAATCGCTGTCCAAGCCGGCTATGATCTTTAAAAGGGTCGTCTTCCCTGCGCCATTGGGCCCCAGTAACACAACCTTATCCCCCCGCTTAATATTGAAGGAGGCACCCTGGAAAAGCACCTTTTGGGCATAGCTTTTTCCCAGGCCTTCTCCCCGGACAAGAAACGGAGCGCTCTTTTTTTCCGGTAGATTTTTATTAAGGAGTGCAAAGAGAGGGTCCTTTGTTTTTCTAGGTTTATCGATCTTCCTACTTTCCAGTCTCTCCAGTTCCCTTTTCTTGGCCCTAATGACACCGGCATGCTTTTTGGCCTTACTCCGGTAAAAATCATTTTGACCGGCCGCGTTGTGAGCGCTATTATACCAGCTTTTCCTTTCGCTGATCATCTGTTTGAGCCGGCGTATTTTCATCTGCTGCTTCTGATACTCCCGTTCGCTGCTTTTTTGCTCAATCTCCTTTTGCCTTTTGTAGTCTGAGTAGTTGCCTTCATAGACCCTTAACTCCCGGGGTGTCAGCTCCCAAATCTTCGATACCACATTGTCGAGGAAAAAACGGTCGTGGGATATAACCAGCAGCGGTTTATCCAGGCTGCCGACATAGTCCTCCAGCCACGCGCAGTTTTCCAGATCCAGATGATTCGTGGGTTCATCCAGGATAAGCAAAGCAAAGTCGCTTACAGCGACACGGCAGAGGGCAAGCTTCGTCTTCTCCCCGCTGCTCAAGCTGTTAGCCCGCTGGGCCCACTTCTCCTCGCCAATGCCAAGCATGTTAAGGAGCTTCTTCACTGTTGTCTCCGCATCATTAATCAGTAAATTGCTCCTGGCAGCTCTAATTATCGCTTCATAAACCGATTCACTGTTGGCAAATCTGGGAGCTTGTTCCAGATAAAATATTTTCCCATGGGGGGGAAGGAACTCTATAGTACCGACATCACAAGGCTCCTGCCCGGCCAATATCCTGGCCAGGGTCGTCTTGCCGATTCCGTTGCGGCCCACCAGGCCTATTTTATCACCGGGATGGATTGTCCCGCTTATATTTTCCAATACACTTTTACCGTTATAGCTCTTGTAAATCCCGGAAAAGCGCAATTGCATAAATATCATCCCCTTAAAAAGAAATCTGCAGTAAACACTCCCGGTTATACTGCAGAAGGCGAACAAAAATATAAGCTGTTATACTTTAAGCATCTAAATATTATTTTTCAGGAAGTGTTAATTAACTATCATCACTAAAAAGTACAAAACACAGCCTTGTAACCCAGGCAGCCTCATAGTCTTGGTTAGCCTGAAGCATTAGCCGGCACTTTTTAGAGCTCATTAAACTGATGCTAGTTAAAACACTTTCCTCATTTTGCGCCTCAAATACTTTTATTTAATATTATCTTACCACACAATGAAATTAAACTCAAATTTCTAATAGCTAGTCAAACAAATAAACGCCAATATGCTGCGCAATTTCCCTTGCTGTATTATTCAGCCTATAAGAAATATATATTTACAGCATACAGCATAAGAGTAAATAACAGTCCTGAAAACGCGTATCGGGCTTAACCGCCTATGAATGGATTTACAACTTTAATACCTTCATATAATTGATTTGGATTAAGATCTTCGGTCCAGATTATTTTGCAGCCCAGTTCTTTTGCGCTGCAAATAATCATGGCGTCCCAAAATGATATTTTGTTTCTCTGTTGGATATGAATGGCCTCTATCACGCTTTTAAGCCCCGGTTTATGAAGGCGCCATTGGCCGAGGTCGTCAATAATTTGGGTTGTTTCCTGTGGTTTTAGTGGATGGGGAACCTTCAGTGTCAGATTAACATAAAACTCTTGTAATACCTGGATGCTCAGGCATCCTCTGCCCGATTCCCACAGTTCTGAAATCAACTCCCGGGCACGTTGATGTTTTTCTGCACTTGTTACATCGTAAGCATAAATAAAGACGTTAGTATCCACAAACAAAAGTTCAGCATCATCTGGCATGCAAATCTTCTCTTTTCCAATCTATTTTGCCTTTTACCCCTAAGTTGAAACCGTTTTTCATTGCAGCAAGCTGCCTGGCTTTTGCTTTATTATATGTGTCCTCCCTTTCAACAATATCCTCCAGGGCATCTGCCAAGAGGCGGGAAAGAGATGTTTGCCTGTTGATTGCGATATGTTTTGCCTTCTTTAAAATATCTTTGGAAACCGATATGGTAACATTTTGCTTCTCCAATCTTTACACCTCCACGTAAATAAGTGTAACACATTTTTCGTGATACGGCAAGACGCGTAACCGATGGAGACCGATGGAGATGACATCCACAACCGTGTTCTCACATCAAAACCCTACCATCTCTACATCCATCCTGCGGGATTATTATTGAGAAAACTATGGCGAAATATGGAGAATTTTGTTGGAAATTATAGCTAAATATTACAAATTTTTTCTGGGAAATTGCAGGAAAATTGTTTTGAAGATTGAAATTGTTATATATAGTGATAATAATCCGGCGCTGATACACCATACCATAGGTATTATACATAGGTGGAATAAAAGAACATGATACTCCCTAATTATGAAGTAATTGAAAAAATAGCGGAAAGCCCACACGCAACCGTATTTAAGGCCCGCCACAAAAAAGAACCGGACCGCCTGCTGGCCCTAAAGATATTAAAAGCGAGCAACCTGTCTGCCTATAAACAGCCCCAGGTCGCTCAAAAAATCGAGCAACTCAAGGTGTTGAACGATCCGCTGCTGATTACACCTATTTCCTACGGTGTAACGGACGGCGCCTGTTACGGATGGCCGCATTTACCATATTTACGATTTTCCCTTCCTTGATGTAGACGGTTCCACCCTCATCCTGGAGATCGGCCTCGATATCACCGTATTTACACTATGGCCCTGATCCATGAGAAATTATACAGATCCGAATCGCTGGCCAAGGTTGACCTGTCCGAGTACATTCGCAGTCTGGTCGCCAACCTGTTTCTGTCCTACGGTGTGACCGAGCGTGCTGTAAAGCTGGAGATCTATGTCGAAGACATTACGCTTGATATTAGCATGGTCATCCCCTGCGCTTTGATCATCAATGAACTCGTCTCCAACTCGTTGAAGCATGCCTTTCCGGAGTCATGGAAGCGTGCCGGGGGGAGAGGCCGGGTCCGTATCGACCTGCGCCGGACAAAGGCAAAAGATAGTATTCTCCTCTCCTGACGGTCAGCGACAACGGCGTCGGCCTGCCTGAAGGCTTTGATATAGAGAATTGCACAACACTGGGTCTGAGGCTGGTTAACATGCTGGTAAAGCAGCTCAGGGGAACCATTGACCTGCGTACAAACGGCCGGGCGGAATTTGCCATTAGTTTTAAAAGTACGAAATATTAATGAGGAAGGTGAAAGAGAGCCATGCACGATGTAAAAATTCTCATTGTTGAAGACGAAGGCATTGAAGCTCTGGATATTCAACATAGACTGGTCAGCCTGGGCTACCCCACCCCTGCTATTGCTTTTTCCGGAGAAGAAGCTGTCCGGAAGGCCGGAGAAATTTCGCCCGATCTAGTGTTAATGGATATCATGCTGCCCGGAGAGATCGATGGCATAACGGCTGCCGAACTGATCAAGGCCCGTTTAGATATCCCGGTTATCTACCTTACCGCCTATGCGGACGACAATACGCTGCAGCGTGCCAAGATCCACGGAACCATACGGCTATATTATCAAGCCTTTCCGGGAAAGAGAACTGCATTAGGGAAAGGATCGGAGTTCGTCGTATCACTTCCTCTGGATAGCACCCCCGGCGCGGAACTCCAGGATGTACCTGCAGAGAGTCCGCGCCGCAGCCGGCGGGTGCTGATTATCGATGATTATGCCGATATAGCCGAATCCCTGCGTGAACTGCTCGAGCTCAATAACCACGAGGTCGCGGTCGCTTACAACGGTCCCGACGGGATAGCCAAGGCGCGGGAGTTCCGTCCTGAAATTTTGTTGTGCGACATCGGACTGCCCCGCATGAACGGCTACGAGGTCGCCAGGGCTTTTCGCCGGGACGAGGAGCTGAGCAATGTCTATCTCGTAGCGATGACCGGCTATGCTTTACCGGAAGATTTGCAGCGGGCTGCTGACGCCGGTTTTGACTGTCACCTGGCCAAGCCGGTGGAGATTGACAAACTGAACAGCATCCTGGCACAGCTTCCGTGAAGTTTCCTCCCGAGCATAAGAGACAGCAAGAGCAACTTCATACTAACCGCTATGACCCTTGTAGGTCACAAATATGGATGAAAATGAGCATGTTTAGGCTCCACTGCAATTATGTAAAGCAAACATTAACGGAAAAAGATATGGTTCCCTATTACAGTTGTCACTGTCTGCTGCCGCACCCACTGATTGCCTGTTTTGCGGGGATTATAAAAACCAAGGGCGCCGTTGGAAGGGTCCCAGCCTGAAAGGGCGTCATATACTGCCTGATAAGCAGTCTTGTTGGGCGGCAGGTTTATCCTTCCGTCCAAGACAGGAGAGTACTGGTAATAGCCGTAAGCCACCTGGTAAATTACACCGCGAATCGTATTGGGATAAATAGGACTTTTTACCCTGTTTAATACTGTTGCCGCTACAGCCACCTGACCGGTATAGGGTTCCCCGGCGGCTTCCGCGTACACCAGGCGTGCCAAAAGATCAATATCCTGTTGCGAATAATCACGCCCCGCCCGCGAGGGCAAGGAAGAGCCGTTACTGCCGGGAAGGGTAATCCTCTGTCCCGGATAGATACTCGCTGCCGGCACGCCAGGGTTGGCCGCGAGCAGAGCGGGCAGGCTTACACCGTATCTCTGCGCAATAAGCCACATGGTGTCACCCGGCCTGACTGTATGAACATCTACCGGAATGCTCAAAACCTGGCCGGGATAAATCGTTAAGCCAGTTAGCCCGTTAGCAGCGGTTAGCTGTGCAACAGTAGTATTGTATCTGCGCGCTATCAACCAGAGCGTGTCGCCGGCGGCTACTCGATGAGACAGGGCTGCCTCACCTATTTCCCCGCCACAGACAAAAACACAAAAAAACAAAACAAAGACAAACATTAAAAGACTTCCCGGCTTGCTTTTCAACAGCATTATGTAGCCTCCCTTTTTTATCTGGAGGAGAGAACATCCCATTTGATCAATCTTAAATATTTTTACTCTCCCCTTCAGAAAATGTTATGTTAACCTATATTTTATAATAAATGTAAAAACGGGCAACTCCTCCTTTCAGTCCCCAGCAAGAATCTTTAAGATATCTTCATATTTTTTTAACCTCTTTTAATATTTTAGTTAAAGTTTTATAGCAATGGCAGATGATGCTAAATTTTACGACATTGCAAAATAATTTTCCACGCTCCGGATGCATATCTTACCAAAAAAAAGAAAGCCTGGGGGCTGAGTAAGGTTTTACTTTTTAAGCCGGCTTCCTAAAAACAGTTTGCAGACAAAGCCTGTGTCTTTTTTTGGGGATATTTTAAAGGACATTGCTCCGCAGAACATCCCACATTTCCCGGGGAACCAGACCCAGGCGCCAGAGAGCAATCCCCTGCAGCTCATAACGCTTGGCAATACCAAGCTTGGGCACAATGCTCTCTGCCGTCTCATAATAGGCTGAGATACCCAGCAGCAGCTTTTGCGGCGGGACAATTTCCTTGGCCATTTCTATTGCCTGGACGACAAGGCTTACCGGTTCCGGCTTCGGACCGTAATCATAGGCCATGATGATTATCTGATCGGCAAGCTCGCCCAGGGCTTTGTAGTCATAGCCTTTATAGGCGCTGTTGAGGGGATGGATGGTTAGTGTCAGGCTTTTATTGGCTGCCCTCAATTTTACGGACAAAAGGCGGACAAAGTCTGTTAACAGTTGCTGAGCAGCGGCTGGCTCTTCGCCGCTTTTTGACAGTCCGAACTCTTCAAAATTAAGGTTAACGCCGTCGTACAGAGCCGCCTCTGCCGCAATGGCATCAATTAGCGCAGCGGCGGCCTTTTGGTTTGACAGCACGGAGGAAATTTCCCCGGATCTGTCCGTAGCGTGGATCACCATCTCCGTTCTCAGGTAGTACTCCCCGGCGGCTTTCAATACATCTTCCCAACCAAGGGGACGCTGCCAGCCTATCCGGCTCGATGTGAGGAGATTGCCGTCTCCATCGAAGGTGTACCAGCCCAGGGCCAGCTCGTCCACCACATCAGTATGACCCGTACCCCTTTCCGGGTAAGCCCGGCTGAAAAGGTTTGTCCAACTGCTGGTTCTGCTGTCACCCAGCGCGTAAAAGCCGACCACCTTCATCTCTTTGGGAGCGGAGATGATTTCCACACTGTATGTAGCGGGATCCCAGGCTACTTTGCTGTCAAAGGCCTCGCTAAAAAAGCGCAGCGGTATCAGGACCCTCCCGTTGAGGATTACCGGCGGCACATCCAGGGTGATAGGAGATCCGTTGCGAAAAGCGGTTTCGTTGCCAACTCGCATTTGAACCAGCGCTCCCCCGCCGGTAGCCTCTACTGTTTGCGTCGTGTTATCCCAGCTAACCTTGATGTTCAAAGCCTCCGCCACGGCACGAAAAGGGACTAAAACTCTATTCTGCTGAATGACGGGCTGGACATCAAAATTAACCGCAAGCCCGTCGATAAAAACAGAAATTTCCCGGGCTTGGCCCTGGGCCGGGGCGGCTGCCGGGAAAAAGCTGAATGTGACAAGTAAGAATGTGAGCAAGATGATTGCAAAGAACTTCATTTTTACCTCCTGGCTCTGATTATCATTTTATAATATGGGATTATGCCTATACTTGCTTTACTTCTTTCGCGAACCAATGAATAAATCCGCACTTGGTACAGATTAGCGTAATAGCAGATTCATTTAACCAATCTAGTCCAAAAAAGGTCATGCCCCTTGTATTCAACAGGGCGGCACCCTTATGAAAAAAAGCATTCCGGCAATAAATACAGAGTACGCGCGTTCCGTCTTCCAGTTCATATTTATGCCCCCTGGCCTCTTCTTCTCTCTTTTTAAATATTCTTCGGCCTCTTTTCTTATCCTTTCCAGTCCTTCTTTACTATAATAGATAGTTACACCTCCTGTTCCGCTTAAGAAATTTATCAAGGCTGGGAGCTGTTTTTCCTTATAATAGGGACGGACCTGGGCGCAAAAAAGTTTCCTTTCATTTTCCAAATACGGATTTTTTCTCAAAAAAAGCTACTCTTTGGACAATCCCGAAGCAAAGTTATGTAGTTCGCAGGGCTTTGAGAAGCCCTTTGCGGAAGTCTCTCCGGCCCCAAAAAAGAGCCGACTTTAAGGATTTTTCCATGAAATCTATTCCATAGCGCCTCCAGAGTTGGTAAAATTTTTCTTCGTAGACAATTTTGTGTTTAATTTTTTGCCGGAGTTGCTGCTCGTACAGGTGGGGTGCTCCCTGCAGGATCGAAAGAGCGGCCAGCTTTCCGCTAAGAAGCGCCATATCCAGCCCTCCTCCGTGAAGAGGTGAGGCCAACCCGGCAGCGTCCCCTACCAGCAAGGTATTGTCCCTTAAAAAGGGCGACGCCTGCTGCAGGGGAATTCTTCCCCCTCTGTATTCCAGGATGTTATAATCATGCAGATTCTCCTGGTAAAGAATACGGGATATTTCTTTTTTTAAATCTATCTTCTCTGATGGATAGCTAAAACAGCCGATTCCCACATTGGCGATCCCCCTTGCAGCCGCAACTTTGGGAAAAATCCAGTAATAACCCTGGTAATGAGGTTCGAGTACCGCTTTCATGGAATCCTTAAGGCCAGAAAAATCCCCTTCCAACCTGTACTGTAAGGTTACGGCATAGCGTCTCCTGTTTTCTCCTGCACTTCCCCGGGCCTTTAAGGAAATGGCTGAAACACCGCTGGCATCGATTACCCAGTCAAAATCCCGCCTGATATGCGCCATGTCTTTCACACTGACAGGAGTCTCTTCCAGTATTTTTAC
>CZCB01007898.1_pt1 | contig 13366 bp, 10 predicted proteins | sample 591991 | NCBI WGS metagenome assembly CZCB01 (sample SAMEA3556809, study PRJEB10932) | anaerobic digester metagenome | reverse complement strand
TAAGCCCGGTATCTCCCAGCGGGCCTCCGATAACAAAGCGCCCCGTAGCATTAATCAGATAACGGGTTTGTTTATCCAGCAGCTCCGGGGGAATGATTTCTTTGACGACAACCTCAATAAGATCCTCGCGCAGGCGTGACAGGGAAATATCATCGCCGTGCTGGGCGGCAAGGACAACGGTGGAGACGCGATAAGGCTTGCCGTCACGATATTCCACAGTTACCTGCGACTTCCCGTCAGGCCGCAGGTAGGGAAGCAATCCCTCCTTGCGCACAACGGCCAGCCGCCGGGCGAGTTTATGTGCCAGTGAAATGGGCATCGGCATCAGCTCGGGGGTTTCATTGCAGGCAAAACCGAAAATAATCCCCTGGTCCCCTGCGCCGACCAGATCATAATCATCATTCATCTCCCGTGATTTTACTTCCCAGGACTCATTCACTCCCAGGGCAATATCCGGCGATTGCTCGTCGATGGAAGTAAGCACGGAGCACGTATCACCGTCAAAACCGTACTTGGCGCGTGTGTACCCGATCTCTTTAACCGTTTGTCGTGCCACCTGAGGGATATCAACATAACAGTTGGTGGTTATTTCCCCGGCTACCAGCACCAATCCGGTTGTTACCAGTGTTTCAGCGGCCACCCTTCCCTGGGGATCCTGCTCCATAACCGCATCGAGGATGGCATCGGAAATCTGATCGGCGACCTTATCGGGATGTCCCTCGGTTACCGACTCCGAAGTAAAATAAACCGTTCCGCTATTTCTGTTCATACTTAAACCTCCTTTGTAGTGCCGGAATAATCCCGCTAAAATCAAAAAAACCCCTGCCCGGCAGGCAAGAGGTAATAAAACTCTTCTTATCTCCCAGGACGACCCGGCGACGAGTAACGCCTGCAGGAATTGGCACCGGGCGACCTATTGACAGTCGACAGTCCCGGGTATCTACCGCGTTTCACGGCTTTCGGGTGCCTGGGGTTACACTGTGCAACAGATCCGGTTGCCGGGGTTCATTGAGCCTATCTCTCCCCCGCTCTTGATAAGAATTAAAGCTTAAAGACACAGTATGCTTATTCTTATTTCAGCCCAAGATTATTTACTTATGCTACATGTTAATACAATTATTTACTCTTGTCAATATTTAATCACTCAGGGCAAATATCAGCTCGGCCGAAGCAACCGTCTTATTGCCGACACGCGCCTGCCCCTTCCCCCGTCCGACAACTCCTTTCATTCCGGTAAGAGTCACTTCGATGAGCAGAGTATCTCCGGGGCGAACCATTCCCCGGAAGCGACACCTGTCTATCCCTCTAAAGAGGGCCAGTTTCCCCTTGAATTCCCTCCTGCTCAGCAGCGCTACCGCCCCCACCTGAGCCATGGCCTCCACGATAAGGACTCCGGGCATAACGGGGTTCCCGGGAAAATGTCCCTGGAAGTAGGGCTCGTTTACAGTAACGTTTTTAAGCCCCACGGCTCTCTCCCCTGTAACAATCTCCACTATCCTGTCCACCAGTAAAAAAGGGTAGCGGTGGGGAATAATTCCCTGGATCTCCGCCGCAGATAAGTTCTCTTCCATCCCTTGCGGCCTCCTTTCCTGCCGTTAAATGTTCTTCCTTTAACGGATCAACCGGCTTCCTCTTCCGGCTCTTCTTTTTCTTTCTGCAAAGGACCGAAGAGCAGGGGAAGGCTCTTCATGTTACCGGCCTCCTCTTCCAACTGTCGGGTAATAGAGGCCAGCCGCTCTTCCAGAAAAAGAAGTGAAGCGAGATCTGTCTCCTCCTCCAGGTAGGAGAGGAGTAAAGATTTGAAATGGGAGGCGCTGTCTTCCCACATCTTGATAATCTGCTGTGCCTTGAGACGTGCCGACAACTCCTCCAGGGGTTCCAGTTGCTTCCCCAGAGGCAGCAGGGCGAGCTCCTCAAGGTAGGAGGGTATATAAACATTGGCGTGAAAATTTGTCCTGAGCAGCTCCGCCATATTTTCCAGGGCCTGGTTCTCTCCGTGGACCAGTATAATCTGGGAGGGCCCCTGTTTAAATTTACCTACCCATCTCAGTAGCTCATCCCTATCGGCATGAGCGGAAAAACCCTGTATAGAGGTAATATGAGCGCGTACGGCGATCTCCTCTCCGAAAATGGATACATGCCTGGCGCCATCCAGCAGCCGCCGCCCCAGGCTCCCCTCTGCCTGGTAGCCGACAAAAAGCACAGTGGATTCCGGCCGCCAGAGGTTATGCTTGAGATGATGCTTAATACGGCCGGCATCGCACATTCCGCTGGCTGAGATAATCATAGCGCCATCCACTTTATTGATAGCCCTGGATTCCTCTACGGTAGGGGCAAAATGTGCCTCCGGGAAATGCAGGGGACACTCCCCGCGGAGCAGGCAGGCTCTCATCTCCAGATCAAAACAATCTGTATGCCGTAGATAGAGATCCGTGGCCCTGATCGCCATGGGGCTGTCGATATAAATGGGCAGGGGCGGTATTTCGCCCCGATCGATAAGCTTGTTAAGGATGTAGGCAAGCTCCTGGGTCCGCCCCACGGCAAAGGCAGGGACAACGATGTTTCCCCCGCGCTGCAGCGCAGAGTTGATAACCTCAGCCAGCCTCTTCTCCTTTTCCTCCTCCGCTTCGTGGAGCCTCAGGCCGTAAGTTGCCTCCATGATCAAAAAGTCGGTTTCTTCCACCACAGAGGGGTCGCAGATAATTGACTGCCCTTCTCTCCCCAGGTCCCCGGTAAAGACAAATTTTTTTTGCCTTCCTTCTTCTGTAACCCATAATTCCAGCAGCGCCGAGCCCAAAATATGCCCGGAGTTTTGCAGGCGAAAGGCTATTGACGGCGAGAGCGTCACAACCTCGTCATAATTTACCGGCCGGAAATATTGCAGGGAAGCCAGCGCGTCCTCTACGGTATAAAGGGGGGGAGTCTCGCTCAATCCCGCCCGCTGCGCTTTACGGTTTTTCCATTCCGCCTCCATCTCCTGGATGTGGCCGCTGTCAGGAAGCATGATACTGCAGAGATCTGCTGTAGCCCGCGTGGTATAAATGTTTCCCCGGAAGCCCTCCTTCACCAGTTTCGGTATCAGGCCGCTGTGATCAATATGGGCATGGGTAAGAAAAAGACACGCTATTTCCTCCGGGTTAAAGGGGAAATCCTCAAAGTTACGCCTGTACAGAACCTTCCCGCCCTGGAACATTCCGCAGTCAACAAGGATTTTCTTCTCCCCTGCCTGCAGAAGAAAACACGAGCCCGTTACCGTCCGGGCGCCCCCGCAAAACTTTAAACTCAACAAGGCATCTCACATCCTTAGTACTTCTTTAAGTTATAAATTTAAGTTCAAGGCAATGTTTTCTACTGCCTTCAGCGCCGGGGAGTCGGCAGGCAGCTCAAAGAGAGGCCTCCCTTTCAGGTCATATTCCATCACCATGTTGTCCAGGGGGATAGTGCCGGCCACTTCAAGTCCCGTAGCGGCAATCTCTTCCTGCAGGTCGCTTAGCACCCCGTCCTGAGTCCTGGAAATAACCAGGTAAATTTTCCCGGCATTAATATTTACCGACTTGATAATATTGTAAGCCCTTCCCGCAGAGCGAATACCGCGGGCTGTAGCATCGCTGGTAATCAGCAGGTAATCCACGTTGTTGATGATACGCCGGCTGAGATGCTCCATCCCCGCCTCATTGTCCACGATAACGTAATCATAATTGGCACGGAGCTTTTCCAGGTAGTTTCGCAACAGGTCGTTAGGGTAGCAGTAGCAGCCGGGGCCTTGGGGGTTGCCCATCACCAGAAGATCGATCTGCTCCGTTTCCACCAGCGCCTGACTGAGACGCATCTGCATGAACATGTCCTTGCTCATCCCGGAAGGAACCAGACGGGGATCCTTCATGTCCTCCAAGGTCGTAGAAATCGTCTCCTCCACCTCCAGGCCCAGGGCTTCGTTTAAATTGGCATTGGCATCGGCATCGACCGCCAGAATAGACTTATCTGCGTAGCGTGTGGAAAGGAAGCGCAGCAAAAGAGCGGAAAAAGTTGTTTTTCCGGTGCCACCTTTACCTGCTATAGCAATAACCTTTTCTCTCGTCATCTCTCGCCCGGTCCTCTGGGAACCGGGAGATACACCTCCTTTATATCCTTTATAGCACTTTATACTTTATATTAACCGCTATGACCTTTGTAGGCCATAAATATGGATGAAAATAGCCCTTATGCGGATAAAAACTTCCGGGAGAGAACCTGCTCCAAATCAGCCAGGGTATTGCAGGGAAACATCGCCGCTGACCTTTGAAAAGCGGCCACCGTGGTGTAGCTGCTCCACTCCTGGCGGGGCAGCGTGTTAAGCCAGATAATTTCCTTGACCTTCTCCCGCAGCTTTTCCAGCTCCAGAGCAGCCTCACGGTGGTGAATAGTCCTGGTATCACTGACAATAATCACGGTCGTGTTTCCCGTCAGCTCATCCCCATAGCGCATCATCAGGGCTTTTAGGGCTGAGTGGAGGCTCGTTCCCCCGCCCCACTGCCCGCTTTCTCTAACCACCGCTGTCATGGTACGCTCGAAATCCTGTCCCTGCTGAAAATAGGGGGTGACCCTCTCCAGGTTCTCGGCGAAAACAAAGCTCTCAATACGCTGCACCACAGCATTAAGGCTGTAGATAAACTGCAAGACGAAGCTGGAATAGCGTATCATGGAACCGGATACATCGCAGAGCAGAAGGAGCCGCGGTTTCTTTATGCGGCAGCTTTTGTACTTCAATTTAAAAGGAACCCCGCCGAACTGTACGCTGGCGCGGAGCGTAGCCCGCAGATCCGGTAAACGCCGCTTTTTGCTGTAACGGTAACGGCGTGAAATGCGGGTGGCCAGCAGGCGCGCCATGCGCCGGATCAGCGCGGCAGCCTGGGGCAACTCCTTGCGGGTGATATGCTGCATATCCTCCGTAAGAATGGTCCTGCCTCCATAGCCGCTGCCGGCAGCGGCATCGCGTATGGCATTTAACTCTTCATCACCGGTATCGCGCTGTGCTATTACTTCCTGAATCTCTTTGTGCAACTGCTTATGCCAAAAGCGCAGCCGCCCTTTTACCAGGGTTTCCAGGAAGGGGCGATACCACTGCTGGAGGGTTTCCCTGCTTTCATTCATCTCCAGAAAATCCCGCAGGCGTTTTTTTTCGGTCTCAGGCATATAAGCATATACCGTCTTATCCAATGCGGAGAGGTTCATCTTCTCCCCGCGAAAAGTAAAGACCTGCTCCGCTTCTTTTATTTGATGCTCATGCCGGGCAATTTTTTGCTGCCGTAACTCCCGGAGTCTCTCCCTGGTCTCCGGAGGGGTGAAAAAAAAAGAAAAGCAGCGTTCAAAGATGACGGCATCAGCAGCCTTTTTAACCAGCGTAGCCTTGAGGGCGGTTTTAACCTTCTCCCTGTTTTCCAGGGAGACATACTGCAAGGCCTGCAGCGCGTCAATTACCTCTGAATTTCCAATGCGGACTCCCTCAGACCGCAAAAGATAAACGAAACGTACTATGTTGTTCTCCAGGTAATCAGGAACTTTCTTCCCGGCCTGTCTACTGTTAATTTTCCTCACACCTTGACTGTCAATATTTCTTAAAATATCAAGTATATGTATTCCAGGACAAGAGCAATCCCAAAACGGCTTGCGGGCTAAGAGCCTGTGCAGCGTGCTGCCGTCAAACCAGGCTGCTTCTGATCTTTTTCTCCAGTGCGTCTGCCCCGATCTGTTCGCGAAAAACCCGCTGATCGCCCCTGGATTTCAGCAGTATATTCAAGGTCCGCTCTATAGTGCTGCCCTGCAGGCGATCCATGTTTAAGCTTACCAGGGTGCGCGCCCAGTCCAGGGTCTCGGCGATAGAAGGTTTCTTCCTTATCTCCTGGTTCTGCCGGATATGATGAACAGCACGGGCGATTTCTGCCGTGAGGCGTTCCCCGGCCTGGGGAACCCTGGCTTTGATAATCTCGATCTCCCTTTCAATCCCGGGAAAATCAAGGTAAAGAAAAACACAGCGGCGTTTCAAACCGTCAGAAAGCTCACGCTCGCTGTTGCTGGTCAGAACTACTATAGGGATATGGCGGGCGCGGATAGTTCCCAGTTCAGGAATAGAAACCTGGAAATCGGAAAGCACCTCGAATAAAAAAGCCTCAAATTCACTATCGGATTTGTCCACCTCGTCCACAAGCAGCACAACCTTACGATCGGCCTGGATAGCTTTAAGCAAAGGACGTTCCAGCAGGTACTCCCGGGAAAAAAGATCCCCATCCACACGGCCGTATCGCCCCTCCACCCGGCCGGCCTGGATCTGCAGGAGCTGTTTTTGGTAATTCCACTCGTACAGAGCTTTGTTTTCATCCAACCCCTCATAGCACTGCAGCCTGATCAGTTCTGTATGAAAAATACGGGCCAGGGCCTTGCCCATTTCCGTCTTGCCCACACCGGGAGGCCCTTCAATGAGCAACGGTTTCTCAAGCCTCAAGGCCAGGTAAACAGTCAGGATTACCTCCTCGTCACAGATATAACCGGCACTCGTAAATCCTTTTTGCAGTTTCTCCAGCGATACAAACATGAAGTATTATCCTTTCTCCAGGGAGGGCCCCTTAACTATAACTATATTATACAGAAACTCAGGGGAAAAAACACCATTAATGAGTGCATCCGGGCCAAGAATTTGTTATAATAATACTAACCAACTTGGTAATTATATATACAGTAAGGAGGCAAGTCATGATTACCAAAAAAGCAGAATACGCCATCAAAATCCTGGCCGAACTGGCCGGTAGGAATAAAGAAAGGTTTTATGCCTCTAGGGAAATAGCAGCTGTACATGATATCCCCCTCAACCTGGTATCCCAGCTTGTTTCGCATCTGCAGAAAAGCGGTCTGATCCAGAGCATCAGGGGCTCTTCCGGCGGTATCCGCCTGATCGCCGACCCCGCTGAAATCTCTCTCCGTCAGGTAATCGAGCTTTTTGACGGCCCTGTAGGTCTTACACACTGCCTAAAGCAGCCGGATTACTGCCAGAAAAGCGATTCCTGCCCCATCCATCAAATCCTGGAGCAGACACAGGAGAAAATAATTGCGGATTTGGAACAGGCCACCATCAAAGACCTGGCTGAAGCGTACCAGCGGCTGGAGGGAGAAAAAGTTGACGGCGAACCGGGAGAAAAACTGCCTTTGCGTTAAAGAGGAGGCTCTGCCAGCCATTCCATTCTGAAGCGGCTCTTTTTGGACAAGAAAACTTTAAATGTGCTTCTGGGCATATCTTCGGGAGCTTTCTCTCCTCAGCCGCCCCATAAGCGCCTCTTTTTCCTCCGGCAGGGGGTTACCGGCATCTGCCTTTGCCAACATGAAACGTGTCAGTTCGTGAATATCATGCCACAACTGCTCGTTAACTTCCCCGTTGACTCCGCCGATGTTGCCGTTGCCGGCGCCTTTGCCGAGAGCGATAATTTTTAAGACCTTTTCTTGAACAGCGCGAGGGAGCTTCAGTTCTCCCATAATTTGCCCCGCTATTTCACTGCTTTTTTTGACTGTGCAGGATTCCAGCTCCGCACCGTCGCCTAACTCTTTTTTACATGCCGCGTAGCCGGCATCATGGAGCAAAACGGCAGCAACGATTACGGGGGGGTCGGCCTCTTTTTCCATCTCCAGGAGGCGTGAAGCAACTTCGGCCGCTTCCTGGGTGTACTTCAACCTTGCTCTTTCCCCGATAAAATGCTTTCGCGCCTCCATCTCCAATTTATCCCTGAGAACATCCGGTCTCTGCGTGTAAACTCCGGAGAGATCGCCAACACACTGCTCGGCATAAGCACACCACAAAGCACACCCCAAATTAAATTTAGGGTTGAAGACCGTCTCGCGGCATTCAGGGCATCTGGTTTTCACATCGGTTTTCCAAAACTCTATAACAGCACCGCAGTGTGGGCAGTCATGCTCGAAGATATCCTCCGGTTTCCAGTTGCGCCGGTCCTGGCCGGGACATTTGGCAGCAAGCATTTAAATCACCTCGTTTTTGTTATAATTTATTTATTACTAACTTTGTTAGTTATATTTTACCACCTGCTTTCTTCTCTGTCAAGAAAAAAATCCGGCGTTTCTGTTTAATCTGTGATAATGTTACCTTATAACTTTCTGGGTAAAATTTCATTATAGAAAGTAAGATACTAATGCCACTCATAACATCATTTTACTGTTTTACTGTTATATTGAGAAGTTTCGCAAAGAAATATTTTATGCTATAATTTAGGCGGACAAAATCAGGAAAGAGGTGCTTGCATATGCCGGAGATCACTTTTCTGGGACATGCCTGTTTTTTGCTGCAGGACAAGGAGAAAGAAACGTTGCTTTTTGACCCCTATCTAAGGGAAAATCCCCTTGCACCCCTAAAACCAGAGGAATTGAAGCCGGATTACATTTTAATTTCACATGCCCATCATGACCATCTGGGCGAGGCTTATGAAATAGCCGGTGCCTGCAACGCTACGATTATAACCACGCCCGAAATAGCCTCCCAGGCCCAGGAAAAAGGCTTAAACGCCCACGGCACAAGTATCGGGGGTAGCTACCGGTTCCCCTTTGGCCGGGTTAAAGTTACCGTGGCGTTTCATGGTTCAGGTATTCCCGGAGGCCATGCCTGCGGCTTTGTGATAAACTACTACGGGCAAAACATCTACTTTGCCGGAGATACCGGACTCTTCAGCGATATGAAGCTGATCGGCGAGCTGACCCCTTTGGATCTCGCCCTGCTGCCGATTGGAGATAACTACACCATGGGTATAGACGACGCCGTCATAGCCGCATCCTTTCTCGGCGCTCCCAGAGTTATTCCCTACCATTACAATACCTGGCCCGTAATCCAGGCAGATCCCGAGGAGTTCAAAAGAAAAGTAGAGGAAAAAACAAGCTCCAGATGCTTTATCGTTTCGCCGGGGGAAAGCTATAGCTGGTAGGTTATTGGGGCTTGTAATGAGCCGGCCCGGAGGATGGTTTGGCCAAACTTTGCTCATAAAAGCGCTGCTCCGGTGGAGCGCTCTTCAACTGCACTCCTTTGGCCTGACGGGAAAAAAGGATATTATAAGTAAATATAGAATATTTTAAATAAGAATATCCAGAGAGCGGGTGAATTCAATGTCCGATGTTAAAGCGTTGAAAGAAGAAAGAGCCAGTATCTTTGAGGATTTGTATAATAACAAGATACCGAAAAGGGTGCCTATTAGTATTGGATTGACGCTGGAACTTATAGCCCAGTACGGCGGGCTTGATCTGTTGACGGCGCAATGGAATCCGGCACTTGTTGAAGAGGCGGCGGATAAGATCTGCCAGGTTTTATACTCAGATACCTGCCCGTTTACCGGCTCGTTCAGGTACCCTTCCTACTACCAGGTTCTGGAGTCACAGTCCTTTGTGATGGGATCAAATGGATTCATTCAGCACCCGGAAGTAGTGGGTATGCTGCCGGAAGATTATGATTATCTTATTGAAAAACCTTACGATTGCCTGCTTGAACGTGTGTTGCCGAGACAGTACAAGGCTCTAAAGTTAGATGAACCTTTTAAGATGGCAATAAGCTTTGCCAAAAGCTTGTTGGGCTACAACAACGACATGGGGCAGGCCGGCGCGATCATTGCCAGGCTGGTGGAAAAATATGGCTATTATGCCGCCCCCCGCCAGGCAGGCGGTTTTACAGAGGCGCCCTTTGACTTTCTGGCGGACCAACTCAGAGGATTTCGCGGCATTAGCATGGATATAAGGAGAATACCTGAAAAAGTGGCGGAGGCCTGTGAGGCCCTATATCCAATTGTGCTGAAAAAAGGCATGCCGGAAACGGTAGACAATAACGCCGCCGTTTTTATACCGCTTCATATGCCTACGTTCATGCGGGAAAAAGACTTTGAAAAGTTATGGTGGCCGACCTTTAAACGAATGGTCGACGAATATGCCTCTATGGGCGTACACTGTCAGCTGTTCTGTGAAGACAACTGGGACAGGTACCTTGATTATCTGTACGAGCTTCCGGTTGATACAAGGCTGATGTTTGAGTACGGCGATCCCAAATTAATCAAGGAAAAACTAGGCAAGAAACATATCATCACAGGGTTATATCCCCTGACGATATTAAAGACTCACACCAAAGAGCAGTGCCTGGATAAAGCAAAGGAACTGCTCGACATACTGGCTCCCGGGGGAAAATACTATTTCAGAACAGATAAAAGTCCACTGACCATAAACGACATCAAGCTGGAAAATCTCTGTGCCGTAACAGAATATGTGCGGGATCACGGAGTATACGCCAATGCCGGAGAAACTGCCGGCCTGGCATTTAACAAGGAAGATTACAAAGTTGATCCGTCGGCTTCCAGAAAACTTGACAGCAAATATTACCGGACATGGGAACAGTTTAAAGCGGAGCATCCCGGGGTATCGGAGCTGGGAGCTTCAAAGCTTCAAGGCTTTGAAGAAATGATCTTCCAGTACCTTATCTTCCTCCTGCTGTAATAAACCCCGTGCGCTATAGCGAACCGCGCCTCTCCCGGTTTATCTATATTGTTTAAGGCTGCCGGGAGCATCAGTCCCCGGCAGCCTGCATTATCCCTGAAAATAATGAATCCTGAAATATTGATTTACAGTTACAATCAGGAAGCTACGCCGTTCAGCAGCTCAAAAAAACCGGGACATGAAACCTGGACCGCTTCGCTCCCGTCAATCACCGACTCGCTTCCGGCAAAAAGGGCAGCTATGGCCAAAGCCATGGCAATCCGGTGATCGCCGTGGCTTTCACAGCGGGCGCCGGTAAGTTTTGCGCCGCCCCGGATCATCAGGCCATCCGGAAGTTCACGCACCAGCGCCCCCATCTTTTGTAGTTCTACGAAGATTGATTCCAGCCGATCGGATTCTTTGAGCCGCAGCTCGGCTGCCCCCCTGATAACCGTCTCCCCTTCCGCAAAGAGGGCGGCTACGGCCAAAGCCGGTATTTCGTCGATTACCCGCGGGGCTATTTCGGCGGATACCTCCGTCCCTTTTAAACGCCGGCCGCCTTTAACAAGCAGATCGGCGACAGGCTCGTTGTTATACTCCCTTCTGTTCAAGATGCCGATCTCGGCTCCCATCTTTTGCAGCACTTCCAGGATGCCGATCCTGCTAGGATTAATCCCTACATCTTCAATATATAGCTCCCCGCGGGGTGCCAGAGTTGCTGCCACAATAAAGAAGGCCGCTGTAGAAATATCGCCGGGAATCCGGAGCCTTTCGCCTTTCAGCGTGACAGGGCTCTTGAGCCTGATGTGGTATTTCCCCAGCTTTTTGATATCGGCGCCCAGATGCCGCAGCATTTTTTCCGTATGGTCCCTGGTACCATAGCGATCAATAATTTCTGATGTCCCCCGGCTGTAAAGGGCGGCAATGAGCAGGGCAGATTTTACCTGGGCGCTGGGAACCGGCAGGCTATAGTTAACGGGAAGCAGGTCATACCCTCTAATGGACAGCGGCAGAAGCTCGCCGTTGTGCCTGCCGTTGATAAAAGCGCCCATCTGCCTTAGCGGTTCGGTCACTCTCTGCATGGGACGTTTTCTTAAGGAGCTGTCACCCGTCAGCGTGGAATGGAAGGGCTGCCCGGCGAGCAAACCCGCAAGAAGGCGCGCCGTAGTTCCGGAGTTTCCCGCATCCAGGACGTTTTCCGGCTCTTTAAAGCCGCGCAGCCCTTTTCCTTTTACTGTTATTTTTTCTGCATCCTTTTCAATTTCAACTCCCAGCGCTTTTAAACAGTTCATTGTTGATATGGTATCCCCGGCCTCAAGGAGTCCCTCAATTTCCACGCTGCCCTCTGTCAGAGAAGAAAAGAGCAGAGCCCGGTGAGAAATTGATTTGTCTCCCGGCACCCTGATCCGGCCTTCAACAGTCTCCACAGGTTTAACAGTAGTCTCCATTTTACTCATCCTTTCTGATGCACAAGGGGTGGATTTTGTCAACCGTTTTTGCCGATACCGATCAATTGATAGAGGCGTTCGAGATCCAGGTGTTCGCTGAGCACGGAGGCTAGGCGGTCGTAGCTCTCTTCCCGTCGCTGCCGCATATTAAGAGAGCTTTCCCCTTCAGGAAGAGGCGGCAGACCCCGGCGGGCACGCAGGGCATTCAGCCAGCGCCGGCGGAAAAGGTCGTTATAAAAAAGGTCGTGCAAGTAAGTACCGAAAACATTCCCCCCCGGAGAAACTGCTCCAATTAACTCTTCTTCCCCTCCGGCCAAAACCACAATAGAGGGGAGATCTTTCAGCATGCGGCTTCTACCATACCTGATTTCATACCCTTCCAGCTCCAAACCGGCCATCTCCCCCCAGGCACTGTGCAGCGAAACCTTCGCCCTTACCTGCCTGGTTATTTTTCGAGAATCAAACACAGTGCTGAACGGTAGAAGCCCAAGGCCTCTGGTCCCAGCAAGGTTACGACTCTCTATTCCCTCCGGATCGGACAACTCTTCCCCAAGCATCTGGAAACCACCGCAGATGCCCACCACAGGTACCCCTCCGGCATGCAGCTTTAAAATATGGTCCGCCAGTCCCGATGAATATAAGAAGTGCAGATCAGCAGTAGTATTTTTAGTTCCGGGAAGTATAATAGCATCAGGGGTACCCAGCTTGGCAGGCCGGTCAGTATAGCGCAGCTTTACATCCGCTTCCGCCTCCAGCGGGGCAAAATCAGTGTAATTGGAGATATACGGCACCCTAATCACGGCGATATCCAGCAGGCCTTCAATACCTTTTTTCTCTTCTCTATCCATTAGAGCTACGGAGTCTTCCTCTTCGATACCGTGATCCTTGATAAACGGTACCACGCCGAGCACCGGCAGCCCTGTACGCTTTTCCAAAAAGTCCAGCCCGGGTTTCAAGAGCCCGAGATCGCCCCTGAACTTGTTAATTATAAAGCCGGATACCAGAGCTCTTTCCCGGGGCGCCAGAAGTTCCATGGTCCCGATCAGGGAGGCGAAGGCCCCGCCACGATCTATATCAGCAACCAGGAGAACAGGAGCTTCCGCCAGAAGGGCGATTTCCATGTTGGCGATATCTCTTTCTCTCAGATTAACCTCAGCGGGGCTTCCCGCTCCTTCAATCACAATCACCTGGTAGTCGGAGCGGAGCTTCCAAAGAGCATCCTTAACAATTTCCAGGGCACGGGGGACAAAGTCGTCCCGGTAGCTCCTGGCACTCATATCGTCGTAAGGCCGGCCCATAACAATAACCTGCGCCGTCATATTTTCCTTGGGCTTCAGCAGGATAGGATTCAATTCTGCAGTAGCTTTTATCCCGGCTGCTTCGGCCTGAATACCCTGTGCCCTGTCTCTTATACACATCTCCGAGCCCACGAGACTAAGGCG
>CZCB01007495.1_pt1 | contig 13386 bp, 1 predicted proteins | sample 591991 | NCBI WGS metagenome assembly CZCB01 (sample SAMEA3556809, study PRJEB10932) | anaerobic digester metagenome | reverse complement strand
AAAGGTGATCAGGGCGAAAAAGGGGAGAAAGGCGAGAAAGGCGATCAGGGCGAAAAAGGGGAGAAAGGTGACAAAGGTGAAAAAGGGGAGAAAGGCGACAAGGGAGACAAAGGCGATCCTCCTGCGCACGAATGGCAAGGTACTACCCTCCGTTTTGAAAATCCTGATGGATCGTGGGGGCAGTTCGTTGACTTAATGGGTAAAACTCCCGAAATATCATCCGATGGGGACGGCACAATAACCATTGATGGTGTTAAACAACCAGTTTATACTCACCCTACAAACTTCGGTAGTCAGCCTAGCTCTGCTCTCACTGGTGGAAATGTAATCTCCAGGATTATAGTAAGTGATGAAGGTCATGTAACTGGCATTAACGTTAGAGAGTTATTGAAATCTGATATTGGCTTAGAGAATGTTGATAATGTAAAACAAGAGCCTGCTTTTGAAAAAAATACAGCTTTTAATAAGAATTTTGGGCAAGAAGCAGGGACTGTAGCTGAGGGTAATGATCCTAGGTTCCATAGTAATATTAATGATCCTACAGCAGAAGAAAAAGACGCTTTAAGAGGCACTTCAGAAGAGCTCCCATCAGGATCTAACAAATATATCACAGAACTCGATGCGAGAATGCAAGAGATCACCTTAGAGAGAATACAAACCTGGAATACAACTTCAGGACAAATAAATCAAGGATTAAGAACTACAGACTCTCCTTCTTTTCACAATCTCAGCCTGACTGGTAGCCTCACATTTGGCGGAGATGATAATACTAAGGCAAGGGTTAATATTCCTAGCCTTTTCGGGGACGAACCAGATGAATTGAAGGATGGGGATATATGGCGTAAAGATGGTAGTTTCTTTTATTCAGATCAGGGATTTATAAAAGAAATTGCTCTTACAGATACATGGATACCCATGCCTTTAGAAGAGGGTAAAGAGGGAATATCCTCTGAACCTAGATTAATTAGAGCCGATCACCTTGTAGAGGTCATTCGGCACCATGCAAACGTGAAAAGTGTAAATGGACGTGTAGGAGAAGTTACTCTTACTAAGTCTGATGTTGGTTTAGATAATGTAGAAAATTATGCTATAGCCAGTCAGCTTCAAGCTATTGAGGGTGTTATTAATACTGCTTATATGACACCTCTTAGAACATCCCAGTTTGTATCTAATCTCTTAAAAGGAGAAATAGATTTAGGAGATACAGGCTTTATCCGTCTTTATAACGAATCTAGGGATGTAATTTCTTTTGGATATTTAGAAGACGGTAAGCCAACCTTACTTGCCACTGACGGTGTTAGACCAACTTTATTAGTAAATGAAGAAGGTAACGTTTCTATTCACGGGCTTATTTCAGCAATAGAGGGTTCTTCTTTTACAGGCAATGTTGACATTACAAGTGGTTCTTTGTTAGGTGACTTGAATGTATCGTCCACTGGTAGAATTATAGCTGGTCAGAATATGATTGATGCTGATAAATTCACAATCAAGTCAATAGATATTAATATAGAAAACAAGTTTATCTTAGGCGATGATGGGAAATTACACGCTGACGACGTGCAGATTAAAGGATATATAGACGCTACTGATGGTAAAATTGGTGGCTTGTCTATAACTAACAATTCGCTTGTTGGAGACAGTATAAATATCCTAGATGGAGTATTGTCTGCTCAAAACGTAGATATTTCTGGTCATGTCATTTCTTCTACTGGGAGGCTAGGTTTAGAGAACTTTGGACTAATTGCCGATAGTGACGGCGTTCGTTCAGGAGAAGATTATAGCCATAATTCTCCATTTTGGATTAGTGGCAAAAACGTTATTAATCCAGATTATCCTGACGTTCCTGACGCGCCCATGTATTTAAGAAGAGAAGGAGAAGCATGGTTAAAAGGTGGACTAGGCATCACTCACAACTCTTATTTGAGTAGCACTTTAGATATTTATAGTGGTGGCAGTATCAAACTAGGCAACCCTGACTTTTCTCAATTACAAATTGTATATTCAGATACCACAAAACTATTCGGTAAAGAGCAGATTCCCTTAACAGGACCATCGGTAATTCAAACCGACATAGAAGGTAATAGACAATTCAGTTTAGATAGATCTAGTGCCTTTTTTAAGGGAGAAGTTGTTGCTAAATCGGGTAAAGTTTTGGATAGGTTCTACGTTGGCGAAGAAGGGAACGTATATTTGGATGGGGAAGAAAATGCCATCTATATGTTTAACGTTGACGACTCTAGTATTATTCGCCTTAATTCTTCGGGGCTTTATATTTCAAGCGATGGTGGAATAACATATAGACCAGCACTAACTGGTCATGGTATGGACGCTAACATCATTAACGATGGTTATTTGACGATTACTGACTATATCGGCTCTGGTGCTTCTGGTATTCTTGTTAAGCGTCGTAAGGGCGACGAGATTGTAGATAGTATTACAATCACACCTGACGGAATTCAAGTTTTAGATGGTGACATTACTGTCTATAGTGCCGAAACTGGCGAAGTTTTAATTGGTGGAGGATTCTTAAGAGTTAAGGGTCTTGATATGGGTGTTGTTACCTCAAACAACTTTATTGCCAACGGTAATTTTGCTATGGTTTCAGAAGAGTTTGGTTTAAGAAGAAGCAATAATAATGAAGTATTTATGGGAGCTGTTCATTCTGACGGTGGAGTCGTCTCAAACCCCACATACCACTATGTAGGATGGCCTGATTATCCAGAGAGAGGCAAGCATGACGTTTGGATATATAAGACCAACGAAGATGGATCTATAAACGAGTTCGACATAGATGATATTTTTGATCCGAATCGTCCTAGCATGACAAGAGTTTCCTTTAACCCACAATGGGTTGAAAGACATCCTATTTATCCTTTCTTTGTTGTACCTAACGATGCATGTAACTGGGTGTTCGTATTAGATTTAAATGGAAATGTTGTAGCTAAACATCTAGGTTGGAAAGGTGGACTTTATGGAGCAGGATTTACTCCTGACGGGAAAAGGCTAGTTCTTGCTGGCGATGATATTGACCGTAAACGTAGTCCTTATGATGTGGTTATTTTTGATACTGAAGATCCTGACCCAACAAAATGGAAAAGACTAGGAACTGTTAATGTAGGAGAATTCCCCTCCAAAGTAGTGTGCGACTATACACATGCCTATGTGACCGTTTCTCTTGATCATACGTTGTATAAGATTGACATTTACAATATGAAGGTAGATAAAGTCTTATCCTTCCCAAGGGCAACCGTACCACAACCGATGGAGATATCGAAGGATTTTTCTAAGCTCTATGTGGGTGGCGTTGTTACAGATACGATTACTGTAGTGCCAACAGACTTTAATACGCCATTAGCTCAGTGTGAACAGTGGAGAACAACACCTTCTGCATCAAAAAGAGGAATGGTTCATGATGTGGCATTAAGTCATGATGGGAGGTATCTATTTGTCGCTAACTCTTCTGTGTTAGATGGTGCTGTTGTGATGGTAGATACAGAAACAGGGGAAGTATTAAGCTATATAGATGGGACAAACGATGACCTTCTTTTGAGTTTACCGCATGATTTAGATCAAGAAGAAAGAGAAAGATGGAATTTTGGAAGCACAACTTCCTTAATCGCTCATCCTTCATTGCCTATTGTCTATGCTACACCATCGAATAGGTGTAAGTTATCTGTGTTGAGCTATGAATCAGGTCAACTAGTAGAGCTAAACAGGGTTGATGCTGGCTCTAATCCTTGTGGTGTTTGTGTAAGTTTAGATGGAACTAGAGTAGCTATTGCAAACCATCACTACCACACGTACCCATTAGGTTCTAATAGAGTTTGGGCGTATGATTCTGATACCAATTACTATATCAGTCCAGAGTCTTTTGATACAACTCAGTTCTTCTATCATCACAATCCGTCTGGATTAGCACTTCTGAATAATAGATACTTGTGGGTTGTCGAAAGAGCTACGAACAAAATCTCTATTATTGACACACAGAGTTGGGATAACCTTGACTCATGGGAAGAAATCCCCGACGTGGGATACAAACCATATGGATTAAAAATAAATCATGCACGTACAAAAGCAATCGTTACTAACGATGACTCTATAGGTCATGCAGAACCTGATTTTATTACAATTATTGATGTCGCATCGAAGACGGTAGAGAGTAAGATTTATGTAGCCGATAGACCTATGGGATTAGAAATTTCAGACGATGATCGGTATGTGTATGTGGCTTGTTATGATGGCAGCATGGTTCAAAAGGCAGATTTAGAGACAGGAATGGTTGTTGCATCTGTTCACCTCGAAGGTAAGCCTAGGTACTTAAAAATAGCAGAAGGTAGACTTTATGTCACCTGTTATAACTCGAACAAGTTGTACGATTTATCTTTAGAGGATTTAAGTATTCAAAGAGAGTGGGTATGCGGTAAGGAGCCAACTCAGATGGCTTACGCTTATGGTAAATTGTACATTGTATGTCAAGGCGTAGATTTTGTGCAAATTCTAAACATTGAAAGTGGCAATTTCTTAGGAACGATTCGTGTTGGTTCCACGCCAAAGCCTATCTTGTACAACAGGCATAAAGATGTAATTTATGTTGGTAACGCTGGAGAGGGTTCGTGTTGTATTATCGATCCTGTTAACGATGAAGTTATCGAGTGGGTAATGACTGGTCATTCTCCTGAGTATATATGTATTTCTGACAATGGAGATCGCTGGTTTGTTTCCGCTCATGGTCCGAGTGATATTATTGTTTATGGTAAAGGTACACCATACACTGGCGATGCTTATTTGGACAGTAATAATGTTACCCACAAATATGGTGCCTCTTACTGGATGCCAAATAGATCTGAATGGCATAGAGCTGACGATAGTTCATTGACAGGTTTTTCTAGTGTAGAGTTTTGGACTCAAGGAGTTAAGTTTGACAAAAAAGGTTACGCCAATCTAGTTGTAAAAGGAATTTACGATGCTTTCGCACAAATCGAACAAGACGTATATCCTTTAATCAATTATTCGGACGGAGCCTGCGATGTGACATGTGACATTCTTGATTTACCAGATCTCGCTACAAATCAAGGATATGTTAAACTTAAAGAAGAGATTGCAGACTTTAGTGGATTTGAAGGGATGGAATATAGGAGACCAACGGTTACATCTGCTGTGAACACCGAAGAATGGCCCACTTACGTTGAAGGGTATGATTTTCAAATAGATTATGAAAATAGTCGCATCAGGAGACTTGGAGCAAGTAGAATTCCTGCTACTATTACGAGGGTAGTAACGCTAAATGGAACAACTCCAGTTTCATTAAACGTTGACTTGAGCCTTTATAACTCTATCCTTGTTAATTTATCCAATTCTCCTATTCAAGTGTATGTTGAAGATGTAGACTATGTGATTGACCGTGTAAATGGTTCTATCGCAAGAACAGAAAATAGCAGAATTATGGATGGTGCTGTTGTTGAGATTAAAATACATCATAAACTAAAGGTTCGGTACTATTATCATCCTCATAAGCGGAACTACTCCGATTTAATTCTTTCAGCCGATTTCTTGTGGGAGTTCCCACGTCCAGAAAACCAGTATGTAAACATGGAGATTGATGAATTAGTCCCTAAGTTTGTGATTGTTGATAACAACGATCTTTTACCATTTACTCCTATTTGTGACAATATAAACGAAACTCAAATGGGGTTAAAATACTCTGCTACCACAAACAGATCAGAAACGAGTGTATTTTATTCGAGTGCAGATCCTATTTCTGGTAATATAAATACTTTACGGAACGGAACGGAAGATGTTGTGCTCCCAGGTGGAGAACAGTATATTGAGGTTGACTTGGGTTCTGTATACTATGTGAATAAGATTGATATTCAACATTTATCAGGAAGCGGTTCTGTTTACGGATGTCGTGTAGAGGTATGGAATGGTCAAGAAGGTACTCCTTGGCAAGTAGTTTATGATTCAGAAGATTCAACGTCAGAGTATACCGTTACCTTCCCAGCTTCATACGAGAATTCCGATGGAGAACTAATCGAATGGGAGTCTTCAAGAAGGATTCGATATGTACGCTCCTACGCTAACGGAACAAGTCTTGGTTCTGAAAATAGATGGAAGCAGATATCTATTTATGCTGACTGGAAAGAGGCAAGTAGTTATCAGTTTGCTAGAGATACATTGTGGGATTCTGAGGGCGTTAGAGAATCGTATATAGAGCTACACAGTGATGAGCCAACTAGATTTGATAACCCTACACCTACAAATGATGGTTCTGAGCCTTTGGTTCGATTTAGGACGTATATTACTGATGACGAAGGAGAGCACATCGACAATCCAAACGGTTGGGTTAATGTATACTCTCTCGATGGGGAATTATATGAGCCTAACGTAGATTATACCTGGGATGTCAAGCTCAATAAGATAGCAAGAATACCTTCTGGAAAAATCAAAGACGGAGAAAGAGTAAGAGTAATCTTTAGATTTTGCCAAGAAAACTTGTCTCATCTAGCTATTCCGATGGCGCAAAGAAATCCAAATACAGGCGAATATATAGGTAGAGGATCTGTTGCCGAGACAAACGTCGCAGGAGCATGGATCGAATGGGAGTTTGAGAACGAATATCGTGCTGACTGGTACGTTGGATGGGTTTCTGATATTGGACTAGGGTTCGTTGACATTTTTGTAGATGACAAATTGGTCCATACTGTTTCACAGGCTTCTACTAAGACAGAGCGATTCTCTCAAAGATCGCACGATCTTCAGCCAGGGAAACACAAAATTCGTATAGTTCAGAGGCAAGGTACGATTAACTTTGACAGATTGAAGCTCGAAGACTTCCAGATACACTACTCATATAACTCACAAGGAGAACTTGTTCCTTCAACTGTTAGGAAGGTTGTAGCCGCACCTACGCTTAACCCTGTAGAACTTCACTCTTGGCACACAGATAAACTATCACCAGGATTAACTCGCAAGTACTTAGGGAAAGGTTCTCAGATAACTTCAGGTGCTTATGATACTCCTAGAGTAGATAAAGACTCTAAGCTACCGAACAATCAAGTTCCTTTGAAGTATAGAGTTAGATTCAAAACAGAGTTAAGAGATAGAGGAACTCCCGAAACAAGCCCTGACCCAGGAATGGGATCTGGCGGTGAACTTGGAGATAGACAAGCTAGGTTTGAGCATGGTGCTGTCATGATTACGAACGTAAATATGGAAAAAGGTATTAATGCTACATACTGGCGTATGTCTCCTACTTTCGACAAATACCCAGGATTTATGATTGAGGACTGGGATCCAGTTAGACCGTTAGATACAGGTATTCATGAGCGACATTTAGCTGACGGAAGTGTAACCAATACTAAGTTGAAGAGTTTCTCCGTGGTTGATAGGCATATCGCTAACGATGCGGGAATCCAAGAGTCCAAATTATTATTAAACCATCCTACGCACGGACATAACAACAAAGCTATTCTAGATTCAATTAGTGGATGGGGCACTTCTGGAATTTCCACCTTGATGGCTCGTTCTGATCATAAACATAATATGGTTGTTCATAGAAGACCTTTGCATGGTATCGCTGGGGACTTGCATTTTGAAACAGGTAGTCATGAGTGGGTTGTTTTGGGAGAGTACCGAAATATCTTTGGGTATGGCAACCCAGAAAAACAAGAGGGTTCCACAAGAGTGTATCAATTATATATCGTTTATGGAGACGATATTTTAGAGGAACTTCCCGTAAGACCGATTGTTCGTATCAGAACAAAAGAAGCTAATCCTGAAATAGTTTGTTTATGGAGATTGCCAGCGAATGGTACAGGGACACTAGATGAAAGAGATCTTTATAGCCCTATGTTTGTAGCAGAAGATATGAACAAAGATCACATTATCGAAGTCGCTATTCAAAATGAGGACGGAACTTATCAAGGTGGCTACGACTGCTCGGTGGGGATTGAGTGGTTAGAGTTGATAGCGCATGATTTATTCAACTAAAGAGAGGTGTAAGAGATGAGTTCAATTAGAAAAATACCTCACGATGTGCATATAGCTGGTGGGTTGCATGTCAACTCTGACTCTGTTATAGAGACAAAGTTGGGTTTAGGTGGGATAGATGACGTTGAATCTGCTATCCTATCTAAACTCGACTCCGATGCGGAATATCAGGAGCTTAGTGGCAACTTAAAGATTTTAGGTACGTTAGAAGTAGAAGGCGGTATCTTTGGTGATACAGATATAGACTTATCGAACTATTATACAAAAACTGAAATGGAAACTTCTGGGCAATCTTCAATACATTGGGACAATATTAAAAATGTTCCTGTGTTAGGGAACTGGAAATTCGCTATTGGTAGTACGGTGTATGATACGGTTGGTGGTGGAGAAACACTCACATTTAAGGCTGGGGATAATGTTCAGATAAGCCGTACTGGGGACAAAGAGATTATGGTTTCTTCTACTTTATACACCCATCCTACTTCAGAAGGTAACAAGCATATACCTGCTGGTGGTGCCCCGGGTAATATTCTTCAGTATAGTTCACCAGGGACGGCAGTATGGAAAACGAATGGAACTACCTCCCAATACCTAAGAGGTGATGGTACTTGGGCTACGCCTCCTGATACAGTCTACAGTCACCCCACAGGATACACTAGTCAACCTGCTACCGCCTTGACTGGGGCTAATGTTATTTCTCAGGTAAAAGTAAATGATGAGGGGCATGTGGTAGGGGTACTTACAAGGAGTTTAACACCTTCTAGTATAGGTGCAGAGCCAGCTTTTTCCAAGAATACGGCTTTTAATAAAAACTTCGGAACAGAAGCAGGAACAGTTACTCAAGGAAATGATCCTAGACTAAGCGACGCAAGAACTCCCGTACTTCATGGGCATTCGCTTCACTCTGATATTGATCAGTCCTTACTAAAGTCCGATATTGTAGAGTTTGCTGCAATACGAACAACAAACACTGCAGGCACAGGATATCAATTGTCTGGAATGAATGGAACAGATATAGTATATTTTGTAGATAAAGATGGATATGCAGAGTTTTCAAGCATGAAGATCCTTGGAGACTTGTTTGTTGAAGGCAATTTAAGTTACGAAGATCAAACTGTAGTTCGTGGGGACTACACTATGTTTGGTAACTTGATTTTTAATGCTGGCGCTGACGAAGGCGTAGCTGCAGGAGATAGAGAGATTCGGTCAATTAGTAGTAGCGGAGCCACAATCCAGACACGAGTTAATGGCGGATTGAACATTATTAGTGGCAATGTGTCCCTAGCTAATGGAGCTACAGTCGATGGGGTTGACGTAGGATCCCATATTCATGACGGAACTACTGGCAATGGCCCAAAGATTTCTTACACAAACTTAACTAACACTCCAACAAGTGCTAGCTGGACACACAATAGTTTAACAGGTGTAAACAACTGGACAACTGGAACTGATAACACTACGCCGTATCACATAACACAAGCTATGGGAAAGAAGTGGGAGGATCATGTGAACTCTGTTCATGCACCTAGTAACGCTTGGGTTTACAATGAAGCCACGATTAAGGCTGTAAAAGTAGACAATGCTTCTAACGCTGATACAGTGGGCGGCTTCACGGTAGGTACTAACGTTCCAGCAGATGCAAAATTTGATGACACATGGAGACCAGTTCATACAACGCCTACTTCTGGTGCTACAACAACATCGATTGCAAGTTCTTGGGCGTATACTCATGTAGGTTCTACAGGGAATGGGGCGCATATTCCTTCTGCTGGTACGGAGGGACAGTTTTTAGCACATGATGGCTCATGGAAAACGCCTCCTGATACAGTCTACAGTCACCCCACAGGATACACTAGTCAACCTGCTACCGCCTTGACTGGGGCTAATGTTATTTCTCAGGTAATAGTAAATGATGAGGGGCATGTTACAGGTGTTAGTTCTAGGGCATTAACAAAGGGCGATTTAGGTTTAGGGTCAGTAAATAACTATGGTATTGCTTCCAAGGCACAGGCACAAGCAGGAACGTCTAATGCAGTGTATATGACTCCGTTACGGACGGACGAAGCTATACAGGCTTTGGCTCCTGTTAAGAGTGTAGCAGGGAAGACAGGTACGGTTACTTTAGTTAAGGGCGATGTAGGTTTGGGGAATGTAGAAAATTATGGTATAGCCTCCCAAGCCGATGCTGTAGCTGGTGTCGTAAATACTGTATATATGACCCCACTAAGAGTGAAAGAAGCGATTCAACATCTATCTCCTATCAAGAGTATTAACGGAAAAACAGGTGTAGTTACATTTACAAAAGAAGATTTTGGCTTAGGGAACGTTCCTAATGTGGATACAACAGATATTTCTAATATCACATCAGGGGTTTTGGCAGTATCGCACGGTGGAACAGGTGCTACTTCTCTTACTGGTAATAAATTACTCGTAGGCAATGGCACGAACGCTGTATTAGCTCCTAGCGAATTAACCTGGAATAACACAACAAAATCTTTAGATATCAATGCAGACCTCAAGGTCGATAAAACGTTTCGTTCCGTAGGGCAAGCAACATTTGAGGATAACGTTGCACTTGCAGGCAATGATAAGTTAATTCACGCTTTAACAAGCAACTTGACGATTAGAGCAGGCGCTGATAGTTATTTGTATCTTGGTAATACAAATATTCGAGTTTCAAATTCTGGACTTATGGAATTTAGAAGGTCGCAAGGCAACCCTCCTTTTGTAGTTACATCTACTACAGAAGTAACAAACCTTAATGCTGGCATGGTTGGTGGAATGAGACCTAACGATATTTTTGTTATAGCGATGCAAAACACCACAGGCACAGGGGTTATCTCTGGAGGAGAAGTTACCGCAACATCAGGTAGTGGAGCTGCTTCGGTTCATGTATCCCCAGGTTATATTATGACTAAATCAGGCAGATTTGCTTTAAGTAATACAGGCAATATTTCAGGTTTTACCATGGAAATTGGTCGCTGGAATATCGTGTATGCGTTAGGTAAGCAATCTTTAATAAACGGTCAGACAAGGTATCCTGGAGAAGTGCTGGTTCAACCTGGAGATAGTACAGGACAAATACCTGTTGTTCCACCAGAAAGAGAACCAATTATTTTAGCAGCTATCAAAGTAAGCTCAACAACAGCTATTAATAGCCATGATATTTATCCGCTAAGGGATTTGGTAGGGTTATACCACAATTTAGACACGCACTCAATCGAATTCTTTAGAAAAGATAATGCAGGGAATAACCCTGATAACTGGGTTCGTTTATCAACGATAGGAGCTTATACACCAAAAGCATCGGTGAGAATAGAAAACAACGGAAATATTACAAGTTTAGGTACTGTAGATGCAAAACTATTTTCTTCCGGCGATGTGGTAGTGGATTTAACAGAAAAAGTTCCACAATGGAATGACGCTCATAATAAACGTCATACACACTATTCTTTGTATGTTGAGTATGCTAGTTCTAATTTTAATATTAGCACAAAGACGGTTTTTCTACCATCAGGTAGAGGTTATCCTTCTAGTTACGAGAATATACAAGTTTACAAAAACGGTTTAAGAATGTTTTATGAAAAAGATTATACTTTAGGTACTAATAATAGTACTGTTATATTCACAAACAAACATGTTATTACTGATGAAGATCTTATTGTTATAGATTACACTGTTAACGGTTAGGAGGTGAGGTGTTGTGGCGAATGATAGAACCAGGATTAATAGAGATGATATACGCCCCGATTCTATATCTGGTGTAGAATTAAAGTCTGACGATTCTTCTTTAAATAAGGTTACAGATGGGATAATGCTCATAGAGGGTACAGGTTCTAACCGAAATGTTACGATCTCAAGACCTCTAATATCTTCTAATGATATAATTTTTTCTGGCTCTGTAAGAAATATTGGTACAGCTTCCAACCTAAACCTTAATTTTATAACAAACAATCAGGTTCGGATGATTCTTCAGGGCAATGGGAATATTCGATTAGGGGCAAGTGGTACAGCATCAGAAAAGTTAGATGTTGACGGCAATATTAAAGCTACTAAGTTTATTGGACCTTTGGAAGGCAATGCTAATACAGCTACTAAATGGGCTACAGGAAGAACAATTAGTCTTACGGGTGGAGTTACTGGTTCTGTTTCTGGTGTAGATGGTTCTGGAAATATTTCTATCAGCACTACGCTCTCTCCTCACAGTCTAGCTTCGCATACTGTTTCTGGCTTAACCCCAGGACATTTCTTGAAAGCATTAACAGCCACAACATTTGGTTTTTCTCCTCATGGACTGACCTACTCCGATGTGGGAGCGGCTCCAGCTTCACACACTCATAATTATGACAACTATCAAAACTGGGTTTTAAAAGTAAACAGTGAATCGACTGGAGTAAATATTGAAACTAAGGGTAACGTCAATCTTATTGCAGGAACAAACGTAACACTCTCAAGATCTGGCACTGGAGTTACTATAAGCTCTGCCGATACAAAGTACACAGCAGGAAATGGTTTAACTCTAAGTGGTACCCAGTTTAGTTTGGATGCATATACAAATGCAGAGCTGACGGCTGGTACGATGGGAGAAATCGGCGTTAATTCCACAGGAGCTTATGTTGTACTAGGTGAAAATAGTAAAACTGCTTATCGTGGAGATAGAGGGAAAGCCGCTTACGATCATATCTCAAGCACAGGTGCTAGTCATACCTACATTAATCAAGACGTTAAGACAACTGCTTCACCAACATTTGCTGGGTTAACTTTAACAGGAAAACTTCAAGTTGCCAATAGTACTACTCATGCTATGTTGAATATTCCTAGGATAGGAACAGCAGATCCAACAAATTATAGTGCAGGAGATCTGTGGCATAGGTCGAATAACTTATATTATGTGGACTCTAGTGGTACAGTAAGAGCTTTAGCTCACACTTCTTCTTGGTCTGATATGTCACAGGCAGAAATTGAAACAGGTACAGCAACGTCGTCTAGGTTTATGAGAGCCGACAGACTAAAATATGCAGTAGAGTATCATGCTCCTGTTAAGAGCGTTGCAGGGAAAACTGGTACAGTTACATTGAGTAGTTCTGATGTAGGTTTAGGATCGGTAAACAACTATGGTATTGCTTCTCAAGCGCAAGCACAAGCAGGAACAGTAAATACTGTATATATGACCCCGCTAAGAACAAAAGAAGCAATTCTAGCCCTAACACCTATTCCGACGTGGGGAAGTATAACCGATAAACCATCTACATTTCCACCTAGTGCACATAACCATCCTTGGTCACAAATAACCGATAAACCATCTACATTTGAACCAAGTGCTCATACTCATAGTGCTAGTAATATCACATCAGGAACTCTATCTGTCGACAGATTACCTTCTGCCACCACAAGCGG
>CZCB01006999.1_pt1 | contig 13424 bp, 9 predicted proteins | sample 591991 | NCBI WGS metagenome assembly CZCB01 (sample SAMEA3556809, study PRJEB10932) | anaerobic digester metagenome | reverse complement strand
CGATACATTTAACGGGTCTCCTTTCGGAGCCCTAAAGAGTCCAACTTTTTGTCCGCACCCCCAGTTTTATCGTTTTTTCTCGAATAAATAATGCACTAATTGAAATTTTGCACATTTCCATGAAAACGTCACCGGCATAAATAGAAAAACCCGTAAGGGTAAACTAACTTCTAGTCTTAGTTCGTTTTCAGTGTAGCTAATGATACGGTTTGAATCTTCTCAGCCGCAACGCATTGGTCACTACGGATACGGAGCTAAGCGACATGGCTGCAGCGGCAAACATGGGATTGAGCAGCGGCCCTCCGAAGATGTAAAACAGTCCTGCCGCAAGAGGGATTCCCGCCACATTGTAACCGAAGGCCCAGAACAGATTCTGTTTAATGTTCCGTATGGTGCTCTTGCTCAGGTGTATGGCCGTAGACACATCCATCAGATCGCTTTTCATCAGAACGATGTCGGCGGATTCCATAGCCACGTCCGTTCCGGATCCGATGGCGATTCCGATGTCAGCCTGAACCAGCGCGGGAGCGTCATTGATGCCGTCTCCCACCATGGCTACCTTGCGCCCTTCATCCTGGAGTTTTTTCACTTCGCTGGCCTTGTCCTGGGGAAGGACTTCCGCCAGAACCCTGTCTATACCCACCTGCCCTGCGATGGCCTGGGCTGTCTTGCGATTATCTCCCGTGATCATGACTACCTCGATGTCCATGGATTGCAGTTTTACTATGGCATCCTTGCTGCTCTGTTTCACCACATCGGCTACGGCAATAATACCCGAAAGTACACCGTCCAATGCAATGTACATGGGCGTTTTGCCTTCCTCCGCTAACTGCTCTGCTCGTGATGCAAGCTCTCCCAGCTGTATATTCCTGTCATTCATCAATTTCCGGTTGCCGATCAGCACATGCACACCGTCAATGACTCCTTCAATTCCATGTCCGGGAATGGCCTTGAAGTTTTCAACATCGTAAAGCTTTAGGCCGTCATTCTCCGCTTTTCTCACAATTGCATCTCCCAGGGGATGTTCCGATCCCCTTTCACCGGATGCGGCGATTTGCAGGAGTCGCTCCTCCGTAATGTCTTCCGCAGCAATCAAATCCGTGACTTCGGGTTTTCCTTCAGTGATGGTCCCTGTTTTGTCCAGGACAATGGTGTCGACTTTGTGGGCGGTTTCAAGAGCTTCACCGCTTTTTATTAATATACCGTGCTCCGCCCCTTTTCCCGTACCCACCATAATGGCGGTGGGAGTAGCCAATCCCAAAGCACAGGGGCAAGCAATTACCAATACGGAGATGAACATGGTCAAAGCGAAGGCAAAGCTTTCACCGGCAATGAGCCAGCCGGCAAAGGCCAGCGCCGCAATGGCCACGACGATGGGAACGAAGTAGCCCGAGACTATGTCTGCCATCTGCGCAATGGGAGCTTTGGAGCCCTGGGCTTCTTCCACCAGTTTTATGATCTGAGCGAGGGCCGTATCGCTGCCTACTTTCGTAGCCCGGAATTTTATCATACCGTTTTTATTGATGGTAGCTGCATATACGCTGTCGCCGGCTTTTTTGTCCACGGGAATGCTTTCTCCCGTCAGCATGGATTCATCGATTGAAGTATGGCCTTCTACCACCTCTCCGTCCACCGGGATGCTCTCTCCCGGTCTGACTAAAATGATATGGCCGATCTGCACATCTTCGATAGAAATAATCTTCTCTTTACCGTCCTCTATTACTACAGCCGTCTTCGGGGCCAGGCCCATGAGCTTCTTGATGGCGTCGGAAGTCTTTCCTTTTGCCAGCGCTTCCAGCGATTTTCCCAGCATTATCAATGTAATGATTACGCCGGCGGTTTCAAAGTACAAGCCATGAACTCCATGAGGGTTCCCCAAGGCAATTGCATAGAGAGAATACAGGCTGTAACTTATGGCAGCAGTAGTGCCGATGGCGATAAGGGAGTCCATGTTAGGGCTTCTCTGAACCAGCGCTCTGAAGCCTACTGTATAGAACCGGTATCCCGCTGCAACAATGGGGATTACCAGAAGCAACTGGGTCAATCCGTATGCCATGGGGTAACGGTCCGGAGCCAAAAAACCCGGAATAGGCAGCGAAATGCCCGGAACCATGGGGGCCATGGCTATATACAATAGAGGCACCGCAAAAATAACCGACAGGATAAATTTAATGCGAAGAGTTTTGATCTCTTTATCCTTCCTCATCTTATGCTCATCCACAGGCGCTTCTTTTGCGCTGCGAATAACCTCGTAGCCGGTTTTCTCCACAACTTCCTCTATTTCCGGCAATTGAATCTTTTCCGGATCGTATTCGACAACGGCTGTCTCCGTGACCAGATTAACCGAAGCCGTTATAATTCCTTCTGTTTTATTCAAGGCCTTTTCCACCCGACTGGAGCAGGCCGCGCAAGTCATTCCTCCGATTCGAATAGTCTCTTTATTCATGACCAAACCTTTCTGTTCTATGTGTTATTGTTTGTTGCTAACATTTTATTTTATCATAATTAAATCTGATGGTCTTAACGGCAGAATCACCCGGACGCCTTCCTTTGCCGCATCTTATTATTAATATCATTTTTCCGGTATGTTTAAACTTTTATTATCTGCTATCTGCTATCTTCCATTTAAATATCTGCCATTAAATTTTGTGCAAAAAATGAAGTTATGTGTGTATTAAAAGACATAAAACGGCCTTTTCTATGCAAAAAGTTGAATAACTCAAAGTTATCCCCCTTATAATCCACACATTTCTCGGGTTTTTGCTCATTTTCCTTAAACATTATTGAAATCACAGGTTTTGGGTATATTGGAGTATATGAACACAGCTATTCCGATTTATCAGGAGGCATAAGAAATGGAAAAAATTATTGATTTTTCAAAAAGCGTAAGCGATATATGTAAGGAATATCCGGAAGTCATGGACATCATGCGGGAACTGGGCTTTGAAAATCTCTCGCCGGCCATGCTGGCCACGGTAGGCCGTTTCATGACCATTCCAAAAGGAGCGCAAATGAAAAAGCTGGATTTAGAAACAATAAAAGAAGAATTCCGGCGCAGGGGTTACGAAGTCAAGGAATAATGGAAAGAAAGTAGGAGGTATATTAATGAGTGAATTGATCAACAACCGGGAGTACCGGCAGAAAGTCCTGAAAGAACTTATCATGGAACTTCATGAAGGAAAGAGTGTGGATGAGGTAAAAGCCAGGTTTGCCACTTTAATCGAGGGAGTCTCCGCCACTGAAATTTCAGAAATGGAGCAGACTTTGATACGGGAAGGAATGCCCGTGGAAGAGGTGCAGCGTCTTTGCGATGTCCACGCGGCGGTTTTCAAAGGTTCCATAGAGGAAATCCACCGTCCTGAAAACGAAGCGGAAATCCCGGGTCACCCGATACACACTTTCCGCCAGGAAAACCGCGCCATTGAAGCTCTCATTAACGAGAGGATTCTGCCTGCAATTGAAGCGGCAAAATCCCGGGATGGCAAGGAATACGCAGATACGCTGGCCGGTCTCTTCGAGGAGCTTTGGCAAATCGACAAGCATTATTCCAGAAAAGAAAATCTGCTCTTCCCCTATATGGAGAAATACGGCATCACAGCGCCTCCCAAGGTCATGTGGGGCGTGGATGACGAAATCCGGGCAGAACTTAAAGAGGTGCTTGCCTTGCTACGGGACGGCAGCGCCGGTAAAGAGGTAATCCTGGAGAAAGCCGCGGCTGCTGTAGGCCGGGTCAATGAAATGATCTTTAAGGAGGAAAACATCCTCTTCCCCATGGTTCTTGAAACCCTCACCCAGGGCGAATGGATGGAAATCGAAGAGGCCAGCGACGAGATCGGCTATTGTCTATATAAACCGGCAGTGCGTTGGCTTCCTGCCGCACAGGATGAAGCGGAAGAGAGAACGGCTGAAAAAGAGTTGGGCACAGAATACGTGCATTTCGATGCCGGCTATATGCTTCCCGAAGAAATAAACGCCATGCTGAATACCCTGCCCATCGATATTACATTTGTGGATAAAAACGGCCAGGTGAAGTATTTTTCTCAAGGGGAGGAAAGGATTTTTGCAAGACCCAAGACTATTATCGGCAGGCAGGTCAGCAACTGTCATCCTCCCGCCAGCGTTCATATAGTAGAAGGAATTGTGGCCGACCTCATGTCGGGCAAAAAAGACCATGAAGATTTCTGGATCAAAATGGGTGATAAGTACGTATACATCCGGTACTTCGCCGTAAGAAATGCTAAGGGCGAATACTTGGGCACGGTAGAGGTCTCTCAGAACATCAAGCCCATCCAGGAGATTACAGGAGAAAAGAGGTTGGTGGAAGATTAATAAATAGAACTGCGGTAGGTGCCCAATAGGAGACCAGCAGGGACGGTACTTTTGATATTTCAATTACCGGAAAACAAAATATCAAAAACACCGTCCCTGCTGGTCGCTTGCTAATCCCTAAGGAATTGGAGGAGATTGTATATCGGGCATGCCCTGCTTGTTACTTTGTATACTTGAGAAGCCGAAATAGGTTTTTTGCCGCATTGTATAGATTCGTTTCAGCGTTCTTTAACAGCTCTTCCTGATCTGTCAAGTTCCTGCAGGCGGAGAACATGGCTGTAACGCCGGCCTCATAAAGCATCTCGCTTCCCTCTTCCAAGGTTCCGGACAGTACCACAAGCGGTATGCCGTATTTTTTTGTACGGCTGCCGATTCCGGAAATCACTTTGCCCATGGCGCTTTGCCGGTCCGTCCTGCCCTCTCCGGTGATTACAAGATCACAATCCTTTAAATGCTTTTCAAACTGCATCGCCTCTAACACTATATCCAAGCCGGGACGAAGCTTTGCATTGGCGAAAGCCAGCAGGAATCCCGCCATTCCGCCGGCGGCTCCGGATCCCGGAATATCTTCCACCTTAAAATCTATGGAGCGATCAATAACCTTGGCAAAATTTCTCAATCCAAAGTCCAGGCGCTTAACCTCATCCTGGTCCGCGCCTTTTTGCGGACCAAACACGTACGCGGCTCCGTTTTCACCGTACATGGGGTTTGTCACATCGCAGGCAATAGTAATCTGCGCCTTCTTCAACCCCGGATGGATTTCTGAACAATCCAGGGTATCGATAGCTTCCATCCCTTTCCCGGAAAGCGGCACCTCTTCGTTCCCGTTAAGGAAACGCATCCCCAGCGCCGCCCCCATACCGATTCCTCCGTCATTGGTAGCGCTTCCTCCGAGCCCCAAAATAATGCGTTCGCATCCTTTCTCCAATGCATGGGCAATCAGCTGGCCGGTCCCGTATGAGGTGGTTTCCAGCGGATTTCTCTCCTCTTTCCGCAGAAGAGTTAACCCGGAGGCCGCCGCCATTTCGATCACGGCGGTTCCGTCCTGCAAAATCACATAGGAAGCCCGAATATCCCTCCACAGCGGATCCTTTACTTCTACCGTAACTTTTTCTCCTCCGCAGGAGTAATACATGGAATCCGCAAACCCTTCCCCGCCATCGGACATGGGAAGTTTAACCACCGTAAGCTGCGGGAAGGATTCCAAGGCGGCCTTCTCGATTATATTGCAAGCCTCTATAGCGGAAAGGGTTCCTTTATAAGAGTCAGGCGCAATTATAATTCTCCTCATTTCCTGTCTGCACACCTTTCAAAAAATCAAAAGGGACAGTCCCTTTTGATTTTTTGTTATTTATTTACTACGTTTTGGGGTGAACCTTTTAAAAAGGCTTCCAGGTTGGCCACTGCGATATTCATCAGCCTTTCCCGGGATTCTTTTGCGGCCCAGGCAATATGGGGAGTGATAATGCAATTTTTCGCGCTGAGCAGCGGATTATCCGCCTCTATCGGTTCCTTTGACACCACATCTACTGCCGCCGCATAAACCTTGCCCGAATCCAGCGCCTCTTTCAGATCTTCCTCTACAATAAGCGGCCCCCGGGACGTGTTAATGAGGATCACACCGTCCTTCATCTTCCCTATGGTTTCCTTATTGATGATACCCTTTGTAGAGGGTAGTAGTGGACAATGCAGGGAAATGACATCCGATTTTGCCAGTAGCTCGTCCAGAGAGACATATTTTCCGAGTTCTTTACCCGCATCGTTAGGATATTCGTCGTATGCCAGAACGTCCATCCCCATGGCCGCAGCGATCTTCGCTGTATTCTGGCCGATGCGTCCGAAACCGATGATACCCATGGTTTTTCCCGCAAGCTCGATCAGAGGATAATCCCAAAAGCAGAAATCCGGGTTTGCGGTCCAGCGGCCTTCATGGACAGCTCTGTTATGATGCTCTACATGATGGCATATCTCAAGCAGCAGCGCAAAAACGTATTGAGCCACCGCTGCCGTCCCATAAGTGGGAATATTCGTTACCACGACTCCGGCGGACTTTGCCGCCTCTATATCCACCACATCGTAACCCGTGGCCAAGACGCCTACATATTTGATTTGGGGGCAGGCAGCAAAAGTCTCCGCTCTAAGCGGTGTCTTGTTTATTATGACAATCTCCGCATCGCCGATCCGAGGAATAATATCTTCCGGCGATGTCCGGTCATATACGGTCAGATCTCCGAGTCTCTCAAAGCCCTCCCAGCTCAAATCGCCGGGATTCTCCGTATAACCATCTAAAATAACTATCTTCATAGCCCTTACCTCTTTATCAATTCTCTTGCCGTTTTCATAGTATTCTCAACGGTGATGCTGTTTTTTCGCAAGAAATCTGGAATAGTGAGCCGATTCTCCGAATTAATCCTGGATGTCGACGCGGCGATGATTCGTTTCCTTTTTCCAACTATGATTCCCAGCGAAAATAAAAATTTTTCCATGCCAAATCCCTGCCTTTAAACACATATATAACCGACAACTTAGTAAATTAGCACTTAGTATATAATACTTTGTGCGTCCAGGCAAGGTTGATTGTTAATCGCCGATGTACGTTCTGTTCACATAGTTGCTGGTTGCTGCCTTTAACAGGCCTCCGTATCCCAGTGTAAAGGAAATTACATCTCCGACTTTGTATTCTTTTTTCGAAGGGGTCACATCCATGATGAGATGATCAGAACTTGCTCCCAGTATATCGATATCCGGGTCTATGGGCGTCATGCTGTCTATATCCGCATCCTGCTTTCCGATGGCCAAAATCGCCCTTTTGATGTTGCCCCTGTCTTCATAAACCGGCCGCTGGCCGAAAGCATCCATGCCCGCTTCACCGATGGGTACGGACGGTTTGGTCTTCAGTTCGATAATCTGAGCTTCTAAGACGATGGCGTCCCCATTGGTGCCGGCAATACATTGGCCGTAAGCCGTCTCGTTTCCCAGGATAAACGCCTCCCCGATGCGCAGATTGTTGATGCCTTCCGGAAGCTCACCCTTTTCAATCAAGTATAGAGAGCTGGAATTGCCCCCGGAAACCATGGGCAGTTCCAGATTGTATCTGGCTCTGATATCTTCGGCAAGCTGTACCAGTATGGATAAATTGTCGTGTTTCGGAATTATTGCACCGTAACAGGTCAGATTGACTCCCAGGCCAAAGAGTTGAATATTGGACAGCTTGAGGATTTCCTCCACCGTCTCATAGATAGTATCCCGCTCCCGGAAAAACAGCCCTTCTCTCAGATCTCCCAAATCGATCATCAGCACGATTCTGTGGATTCTATCCTGCTTGGCAGCTTCTTCATTTAAGAGCCGGATCGTGGATATTTCGGAGTTAAAGCTGATATCAGCATAGCGAACCACCTCTTCAACCTCCCAAGGCTGGGGAAGGCGAAGAAGCACCGTTTCTTTGGGCAAGTCGCAGTAATTTTTTATATTCTGTATTCTGGAGTCGGCGAAATAATCCACACCGGGGTGGGCGGCTATGAGCTCCGCCATTCGACGGTCGGCACAGAAGGACTTGGTCACAATCATGAGGGAACATCCTCCCTTTTTAACCAAATTGCTGATCGTATCCAAATTCTGTTTCACTTTACTCAAATCGAATACCAATCTGGGATACATGTCAATTGCCCCCTTCTCAGATTAACATACGAGTGCACACAGTTTTTCTTTCGTCTGCACGCATGCGCGCAACCCCGGTAAAATTTTTTCAGGAATTTATACCAGCTTCTGCCTCAGGCTCTTCTCAAGGAAGTAGACTGCCGCATCCCTGTAACGTTTGGAAAGTACCCCCAGCGATGCCATGATATAGTCGTTGTCCACGAGTATTTCTGCCTCCGTATTGGGGAAAAGCAGCAATCCGGTTTCATTGTGCCTGGCAATGGCCTTCATAATATTGATCCGTTCGGGAAGTCGGGTCAGCGCCCCGCCGGTCCCTATAATGTATTTTATTTGGGACAGATCCTTTCCCTCGGCCAAAGTGGACCTTCCCGTGGGACCGTAAACATAGCGGATGCGGCCCGCGTGGCGCTCCGTTGCTTTGATTACCGCTTCTTTGGTAAGACGCTCTACAAAGCGGACCTCTTCCTTTGTTTGAGGTACGAATTTATAGTTTTCCATAACTTTATCGATATCGAAATCAAGCTCTTCTTCCAGCTTGTCCCGTCCGATGCTGTTGACAATATTCTTCATGTTGAGATAGACGCCCAGGTCTCCTTCCACCGTGCGCTTAGCCTTCGGTTCCGGACTGACCAGGATCCTGGAGATTTCTTCGGAGCCATCGGTTACTGAATGAAGGTCCGTGGTGGCTCCTCCTACGTCCAGCACCATTAAATCGCCCAGATATTCGTACAAGAGCTTAGCGCATTCCATTACCGCGCCCGGAGTGGGAATGATTGGCCCGCCCACCATATCCCGTATGTGTTCCATTCCGGGAGCCTGGATGATGTGATCCTCGAAGGCATCCTGAATGATTTTTCGGGCCGGTTCCACATTGAGCTCGTCAATTTTGGGATAGACGTTTTCAACGATATAGAGAGGCGCTTTGGCGTCTTCGAAGATGAGACGCATTTCATCCTGGTTCTCCACATTTCCTGCATATATGATGGGAATGGAAAGATCCAGGGAACGGATCATCTCCGCGTTGTAAATAGCCGTGTCCCTTTCCCCGTAATCCACTCCTCCCGCAATCATAATCAGGTTTGGATGGATTTCTTTGATTTTTTGGAGGTCCGTCCGGCGCAGGCGGCCCGCCGTTACCAGGTGGATGTTGGCCCCTGCGCCCAAGGCGGCTTCTCTGGCCGCCTTGACGGTCATGTCGTAGACAAGACCGTGGACGGTCATTTTCAAGCCTCCCGCTGCACTGGAAGTTGCCAGCATCTCCTCGTATTCGATGGAGGACACGCCTTTATTCTTACACAGGTCTTCGATGGCGCCCTTCAGCCCGATCCGTACATCCCCGTCCAACACCGTTGTTGGCGCCTGCCCCTGGCCGAAGAACTCAGGGTTGTCCGTGCCTATATTGTGAAACGCATTTACCAATGTGGTTGTGGAGCCGATTTCGGCAACCAGAACGTCTATTTTCATCCTTACCTCCTAAGGGGCCTCTGAATTCGTTGCTCAAAGTATGGCAAGAGGAATGATTCCGGCGTGTATGAGCCGAGAACCATCCCTCTGCATATTAGATATTATTTCTCGCCGCGCATTTCCCTTCTCTTTTCAATTAAGAAAGTTGCCACGTCGATACCGCGGGTGTTTCTGCCGAATCCCGCATCGATTCCGGTCTTGACCGCATTTTCAGGAATAACCTGAGTTCCTCCCGCAATGATAATTACATTGTCGCGAATGCCTTTTTCTACCGCCAGCTCATGAATTTGCTTCATATTTTTGTAGTGAATATCATCGTGGCTGATGATGGTAGAAGCCAGGATGGCGTCGGCTTTGAGTTCAACGGCTGCGTCTACAAGCTTTTCCACGGGTACCGACGTTCCAAGATAGTGGACCTCGATGCCGAACCGCTCAATTCCGCCGTGCTTGATGTCGATAATTTCACGCAATCCCACGGAATGTTCGTCTTCTCCCACTGTGCCGCATACCACCTTAAGCGGGTATTTTTCCACATCCTTGCGGATTTCTTCGTCGGAAAGTACGTGGGGCTCGGGAGGAATGACCAGCTCGTTTACATCAACATGGAAGGGCAACTTGCCCTTGAGCTCGATGCGCGTACCTTCAGCCTCCTGCATGACTTCCCGGTTGATGACCTCCGGATCTTCCAGATTCATCTTCTTTGCGAATTCTATAGCGGCCACCTCTGCAACCCGCTTATTTGCCGGTATGAACAAGGTCACCAAAACCGTGCCGTCGGCAGCCCATTCCATTTCGGGCTTGAGTAAATTGCTGTTCCTGTACTCCTTGGTCTCCTCAAGGCGCACATAGACGTTGTCCTGTTCGTCCAGTTCGTCAATGAAGACGATCTTGTCCGGATCCTCGAAGGTGCATCCGCCGATGAGTTTGGCAGGATCGTCCACCGCATCGGGATCGTACTGGGCAACATTGTTATATCCAAAGTGGGCTGTTACCGGCGCAAAGTAGTCTTCGTCCCTGGGATAGACGGTGTTATTTCCTACACCGCCATCGATCTTGCGGACGATGCCGTCACCGTTTCGCTCGGGATAGAATCCGGAATCAACGAAGAATCCTTCTTCTACGGCCTTGAAGTAGCCGCCGATCTCTACGATTTCCTCCATAAAGAGGCAGGCCCTCTCCTTGATTTCCCTCACCATCTTGCGAAGAGGTCCCTCTTCCTTCAGCTGAACCATTTCCATGAGACCGTCAAGTCCGATCAATGTCTGTTTTGCAGTGTCGCAGGCCTCGATGTTGTAAATATGCCAGGGAACGTTTCTTCCTTCATCAGGGGTGATGGTGGATTGAATGTCGGCGCTGGTCAGCTTGGAAATCAGCATATTGAGAACATGGGTTACTGTTGCTTCTCTTGCTGAAGCTTCCATGTACTTGGTATTCATCTGCGCCCTCATCTTGTATTTGTCGCAGAGTTCCCGGAGAGCTACCGCATAGGGCAGGTCCATGAATACGCAGGGAGCCGGAGGTGCCGTAGGCGGTACCGTTGACAGGCAGATGTTCGCAGGTTTAATTCCTACTTTCTCGGAGAAGAGGCTGTTAATTGCATGCTGAACGATGAGTTCAGGCATGACTTTCCATGCCTCCCTGGCAGTGGCGTTGGCATTGTGAGCGCCGTCGATCTGGGCAATATCGGCCCAGGCCATTACTTTCTTGGATTCGCAGGCATCCACAAAGGAACGAACCATGTTGATGTTCCGGTAAAGCACATTGTACTGTGGATCCTGGTGAGCGCCGTTGACGCCTTCTTCGGCGAACATCACCGCCACTTCCGGCCCCGCAACGCCGGAAACGTAGGAATGGTAATTGATGGGTCTTCCCACTTCTTCCTCGATCAAGTCCAGGGCTTTTCTCTGGGCCCGGACCTGTTTACGGGTGATGGGCACGCCGCCCACCCCCTGGGGAGTTCCTTCAATGAGACCGTCCATATGGGACTGACCCGCCGTACGGATGACCATGATATGGTCCGCTCCGTGCCAGGCAGCCATTCTCATCCTGCGGATATCATCTTCAAAACGTCCGGAAGCGATTTCCGTAGTGATGACGGCCTGGGGCTGGGGGTCGATCCAGTCGAAATATTTGGAAGAGGGAAGCCCCACTCCTTTTTGCAGGGGAGTCGTGGCTTCTCGATAGGTAAAGGGCCCCATTTTCAGGCCAGGCTCCGGAGTTCTCCAAGTCCAGCCTCTTCTCTTCGGCCTATATTTATCAAGGTCCTTCAGGATATTTTCGATGTCAAGTTTTTCATTTGGAGCAAGTTTTTTATCTTCCATCTCCTGCACCTCCCTTACGCTTTGAACAGGGCAACGACTTCATCCCAGCACTTGCCTTCCGCCAGCATTTTTCCGGCTTCCTGGATGGAAATGTTTTTTGCCTTGGCAAGCTTGAAAACTACATGGCCGGCCCCTTTTCCGATCAACCCCCTGTCTATGCAGCCTTCGACGATGGGCTTTGCATCGAGGGACGAAATGCCCATGCGAAGCAGCACAGAGCGCTCGATGGAAGGTGTCGTGTTCTTCCGTCCCAGTTCAAGCAATGGGTCCACCACTTTCTCAGTCAGTTTCCAAAACCGTTCATAGAGCTCTTCATCGGTGAGGTTTGCCAGATGTTTGCGTCTTTCTTCAAAATCATCTGCTCTTTTCATCTTGTATCACCCTTCCCTTTCCGGATCCGCATTTGGATCCGATTCTTTAAACCTAAAGGTGTCAGTAATAAGGAGCGCTCGACGGCTACGCGCTGCGTGCCGTACGATTCAGACGGCCCATCCTGCCCGGTTGGCACTTGCTTGTACTCGCCGGAGCGCAGCCCTGCGCTCCAAAAACTTGCAATAAGTGTCTGACACCTTTTACAACTTTCTGTTACAGTTCAGCTAATGCTTGCTTTACAAATTCCTCGCTGGATTTGGTCTCTTCCGCCAGGAAAACAATATCCTCTTCCGTAGGCGTTACCTTGTAAGTGTTTACCGCGGTCCGGATCAGAGATTTCCTCATTTGATCCAGATCCTGATCCTTTACCTTAATCAATGACGGATGGGATGGCAACACGATGTTCTTTCCGGGCACCTCATCCTTCGGATCTCCGAAAAACACCTCGATGCCATTGCTCTTAGCAAAGGTCAACTGTGGCTGTACGTGTTTTCCAGCACCTGTATACTCGGTTTCCTGCACTACAATCATCTGATCTTCCGGTAGCTCCTGGGCCAGGGCGAAAGCCGCAGCCAGAGATGTATTGCCGGCAGGACCTTTCTCCAGGCCTTCCAGGCTGGCCAGAGCTTCCGTCATATAGAATACGCTTCCCTGGGTAATGGTCACATACCTGTCAATGTACCGCATTGGTCTTGCCGCGGACCTGGGAACGTCGGACCGGTCGGGCCAGATGCTGAAGGGCATTCCGAATCCCGTGTGTCCCGTGGTAAAGGACTTCCTGTTGAAATGGGTGTCCGATGCCATATGCAGTCCCGTAAGATCCACGGAAGCCGCCACCACCTGGGTAGACGCTCCGGCCTTGATTAGACCTCTGGCTGTTCCCGTAAGGTTTCCGCCGCCCGCATTGGTGCAGACCACCACATCGGGATCTTTGCCGAACTTCTCCCTGAACTGCATAGAAATCTCGTACCCCAAAGTCTCCACACCGGCAATGCCGAAAGGCGTATATAGAGAAGCGTTGAAATATCCCGTTTCTTCTAAAAGGAGCAGGAATTTGTAAAAGAGCTCCGGTCCTACGGACAGCTGAACCACTTCCGCGCCCAGGGCTTCGCATTTCCTCGCCTTTTCAATGATTTCCGGTTGGCCGATGCCCTTGGAGTCATAGCACTCCTGCACCACGATGCACTTAAGTCCCGCCATGGCTGCCTGGGAAGCCACCGCAGCGCCGTAGTTGCCGCTGGTGGCAGTGACTACACCTTTAAAGCCCAGCTTCTTTGCATG
>CZCB01019913.1_pt1 | contig 13436 bp, 15 predicted proteins | sample 591991 | NCBI WGS metagenome assembly CZCB01 (sample SAMEA3556809, study PRJEB10932) | anaerobic digester metagenome | reverse complement strand
GGAGCCGTCATGCGAGGTGGTAGATCGTCGGAAAGCACGTCCGACGCTCAGAACTGCCGGCTGAACCAAATCTTTGGTCATTGGATGTCGGGCGTTTTCTTCTAAAACATCTTCCCCGGATTCAAAATCCCGTTCGGATCCAGCGCGCGCTTCAGTTCTTTCATGACCCGCATGGCGGCGTCGCCGGCGAATTGAGGCAGGAAGGATTTCTTTGCCACGCCGATTCCGTGTTCGCCGCTGATGGTGCCGCCCAGGCGAATCGCTTCCGCGAAGATTTCCTTGAACGCCTCTTCCACCCGGCGCATTTCGTCCGCGTTTGGTTCGTCGGTCAGGAACGTGGGGTGCAGGTTCCCGTCGCCCATGTGACCGAAGGTCCCGATGCGGACGTTGTATTTGCGGGCCGTTTGCTCGACGAATGACACCATCCGCGCCAGCTCGCTTCGCGGGACGGTAGCGTCCTCGAGGATGGTGGTCGGCGAGACGCGCGCGAGGGCGGAGAACGCGCTGCGGCGGGCCGTGGCCAGGCGCGCTGCTTCGGCGTCGTCCGCCGCGACATGGATCTCCCTGGCCCTGTTCCGGCGGGCGATTTCGGCCATGGTGGCCGCTTCTTCCGCGACCGCGGCGGGGTGGCCGTCCGTCTCCATCAACAGCAGCGCCTCGCAATCCAGGGGCAAGCCGATCTTTGCAAACTCCTCAACGCAACGAATGGTGGTGCGATCCAGAAACTCCAGCGTGCACGGAATGATCGGCGCGGCAATGATGTCCGACACCGTTTGCGCGGCCTGGTCCATGCGTTCGAACGTGGCAACGATGGTTTTCCTGGCGGCGGGTTTGGGAATGAGCCTGAGCAACACGCGCGTGATCACGCCCAGCGTTCCCTCGGAGCCGATGAACAGGTCGCGCAATGAATAACCGGCGACGTCCTTGACGCATTTGTTGCCGGTCCAGAGAACGGTGCCGTCGGGCAGAACCACTTCAAGCCCCATCACGTAATTGCGCGTGACGCCGTCACGTAATTGCGCGTGACGCCGTATTTCAGGCCGCGCAATCCGCCCGAGTTTTCGGCAACGTTGCCGCCGATCGTCGAGATCTTCATCGACCCGGGATCGGGCGGATAAAAGAGACCGGCTCCGCCCGCGGCGTCGGCCACCTGCTGGGTGGTGGCGCCGGCTTCGACAAGGAGAGCAAGGTTCGCGCGATCCAGTTCGAGGACGCGATTCATCCGCGCGGTGCAAAGCACGATACTGTCCGGCGCGGGAAAGCTGCCGCCGCTCAGGCCGGTGCCGGATCCGCGAGTGACGACCGGTGCGCGCGTGTTGTTGGCGAGCTTGAGCACTTCGGTGACCTGCTCGGTCGTCGTGGCGAAAACGACACAGCCCGGCAACTGGCGCAGCGCTGCGGTGCCGTCGAAGGAGTAGGGGATGAGATCTTCTTTCGCCGTCAGGACATTGGCGGGGCCGACGACGCGCTGCAGTGTGGAGAGAATGGCAGAGTCCGGCGGCATGACCTTAGCGCAGCCGGTGTGAAACATGGCCCAACGGATGTGGGTGGAGCCTGGATTGAGTCCTGTGGGCGCGGTTTGCTGATGGCATGGCCACGGGCGGATGTAGCAGATTCGCGGTACGGCGTCACATCTTTTTCCTGCATGGATCCGGGGCGTCCGAATTACGGTTACGTTCTGGCGTTCCTGGGTTGGACGGTCAGCACCGTCGGGCAACGGCTCCAGCCTTCGCCAAGGCTACGGCTTGACAAGGGCGAGGACGCTCGCCTCACCGAATTTAATAAGGCGGGGGCTCCGTGTGGATGATCAGGTCCGGGTGTCGGGAGGGCGGAGAGGAAGGTCGAGGGTGAAGGTGGCGCCGAGGCCGGGGCCGGGGCTTTCGGCCACGAGTGTTCCGCCCAGTTCCTTTGCGACGAGGGCGCCGCTGTGCAGGCCGAAGCCATGGCCGTCTTTTCGCGTGGTGAACCCGTGATTGAAGATCTTCGTCAGGTTCTGGTGCGGAATGCCCACGCCGTTGTCGATTACCGCGATCTTCACGCGATCCTCTTCTTTGGAAACACGGACGATGACGCGCTTGTCTTTGGCGTCGGATTCCTCGCAGGCGTGCCTGGCGTTCTGAACCAGGTTTACCAGGATCTGCAGGAGCTTGTGCCGCTCGACGAGGATTTCGTCATCCGGCGGAATTTCGGCGATGAATTCGACGCGGTTCTGCGAAGGGACGTCGGTGTTGATGTGGAGAGCGTCTTCGACGAGTTCGCTGAGCCTGACCGGTTCGGCGAGGCCGGACACGCGGGCGTAATCCTGCTGCACGACCACGATGTCCTTGATGTGGGCGATCTTCTTCCGGACGAACTCGAGCTCGCGGATGATGGCCTCCTGTTGCTGTGTGAGGTGCTGGCCGAGATCGCGAATATAGGCCGGCAACTGGCGGCCGCGCGGGTCCGTGGTGAGGAAGGTGACGATCTCCTCGGAATTGGCGTCGAGGAGATCGGCGACGCGCGACACGTTGGCGACGCGCAACCGGGCGACGTGATCGGCCACGAGGCTGGCGGAGATATTCACGCTGTTGAGTACGTTGCCGACGTTGTGCAGGACGTTGGTGGCGACCTCGCTCATGCCGGCCTCGCGGGAGGCGACCAGGAGGTCTTTGTAGGTCTGTTCCATCTGGGCGGCGACGCGGCTGCGTTCGGCGATCTCGGCTTCGAGGCGTTCGGCGGTTTCGCGCAAGCTGGCGTTGGCGGCCGCGAGTTCCTGTGTTTTTTCGGCGACGCGCCGTTCCATTTGCTTCTCCTGGAGTTCGGCGCGGCGGCGGGCTTCGAGCACGGCGCCCGTGTGAATGATTCCGACGAGAACGAGGAGGGAAGCGAGGACGCCGACGACCTCGGTGCTGACGGCGGGCGTGCTGAGAAGATTCATGTGAACGGGCGCCTGGAGGAGGCGGAGGACGGCGAGCAGGGCGAGCGCGCTGAAGGTGGACCAGCCGACGCGCGCGGTGCCGAAGCGATGGGTAAGCCGGAGCGCGTAGCCGACGACGCAGAGTTGCACGGCGTCCTGGAGCAATGAACTGATGCTCGCGACGTTCATTGATGCTGTGAGGCGGTTTTGGGGGTTCCGGCGGTGAGCCGGGCGGAGCGCCGGAGCGGCGCGCGGGGGCGGCAAGAGGCCTGCATGCGCGGCTGGCGGCGGCTCCCGGAGGCGGCGCGCGGCTGGCGGCGGCTCCCGGAGGCGGCGCCGCGCTGCGCATCCAGTTTCTGGAAACTGAGTCTCATTTGTGGCTGCCCGTGGCGGAGGTGCGCGCTTGCAGTCCCGAAAATGGGCAGATCCGGCCGGGGACCGGGCGCCTCCACACCTTAAGCACCTGAGGGACCAAATGCGTGTCAGACAAACCATGACAGCGGATTCAGACCGGCGCCGATTTTGCGGAAAGGACGGGTGCGGAATGATTTCGGTGAAACGGGCGTTGGTGTGTGTCGCCCGGTTCACTGAACGATCAACGACAACAGACGGACAAGATTATCAACCCGATACTGCCACCGCACTCGGCCGATCCGTGGATGATCTTCCACGGCGGGTTCTATTATTACTGCGAGGCCCGGAACCGGCGGCACATCTACATCCGGCGATCGCGGACGATAGCGACGATAGGCGAAGATCCCGGCGTCCGGGTGTGGAGCGCTCCGCCGGGCGGCGGCAACTCGGACAACATCTGGGCGCCTGAACTGCATCTTCTGGACGGCCGGTGGTTTATCTATTACGCGGCGGACGACGGGCGGAATGAGAACCATCGGATGTGGGTGATCGAGGCGGTCGGCAGCGACCCGCGCGGGCGGTATGAGTGCCGCGGCTCGCTCGAGACCGGCGGCTGGGCGATCGACGGCACGGTGCTGACGCTCGACGACAGCCGGCGGTATTTCATCTGGTCCGGCTGGCCGGGCCGGAAGAACGGCCAGCAGAATCTTTACATCGCGCCGATGCGCGATCCGCTGACGATTTCGGGAGCGCGGGTGTGCCTGACTACTCCGGACCGGCCCTGGGAGCGGGTGGCGATGCCGATCTGCGAGGGGCCGCAGGTGCTGAAGCGCAACGGCGACATTTTTGTGGTGTATTCGGCCAGCGGCAGTTGGACGCCGGATTACTGCCTCGGCATGCTGCACCACCGGAGCGGCGACGTTCTGAATCCGGCCACCTGGACAAAGCACGGCCCGGTGTTCAAGAAGACCGACCAGGTCTGGGGCGTCGGCCACTGTTCCTTCGTGAAGTCCCTTTGCCAGACGGAGGACTGGATCATTTACCATTCCAAGTCCAGCCGCAAGCAGGGCTGGGAGGACCGGGACGTTCACGCGAAGCGGTTCGCGTGGAGCAGCGACGGTTTTCCTGATTTCGGCGAGCCCTTGCCGCGAACCCTTTCGACGAAACCCGTTCGGCCCGTTCCGATGGCCGCCTGATGACGGATTCAGAGATGACTCGACGAAGATTCTTCCGCCGCGTGCTGACGTTCATACTACAGGCCGTTCTGGTTCTCGGGCTCGGCATGATTGCCGGCGCGCTGTGGCGCATGAACCGGGACGCGAACCGCGGCGCAGTGGCGACCGACACGACCGCTGTTCGGGTGATCACGGTGCGGGAGGGGGACGCGGTACGGTTCATTGTCGAGAACCAGGAGCTTTCCGAGGTCACGATGACCTTCGATTTCCACGTGGTGAACATGAAGAGCGAGGTGGAGTTTCCGTACACGGCGACGTTTCTTCCGGGCAGGACGGAAGCGTTCACGCTGACACCGGAGGAGGGGCAAACGCGGTGGGAGTACGCCTATACGAACTACTACAAGCTGGGCAGCTCGGTCGCGATACCGGACTCGTATCTTTACCATCTGCCCTACGCGCCGGGGCGAACCTACAAGGTGACCCAGGCGTTCAATGGCCGTTTCAGTCACAGCGGCGCGAACCAGTACGCCATTGACTGGAAGATGCCGGAGGGCACGCCGGTGCACGCCGCGCGGGACGGCCTGGTGGTGAAGGTGAAAGACGACTCGAACCAGGGGGGCAACGGGATGGAGTACGACAAGTACAACAACTACGTGTTGATCCGGCACGACGATGGAACCCTGGGGCACTACTGTCACCTGCAACAGGGGGGAGCCAGGGTGAAGCCCGGCGACAGAGTGGTTGCGGGGCAGGTCATCGCGCTTTCAGGCAACACGGGGTATTCGAGCGGGGCTCACCTTCACTTCTGTGTGTTCCGCACCCGGAACGGCCGGGAGCGCGTGAGCGTTCCAATCCGGTTCCGAGGAGAGAACGGGGAGGAATTGATTCTTCAGGCGGGGCATCGATACCGCGCGCCCGATATCGAGAGCGCGCGAATCGAGCTGACCGCAGCGGGCGGCGCAGAGCTGGAGTGAGCCTGCGCCGGAAAGGAGGTCAGAATTGGGGAGGCGCGCCGGTGTTGGTGCCGATTCCCGACTGTGATCCGCCGGGCGACGTGGCGCCGCCCTGATTGGTATCGGCACTGGAGCGGCTGTCCAGGGCTCCGCCGGAGCCGCCGGGGGTCGCGTTGTAGTTGGTGCCTGCGGTGCCCGTGCTGGTGCCGTAATCATCCATCGTTCCGCCCTGGTCGCATCCGGCCAGCAACAGCGCTGTTCCCGCCAACAAGATGAATTTTTTCATAGCTGATTTCCTTTTTCCTTTATTCAGTTCAGATGTTCAGACTGCTGCCGTAACGTCTGTGTCCTCCGTTTCGCACACAACGCGGGATAACCCCGATTTTCATGAGGAATTCTCCCCACATGGATCATCAGCGCGGCGGCTGGCTGATGACGTCCTGTTCCTGAAGGAGACGTTCCCGTGTGGCGCGATTGAGATCGCGCATCTGAGTGACGACCTGCCGGCTGACGCCCTGGTCCATGAGATGGCGTTCCTGCTCGTCCGTGAGTTCGAACACCTGGCCCGTGGCCGCGACCCGATCGATGATCTGCTGATCGGACAAGCCTGGCTGATCGAGCGCCACGACTTCGTCCAGCGTCACAAACCCGTCCTGGTTCACGTCGGCCGTGGAGGCGTTGCGTGCCTGTTGAGGTGTTGCCGGTTGCGTTTGCGCCGTTTGTGATGCGCGTTGGGCGCCTTGTGTGTCGCGGCCGGTGATGCGGTCGGCATTGGCGCCGATAATGTAGCCGCCGCCCGCGCCGAGAGCGCCGCCCAGCAGCGCGCCGAGCACGCGGTGTTCTTCGCCGGGAAGGTTCTCGCATCCAGTGGACACCAGCAGCAAAGTTCCGGCTCCAAGGGCCAGCCATCGGTAAGAACGGGTATTCAACATAAAACTCTTTCTCGTTGTGGAACGCATTGGCGCGTCATCTGAATGAACATCCCGCCGGAGGCGCGCATTGCAAATGGGGTGAATCGCTCCATTGTACGAGCGAAGGGCAGGAACGAAGGCCTGACAAGGCATTGGACGGGGCTTCGAAAGAAGAACGACCGGCTACCCGACCGCGTTGCGCGGGGCGAAGGCGGCGGTCAGCGGTTCATCCCACATTCGGCGCAGGACGTCGCGGCTGTAGGCGAGGTGATGCCGGTCCGGCGTGAACACTTCGAGTGTAATGGTTCCGTCGTAACCGAAGTTTTTCAGGACCTGAACGTAGTAGCGGATGTCCATCGTCCCGGCGCCCAGCGGAAGATGGAGGTCGGCGCTGCCGCCTTTGTTGTCGTGCAGATGCACGTGTTTCAGGCGCGCTCCGTAGGCGCGCAGGATGTCATCGGTGGTATTTTGCTCGGTCAGCAGGTTGGCATGGCCGACATCCAGGTGCAGTCCGAGTTGCGGCAGGGGTTCGAGCAATTGCCCGAGCTGCCGGACGGTGTTGAAGCTCCCCGGCAGGTTTTCGATCATCAGCCCGACTCCGGTGCCGGCGGCCGCTTCGAAGAGTTCTTTGAGGCTTTGGACGTTGCGATCGATGATGAAACTGCGTTCATGCATGGGAGCCTGGCGGTCGGGATGAACGTTCATCCAGCGCGCTCCGAGTTGCGCGAAAACGGCAAGGCAGTTCTTCAATTCCTCGACTGCGGCGCGGCGGATGGATTCGAATGGACTGCACAACGGAAGGTAGTAGGCCGTGTGTCCGACAACTTTGAGCTTCGTGTCCTGAAGCAGCTTCTGCAGAGCCGGGAGGTTCACGCGGGACGCAAGGGCCATCGGCGGTTCCAGAGTGAGGTCCACAAAATCGAATCCCATGTCCGCGATCCAGCGGATCTCGCCGAGCAGGTCGCGACCGGGATGATTCATGGTGCCGATGAGCATACGCGTTCAGATCTCGAGCGGTTGGTCGGGAGGCAGCAAAGCGGGGAACCACCCGCGTGTGTCGAGCAGGCGGATCCGGTTTCTTCGCGCGCCGCGCCGTCCGATCACGCCGTCCAATTCCATTCGGGAGCGCAATCCGGCGGGTAGTTCCCGCGCGCGCCCGGGACAGACCCAGGCGTAGAGGGTGAGCAGCGCCTTCAACACCGGCCAGTCATCCTCGAGGCGTTTCAGCAGCCAGGTCCAGTCCATCTGTTTACCCGCTGCGTAGAGCACGTTCATCACGTCCGTCCAGTCGCAGTGGTCGCGCTGAAGAATGTAGAGTTTGCACCAGACGAACTCTTCCAGGGGGAGCAGAAGCAGGGGTTCCCCCTTGAGAGACATAGGCGTGGCGCGGGCGAACCAGTGATCGTCCACCCGGGCCCGCTGGTTGGCCATCGCCCAGATTACATCGACAATCACGCCCGAGCGGGTGCTTCGGTAGATCCACTTCCGATCGTAAGGCAGTTTGCCGAAGTAGTCCTGGAAACCGGCCCTGGCCAGGGCCCTGATCGCGGCCTGGCGATCCGAAGCGCGGATATACAGGTCAATGTCCTTGGTATTGCGCCAGCGGCCGGTGTAGGCGGCGAGCGCGAATCCTCCTCCCACCAGGAAGTCGATGCGTGCCCTGCGCAATGCATTGATCGCATCACGGTACGTATCCCACTGTTTCGCGGAGACGGCTTTTGTCCATTGAAGGCGCAGGCGCAGTCCGGCGGGGTTCGGCAACCGATTGGGCGCGCGGCGAGAGCGTGGTGTTCGGGGAAATGCCCGGCGCGACCGGGATGGGGCGGCGGTTGCGCGAATGCGATTCGTTGCTCTAGCCATTGATGATTTCGCCGCCGTTCGGATGCAGCATCTGGCCCGTCATGTAGGACGAGTCGTTTGATGCGAGGAACACATAGCAGGGCGCCACTTCCATCGGTTGCCCGGCCCGCCTGAGGGGCACGTCCGAGCCGAACTTCTCGACCTTCTCGCCCGGGAAGGTGGAGGGGATCAGCGGCGTCCAGATCGGCCCGGGCGCAACGCCGTTCACGCGGATGCCTTTGTCGGCAAGGGCTTCGGACAGTGAACGGGTGAAGCTGACGATAGCGCCCTTGGTTGAGGAATAGTCCAGCAGGTGCGCGCTCCCGCGGTACGCCGTCACCGAACTGGTATTGATGATGACGGCGCCGCGTTTGAAGTGTTTCAAGGCGGCTTTGGCGAAATGGAAATACGAGAAAATGTTGGTGCGAAACGTTCGTTCGAGCTGGTCGCGGCTGATGTCTCGAATGTCGTTCTGAGGATGCTGTTCGGCGGCGTTGTTGACCAGAATGTCCAGTCGGCCGAATTCGGCGATCGTCTGTTCCACCATCGACGCGCACACGGTTTCCCATCCGATGTCTCCGGCGAGAAGAAGGCATTTTCGTTTCTCTGCTTCAACGAGGCGACGTGTTTCACGGGCGTCGTCGTGCTCGTTCAGGTAGCTGATGGCGACGTTTGCGCCTTCGCGCGCGAAGAGGACGGCAACGGCGCGTCCGATTCCGCTGTCTCCGCCGGTGACCAATGCAACCCTGCCTTCGAGCTTGCCGCTGCCTTTGTATTCCGGCTGCGACACGCGCGGGCGGGGCGTCATCCTTGACTCCCGTCCGGGGCGCTGGCTCTGCTGCTGAGGCGGGAACTGCCGCTGTTTCTGCCGCTTTCTCGCCATGGCCGGTTCAATGGCGCCTAGGCGCGATCCTGGACGGACACAACACCTTCTTCATGTGCGCAGTGAGCGCAGCGGAAGAAATTCCCGCCGGCCTCGATGCCGTGGCCGATGATCTTGCATCCGCAGTGTTCGCATTCCGGCGCGAGTGCATGAATGGCACATTCAAACGAGTCGAAGTAGTGAGAAATTCCGTTCACGACGATTTCGAGTGGCTTGTCATAATCGTTTCCGCAGACTTCGCATTGCATATCGAACCTCCGTATTTCGGCTTCATGGTGTTGATGTTTCGGTGCGCCGGTCAGGGCGGCGGAATAACGGGTGTGGCGCCTCGGGCGGGAGGATAAGTTTGATAATCGTCCATCCGTCCGGACGATGTGCCGAATCCCCGGTTGTACTCGATATCGTCCGCCGGCGCGCCCTCGTACGTTGCGCAACCGGTCAGAGCCAGGGCGCACACCAGCACGAGCCAGCTCAAGGTTTTCATGAGCCACCCTCGGACAGTTGGCCGGCGCCGCAAACGGGGGTGTGAACCCCACTAGAGTTCGCATCGCGGACCCTGGCGGGTCCATTTCAGCGGCCGAACGAACATGCGCCTTGCAGACCGGTCTTTGTCCCACGCGTGAAACGCCATGTACTCCCGTCCGTCGGGTCCGACGACGATGGAATTGTGCCCGGGCCCGATGAGAGTGCCGGCGAGGGTGCGCAACACGCGCGGTCCCGCCTCGTTGCCGGCATCGGAATAGGGCCCGCTCACATGGCCGGCGACGGCGTAATCCACGCCGTAGGTTTCATTCTCCCACCGCCCGCCGCTGTAGAAGCAATAGTAGCGTCCGCTATGCCGGCGCACACACGGGCCCTCAATTGTGTGCCAGTCGTGGCGCCGCCCATGGATCCAGCGGTTCGCTTCAAACCGTTGCCAGTCACAGCGCGGGCGCAGCACCGGATGGCCCTCGTCTTCCAGTTCCGTCATGGATCGCAGCTTTGCCACCATGAGGCCCGTGCCGGCGCGATATTCCGGGGTGACGTCCAGAAAATCCCGGGCGTAGAACAAATACCATTGGCCGTCGTCATCGCGGAATGGATGGGCGTCGATCGCGAAGGGGCAGCGATGGATGTCCAGCAGCGGGGCGAAGTCGTGATACGGTCCGGCCGGATGATCGCCGACGGCGACGCGCAACTGATGAGCGGCCTCGGCTTCGCCCACGGAGTAGTAGAGGTAGAAGCGGTTTTGGAACTGCGCAACCTCGGGCGCCCAGAAATGCGTTCCCGCCACCAGGTTCGGCGGTCGCAACGCGCGCCCGCAGCTTGTCCAGGTCTGGAAGTCGCGCGAATGGAGGACGGGAAAAATGTCTCCCATGACGCAGCCTTCGGCTTCGAGCGCGCCGGTGCCGATGGCGTAGTAGTCGGCGCCTGCTTTCCAGACGAACGGGTCTGCGAAGTAGTCCGAATAAGCCGGGACCAGCGACGATGCGGCGGTTGTGATTGCCATAATGCAATCATTCGCCGGATTGCCCGGGGTGCAAGGAGGCAAACCCCGCACGAGCGAAGAGCCCGGCTTTGCGGGGTCTCCCTCGAAGACTCGTCGAGAAGTGTTGCCGGGCTTTGCGGGACTTCAGTTCAAGGCTTCGACGAAGTTTCCGACAAAGACGGATCCGCCATGTGCCCGGCGGGTTCTGGCCTAGATGAATTCGTTGATCAGGTTCTCGAGGAATTCCTGGCGGCCGCTGGTGTTGGGCGCGGCTTCGCCCTTCTCGAGCATGTACTTTTCAAGTTCCACGAACCCGACCTGGCCCTGCTCGATTTTTCTGCCGATGCCGCTGTCCCAGGAGCTGTAACGCTTCGTCACGAAGTCGGCCAGCCGGCCGTCCTTGCGAATGGCCGCCGCGATCTTCAGCCCGCGCGCAAACGCGTCCATTCCGCCGATATGCGCGTAGAACAGGTCGATGGGCTCGAAGCTCTCGCGGCGCACCTTGGCGTCGNNCTTCAGAATGGTCAGCATGGTCTGCGTGGTCAGGTACACGCTCGTCGGGAACTGATCGGTGTCCCAGCCCAGCAATTCATCGCCGGTATTGGCGTCGATGGACCCGAGGGCTCCGGCCGCGCCGGCGACTTCGAGTTCGTGCTGCATAGTGTGGCCGGCGAGGGTGGCGTGATTGGTTTCGATATTGAGTTTGAAGTGCTTCAACAGGTCGTACTCGCGGAGGAAATTCAGGCACGCCGCGGCGTCGCTGTCGTACTGGTGTTTGGTCGGTTCCTTGGGTTTGGGCTCGATGTAGAACTGGCCTTTGAAGCCGATCTTCTTTTTGTAATCGACCGCCATGTGGAGGAATTTGGCGAGGTGCTCCTGCTCGCGTTTCAAATCGGTGTTCAGCAACGTGGAATACCCTTCGCGCCCGCCCCAGAACGTGTAACCGGCGCCGCCCAGTTCGTGCGTGATCTCGATTGCTTTTTTCACCTGAGCGGCGGCATAGGCGAAGACGTCGGCATTGCAACTGGTGGCGGCGCCATGGACAAAGCGCGGGTTGCCAAACAGGTTGGCCGTGCCCCACAACAATTTGATACCCGTGCGTTGCTGTTCCTCCTTCAACACCTTCACCACCGCGTCGAGGTTCCGGTTGGTCTCCCTGAGATTGGCGCCCTCGGGCGCGATGTCGCGATCATGGAAAGCGTAGAACGGCGCACCGAGTTTCTCCATGAACTCGAAGGCGACGCGAACGCGGTTCTGGGCGTTGCGGACAGACTGGGTGCCGTCGTCCCATGGCCGGATGGCGGTGCCGACGCCGAACGGATCGATGCCGGTTCCGCGGAACGTATGCCAGTACACGACGGAGAACCGGAGATGGTCTTTCATTGTTTTGCCTTCCACGCGCGCGTCGGGGTTGTAGTGGCGAAAGGCGAGGGGATTTTTGGATTTCGGTCCTTCGTACCGGATCCTGGAGACGTTCTTGAAATAACTTCGCATGTTGTGAGCTTTCTGAGATTCGCTTCCGGGCGGATGCTACTGGCGCTGCCGCCGGATCGCGCGGAGTGTGCATGGCGGGGGCGGTGCGGTGCAAGCATTAGTTGCATGAAACAACCGACATCCAACGTCCAGCATCGAACATCCAGGAGATTGGCGATGACAATTCATGATGGGCGCGGGCGCTGCGCGAATGGGCGGAGCGCAGTTTCTGCGAGTTGCAGCCGGGGCCGATAGCTCGTTGATGAACATTCAACACTCAGCGCTCAGCCTTTCAGAGCCGGAGTCACCACCAGAATGTGGGCGCAGGGCCTGTGTCCGTGCGGGGTATCATCTCTCGAACGGACGCCACCGAGCGCTGCCATCCAGCATGGAGACGTTGTCCCCCTCGGGCACGCGGCCTTTCAAATGGGCGGAACGATGATCCACGGGATGGGGCGTGCCGCGCAAATGGTTCCGGTGCAGGCACAAGTGCATCCGGCGGAAATCGGAGGCCGGACTGGGTTTCGCGCGACCAGCGCTGTGAGATGCGCGGAGGCAAAGAGAGTGGCGCATTCACCGCATGCTCGAAAAGGCCGTCCTCTTTGTCCGGCCGAAGCCTCATGGCATACGATTAATGACAGAAGACGGAGAAAAGTTGTACGAAAAAAGGGTGAAAAACTGTGCGTGTGAAGTGGCGCCGGGCGGGCGATCACCGGTCGTTCCGTTCACGCACTGCGGCTGCGGGCCGGCGCGCTCTGACGCGGCGTTTGCCTGGCCGGTCCGGCTTGTTTCACACCGATGCGGGGACAGAGGTCGAAGACTTCGCAGTGCGCGCAGTCCGGGTTGCGGGCGTAACAGCGCCGGCGGCCGTGCCAGATCAACAAATGGCTGAACACCGTCCAATCCTCCCGCGGCACCAGCTTCATCAAGCTCGCTTCAATTCTGATCGGGTCCACGTCGCGTGAGAGGTCGAGCCGTTTGGACAGGCGGGGGNNGTCCGACGCCGTCCAATTGGATCAGTTCATCCATGGTTCGAGGGACCTCGCCGTCGTGTTTTTCGACGAGCGCCCGGCAGCAGGCTTTGATGCTGCGGGCTTTGTTCCGATAGAACCCCGTGGTCTTGATTTCCCGCTCGAGGGTTGCGAGGTCGGCGTTCGCGTAATCGGCGGCGGACCGGTATTTCCTGAACAGGTCGGCGGTGACGATGTTGACGCGCTTATCCGTGCATTGGGCGGAGAGGATGGTGGCGATCAGCAGTTCGAGTGCGTTGGAGAAATTGAGTTCGCAATGCGCGTCCGGATAGGCGCGTTTGAGCGCGGCGATGATTCTGGCGGTACGAGCGGTTTTCGTTGCGGTGGTTTCGCGCGGCATGGCGCAGGGAGGGTAGTAAGGGCTGGAGCCGCGGGCAAGATGCTCAAGCTTCGTGTCGTGACTCTTTGAGAATGTCCTCTTTCTGACTCGATGAAAATGTCCCCTTTGGGAGG
>CZCB01002286.1_pt1 | contig 13472 bp, 11 predicted proteins | sample 591991 | NCBI WGS metagenome assembly CZCB01 (sample SAMEA3556809, study PRJEB10932) | anaerobic digester metagenome | reverse complement strand
ATGAATTTGGTAGGATAGACGTACTAGTAAATAATGCAGGAGTTGCACCCAAGGTTCGTATGGACATATTAGAAACAACAGAAGAGAGCTTAGATTTTGTACTTGGAGTCAATGTAAAAGGCACTTTCTTCTTTACACAATTAGTGGCGAATCTAATGATAGAAGAACTTGATCGAATCCCTAATATAAGACCTAAGATCATCAATATTTCATCTATGTCAGCATATACCTCAAGTCCATCTCGAGGTGAATATTGTATATCTAAGGCAGGCGTAAGCATGATAACACTTCTATTTGCAGATCGCCTTGCAGAGTATGGTATAAATGTTTATGAGGTAAGGCCAGGTATCATATATACAGATATGACCAAGGTAGTAAAAGACAAATATGACAAACTCATAAATGAGGGATTGCTACCAATAAAGCGTTGGGGATATCCAGAGGATATAGCAAATGCAGTATCCCTATTTTGCTCTGATAAATTGGAATATTCAACTGGAGAGGTTATAAACGTAGATGGTGGATTCCATATAAGGAGGTTATAGAATGGATAAGAGGACAGTCAATTTAGAAGGCATAGATTTCGATGTGTATTCATTAAATACTATAGTAGTGGGCACAGGTGCAGCAGGCTTTAATGCTGCTGACACCCTATATTCGTTGGGACAGCGCGATATTGCTATATTGACAGAAGGAGTTGACATGGGAACTTCTAGAAATACAGGTTCTGATAAGCAGACATATTATAAGTTAACCCTTGCAGGTGATGAACCTGATTCTATACAAGCCATGGCACAAACATTATTTGATGGGGGATCTATGCATGGAGATATTGCCCTTGTAGAGGCTGCCCTCTCAGCAAAATGTTTCTATAAACTAGTAAACATAGGTGTACCTTTTCCCCACAATAGATATGGTGAATATGTGGGTTACAAGACAGATCATGATCCCAGACAGCGTGCTACTTCCTGTGGTCCTTTGACATCTAAATTTATGACAGAAAAATTAGAGGCACAAGTAAAGGCCAAGGATATAACTATATTTGATAGATATCTAGCTATAGGAATATTGACATCGGAAGACAAGGAAAGTATAGGGCTTATAGCTCTAGATATGGATAATTTAGATAGCCCCAATATGGGTATAACCTTATTTAACTGTACCAATATAATATATGCCACAGGTGGACCTGCAGGTATGTATCTAACATCGGTATATCCGGAGAGTCAAATAGGTGCATCAGGAATAGCCTATGAAGCAGGGGCTAAAGGTGTAAACTTGACAGAATCTCAATATGGTATAGCATCTACAAAGTTTAGATGGAATCTATCTGGTACATATCAGCAGGTTATTCCGCGATATGTATCTACAGATAAAGATGGTAGTGATGAAAGAGAGTTTCTAGAAGAGTATTTTGATGAACCAGGTAAGATGTTAGATGCAATATTTTTAAAGGGATATCAGTGGCCATTTGATCCTCGTAAGGTAGCCAATTATGGCTCATCCCTTATTGATATATTGGTATATAATGAGACACAAATAAAGGGTAGGAGAGTGTTTTTAGATTTTACCCGAAATCCAAGCTGGGGGAGTAAGGACGGAGAGTTGGATTTTTCACTTTTAGGCAAGGAAGGCTATGAATACTTAAAAAACTCCCAGGCATTATTTGGTACTCCTATAGATAGATTGGCTAAAATGAATGAGCCTGCCATTGAACTGTATAAATCAAATGGGATAGATATAACTAGAGAATATTTAGAAATTGATGTATGTGCACAACATAATAACGGCGGTTTACTAGGAAATATATGGTATGAAAGCAATTTAAAGCATTTGTTCCCTGTTGGAGAGGTAAATGGTACATTTGGTATATATAGGCCAGGTGGTAGTGCTTTAAATTCTACACAAGTGGGAAGTTTTAGAGCTGCCCAGTATATTTCTGAAAACTATACTCAGCCACCTCTATCAGTGGAAGAGTTTTTGAAAAAAGCTAAAGATCAAATAATAGATAGGGTGGAAATTGCCAGAGGATTTAAGGCTAATATGGGTAAAAAGTCTAATGTATTAGATATTAGAAAGAGGATGCAAAAACGGATGACAAGGGCGGGAGCCCATATTAGGTCGTTAAATGAATGTGTAAGGGCTATCGAAGAATGTTCAAAAGAATGGAAGGATCTAATATCTAATACTGTCCTTTCATCTTTTGAAGAACTTCCTGATGCATTTAGAAATAGGGATATATTACTTACCCAATATGTATATTTAAATGCAATAAAAGTATATATTGAATCAGGTGGTAGAAGCCGAGGTTCATATCTTGTATATGATGATAAAGGTAAACTACCTATAGAAGGTCTGTCAGAGGAGTTTAAGTTTGTTCTTGATGATGGCAGTCTTACAGATAAGGTAGCTGAAGTAGGGCTTGAAATAGAAGATGGAGGACAATTAAGATGTAATGTAGAGTGGAAACCAGTGAGGCCTATACCTAAAGAAGATAATTGGTTTGAGAATGTGTGGAATGATTATCGAAGTGGTAATATAATAAAATAGAGATTAAAGGGCGATTTCTTTCGCCCTTTAGCATTGTAATAAGATTTTTATGAGAGGAGAGATTGTTATATGATTCCCAAAGTAGGACTTATAGGTATTAGTGGATTTGGTGCAACCCACGGACGTGTTATACTAAATCTAAGCGATAGGAAAGATTTGGAATGTGATGCTTTTGCAGATATAAAGGTAGATCCCAACGATCCAATATATAGCGGTTTGGTATCAAATGGGGCAAAATATTATAAAGACTATAAGGACATGCTAGATAATCATAGGGATTTAGATTTTGTAGTAATCGCCACTCCCATTCCTCTTCATAAACCAATGGCAGTATATGTGTTAAATAAGGGTTTTAATGTTTTATTAGAGAAACCTCCTGCTGTGACCATACAAGATCTAGATGCTATAATAAAGGCAAAGCAAGATTCAGGGAAATTATGTGCTGTGGATTTTCAAAATACATCTCACAAATCATTTATACAATTAAATGACATATTAGGTGAAGGAAAACTTGGTAATATAAAAAGGGTAGTTGGAGTTGGTATGTGGAAGCGGACAGATGATTATTATGAAAGGACTTCCTGGGCTGGTAAGCTAGTTCATAATGGCGACTATGTATTGGATGGCACTATAAATAATCCCCTTGCTCATCTGTTGAATAACTGTCTTATAGTAGCAGGAAGAGGAGATGCTAAAAAGGCAGTACCTAAAGAAGTCCAGGCAGAACTTTATAAAGGCCATAAAATAGAAGCTGAGGATACAAGTTGTGTGAGAATATATACAGAAAATGGTGTGGAAGTTCTCTTTTATGCCACATTATGTCATACTAGTAATGATACACCATATATAATAGTATATGGAGAGAAGGGAAAGGCCATATGGACATATGATAATGATCTTAATATAGAATATGAAGATGGAACGAAAGAGAGTTTTTCTTATGAGAAAGAACCTCTTATAGAGAATATGTATTATAATTTAATAGATGTAATTAAAGGAGAAGAATCTAAATTACTATCATCAATAGAGGATTGCAGAAGTTTTATGTTGGCGTCAAATGGAGCATTTGAGTCTAGTGGGCGTACTTTTCAAATTCCCGATGAGTATATTATAAGGAAAGAGGAAAATGGGACAATAGCTACGTATATAAAAGATATAGAAGAGATAATAAAAAAAGCGTCCCAAAGTGGAAAGTTATTTTCTGAGCTCCCAGTTGAATGGGCGGTAAGAACCAAACCTTTTTCATTAGAAGGATATAAGGAGTTTAATCTTTTTAAGTAAAGCGACTGAAATGTTTTAATAGGGGAGGTTATAAAATGTCACTTAAGGTTGTAACATTTGGAGAGATAATGTTGAGGCTTACTCCACCAGGATATGAAAGGCTTGTACAGGCCAGAAATTTAGATATGACATATGGAGGCGCAGAGGCAAATGTCGCTGTATCTCTTGCTAGATTTGGTATGGAGGCAAGTTATGTGACAAAGTTGCCTAAAAATCCCCTTGGGGATGGTGCTCTAGAGGAGCTCCGGCGCTGTGGTGTCGATACCAATTTTATAGTGAGAGATGGTGATAGGCTCGGTGTCTATTATATGGAGAGAGGTGCCTCCCTTCGTGGTTCAGAAGTTTTATACGATAGGGCAGGCTCAGCGATCGCCAATGCAACCTTATCGGATTTTGACTGGGATGAGATATTTGCCGGCGCCGGCTGGTTCCATTTTACTGGCATAACCCCTGCCTTGGGCGGTGAGCTATTTAATATAACCCTGGAGGCATGTAAATCAGCCAAAGCTCGTGATATTACTGTGAGTTGTGATGTAAATTTTAGGACAAAATTGTGGGATGCTAAGACTGCGGGAGAGAGTCTTGGAAAATTACTTGAATACGTGGATATTTGCATTGTAAATGAAGAACACGCAGGTGAACTGTTTGGTATATATGCCCCTGGGAAGGAGAAGGATAGGGATGCCTTCAATAGAGATATGGCATTATATGTTTCTAAGGCATTAAAGGATAGGTTTGATCTTGATAAGGTAGCTATAACTTATAGGAGGACTATATCGGCAAATGAAAATCTTTGGTGGGCAACCTTATATGATGGAGAGGATATATGTATATCGCCTAAATATCACATAGAGATTATTGACAGAGTAGGTAGTGGAGATGCGTTTGCAGCAGGATTAATATATGGGCTTGCAAATAAAAAAGATCTCCAGTTTACTGTGGACTTTGGTGCAGCTTGTTGTGCTTTGAAACATACCATAGAAGGTGATTTTAATCATGTGTATTTCGATGAAGTTAAAAAGCTCATGGAAGGCAAAGGTGGAGGCAGGGTGAGTAGATAATAGGTTTATTCGCTTATTGTAAAAGGCACCACATTGATATATAATTGGCTCTAGATATATGTATCAAAGAGGGGGAACGTAATGAAGTGGAAGAATGAAAATATTGCCTATTTGATAGCTTTACCAGCTATAATACTGGCATTTATATTTAAGTTATTCCCTTTAGCTGGTGCCTTTAAATTACCTTTTCTTGATTATAAGACTAATAGTGGTATAAGAGGTAGTAATTACATAGGACTTAAAAATTTTTCTAATCTCTTTTCTGCATATTATTTTAGACGTTTAGTGTCTAATACTTTTATATTGAAGATTGGTTTTGTATTTGTATCTGGTATTATAGCTTTAATATTAGGAATAGCATTGAGCTATATAAAAGAGAGATGGCTTAGAGATATTTTTATAATAATATTTACTATCCCGTTTTTTATTCCTATTGTGGTATTTAGTTATATAGTATTGTTGGTATTTAAATCTCATCCTAGTCTATTTTTACCTTTTAAAGAGGTTCTATTGAATCCAGAACGTTTTCGTTTAATGTATATAATATTAGAATCCTTAAGGACTAGTGGAATACTTTCAATAATTGTGTTTTACTTTATTAAAGCTAACCGGCAAAAGGAAAATACTAGTAAAGAGACTGCATTTAAGGCTATTGTCTTATTTTTATTTATACAGTTATCGTCTATAATGACTGTCAATTTTGAAATGTTAAATGAGTTTATAAATCCTCTCGTATATAATGCAGCGGGTACATTGGATACTTTTATATTCGAAAGTGGAATAATTAGTGGAGATGTAAATCAAGCTGCATCTATCTGGTTTTTGAGATTTATAATTCAACTGCCTATAACAATTGGGGTTTATTATATAATAAAAAGTGCATACTATGAGGAGTTTATTGAAAGGAAAGAACTAAAATATGATGTTGAACCATCAGATAAGATTGTATTTAGTGTAGCAGAAGAGGGAAAAGTTGAATATAATGAGTCTAGTAGACTTTGGAGTGTGATTATATGCCTTATATATGCGTCAATATTCATGATTCCTATTATATCAATTTTTAGTATTGATGGTGGAGTAGATAATTATAGACTTCCAAATATGGATATATTTACTTCATTTATAAAGTACATATTCATAACATCTATAGCTACTATACTAAATTTGGTGATTACAGTCTTACTTGCCTATCCCCTTAGTACATCTCATTCTAAGAAGAAGACAATATATGAAATATTTTTACTTATACTGCTTGTAGCCGGACAAGGGGGAGTACATGAATATATATACTTTGAAAAGCTTGGTCTTATAAATACGATATATCCTTATATATTAAATGGATTTTTTTCAGTGATGAATATATTTGTGTTGGGAAGTATATATATGAGCCAGTACAAATTTTCTAATTTTAGGGAATACTTATATAGAATATGGAAACCGGCAATTGCACTAGCAGGTTTTCAATTCATTGCTATGTGGAATTCTTACTATCCATCTCAAATTTTGTACTTGAATAATCCTGAATTTTTTTCACCTGTCATGATTTTTAAGAATATTGTCATGGATATGCAAACAGATTTTAATGCATCCCTTCTTACGTTGGGTTTTCTTGTAAGTTTACCTTCTATAGTTATAGGAATAGCTATATGTTTGTTTGCTGATAATAGGGTGTTTATAAGTCGTATAAGGGATTAGATATATAGAACAAAGGATGCAAAGGCGCTTAAAAAACTCATATGTAGTACTTAATATAAGGTGATGGAGTTTAGCATCCATTTAAGAACTAATTCTTAGGTGGGTGTTTTTTATAGGACTTTATACAAAAATTCCACCTCAAAATCCCAAAACATTGACGTAATATGTATAAAAATATATAATATGCAAATAGGACTTTTAATCATACTAGATGGAGGATGGAAATATGGAAAAAACAGAACAACGTGAACAATGGGGTTCCAGACTTGGTTTTATATTAGCTGCAGCTGGTTCCGCAGTAGGTTTAGGGAATATATGGAGATTTCCCTATGTAGCTGGTGAAAATGGAGGAGCTGCTTTTATTATTATATATCTTATTGCGGTTATATTAATTGGTTTTCCACTGATGTGTACTGAAGTTGCTCTAGGAAGAAAATCACAGAAAAATCCAGTAGGGGCTTTTTCTGCTTTGTCCCAAAAAAAATATTGGAAAATAGTAGGAATATTGATTGTAGTAGTGGCTGCATTTATACTCTCTTATTATTCAGTAATTGGAGGATGGTCTTTGGCATATATGTCAAAGTCAGTGATGAGTGGATTTAAACCTGGAATCGATTACGAGGAATTATTTGGTAGCCATATTTCACAGATAGGAGTACCTATAATATGGCATGGTTTATTTATGATACTTACATTAGCAATAATTGAGTCAGGTGTTATCAAAGGCATTCAAAAATGGTCTAAGATTTTGATGCCATCTCTATTTTTATTGCTAATTGCAATGGCATTGAGGTCTCTAACTTTGCCTGGAGCAACTGGGGGTATTGAGTTTTTCTTGAAACCTGATTTTAGCAAGATAACATTTAGTACTATACAAGCTGCCATAAGTCAGGCTTTTTATTCGCTAAGTATTGGAATGGGACCACTTATAACCTATGGCAGCTATCTAGGTAAAGAAGATAATATTCCTGATAATGTAGGTTGGGTAGCAGGAATGGATACTATGGTTGCGATAATTGCGGGTCTTGCAATATTTCCAGCGGTTTTTGCTATGGGTTATGCTCCTGATGCAGGTGCAGGACTAGCATTTATAACCCTTCCAGCTGTATTTTCTCAGATGCCAGGGGGAAGCTTATTTGGATTTATATTTTTCTTATTGCTCAGTGTAGCGGCTTTAACTTCTGCAATGTCCTTATTAGAAGTAGTGGTAGCATGGTTAATAGATGAGAAAGGTTGGGATCGTCGAAAGGCATCAATAGGATTGGGAATTGTAATATTTATAATAGGTTTACCTGCTACACTTGGTTATAGCGTATTAAGTGATGTAAAATTTTTAGGTATGGACTTACTAGATACCTACGATTTTATAACCAATAATATGGTTCTTCCAATAACAGGGTTGTTTACTTGTCTGTTTGCAGCTTATGTTTGGAAGACGGAAAAGGTCATGGAAGAAATTAATAATCCTAAGGGGAAGCTTTCCTTTGGTTCACTATATAGGATTTTGATTATGGTTATAATCCCGATTGCAATATGTTTTATAATGGTCATGAATTTAATTGAAAAGTTTGGAGCGTAATAATGAGAGGGAAAGCTGAAATGCTTTCCTCTTTCTACTATGTATGCAAATAAAGGAGGAGTATTATGGTTCAAGGTAGAGATTATATAGGAGTAGGAGTAGGCGCTGTTATTTTAAATGATAAAGGCGAAGTATTACTGTTACTGCGTGAGAGAGCTCCTGAGGCGGGATGTTGGTCTATACCTGGGGGAAAGGTAGAACTATTTGAAACTATAGAGGAGGCAATTAAAAGAGAGGTGAAGGAAGAATTAGGTGTAGATATTGATATTATAGAGCTTTTAGGAGTGACAGATCATATAGTAGAAACTGAAGAGGTTCACTGGGTGGCTCCTACATTCTTAGCTAATATTGTAGGGGGACAAGTCAGAAATATGGAACCTAAAAAACACGAAGAAGTTAAATGGTTTTCAGTTGAGGCCTTGCCTGAAAATATTACAATAACAACCCAGAGAGGAATAGAATTCTTACATATAAAAAATATGTTATAATATCTATATGAGTGAATGCAGAGGTAAAGACAAAGTAAGAGGATAGATTTGGAATTTAACTATATTTATAGGATGAGATTTTTAACTCATCCTATAAATAGTGATGAAAGGATAGAAAAATATGATACGAGAGCGCCTTAATATAGAAAACCCACAAGAAATATTGGATCAGATTGAAGATTTTATAAAAAGGAGTGTATCTAGATACCATAAAGATGGCTGCATATTGGGTATAAGTGGTGGTCTGGACTCTGCCCTCACTGCCTACATAGCAGTTAGAGCTGTTGGAAAAGAAAATGTTATGGGGTTATTTATGCCCGAGAGGGATACGAGTAAGGCTACGTATGCAGATGCTCGTATGCTAGCTAAGATTTTAGGTATTCCATTTAATGAGATAAATATAAAGCCAGTGGTTAGAAAAATGGGTGTATATTCACTTCAGCCACCTGCTTTTTATGTACCACGTGGTCTTCAGGAAAAATATGTGTATAACAAGAATAAAAAACATTCTAAGGAAAATGAACCTACATTTTTGAGGATGTTAAAGGGAGGCGATGGAGACCCAGAGTTACAAAAGCATATGGCATATTTAAACACTAAACAACGTATCCGTATGACATACATATATTATTATGCAGAACTCAATAACTTACTTGTTTTAGGTAATCTCAATAAAAGTGAATATATGACGGGTTTTTATGTAAAATATGGCGATTCAGCAAGTGATATACAACCTCTTATACCATTTTATAAGACACAGATAATACAATTATCTAAAAGCATGATGGTACCAGATAGTATTATAAACAAATCTCCTGCTCCAGATCTCATGCCAGGTATGAATGATGAAGAAATATTGAATATATCTTATGATAGCTTAGATGTCATATTAGCAGGATTAGATATGGGTGTGGATGATGAGACAATGGCTAGTGAGGCAGGTGTAGATAAATCCAATATAGCATATGTAAAGAGACTTATTGAATTATCTGAGGTACTTAGGAGGGATATAGACAGTCCCAATATAGATCTTGTCAATTGATTTTAAATGAAGGTGGATAAACGTGGTTAAGGATAAGATAGTAGATATACATGCACATGTATTTCCAGAAAAGATTGCAAAGAAGGCGGCTAAGTCTACAGGGCGTTATTATGGAATTCCTATGTATAGTGATGGAACAGTTTCTTCTTTATTGGAAAATGGTAAAAAAATTGGAGTATATAAATATGTAGTTCATTCTACGGCCACAAAGGCCGATCAGGTACAGTCGGTAAACAATTTTATTGCATCAGTCCAAAAAAGGAATGATGCATTTATAGGCTTTGGCACTCTTCATCCTGATTTTGATGATATTGAAGGGGAAGTTGAGAGGATTTTATCCCTTGGATTAAAAGGGATAAAACTTCATCCAGATTTCCAAAGATTCAACATAGATGATAGATATGCTATGTCTATATACGAGGCAATAGAGGATAGACTTCCTCTACTCATACATATGGGGGATGAAAGAAGAACATTTTCACACCCAAAGAGACTGGCTCATATACTAGATATATTTCCACATCTCACTGTTATAGCTGCTCATATGGGAGGATATAAGATGTGGGATGAGTCTATGGAATATCTTGTGGGAAGGGATATTTACTTTGATACATCAAGTACACTTATGTTTCTAAATAATGATAAGGTTGTAGAGATGATAAGGACACATGGATCTGAAAAGGTATTCTTTGGGGTTGATTATCCCATGTGGTCTCATGAGGAGGAGCTAAAGAGGTTATGTTCTCTGGGACTTTCAGATGATGAATTGGAACTTATTCTGTGGAAAAATGCACATAGATGTTTCAATACATGGCTATAGGTTTAATTATAGACAAAGGTCTATGCAATTATATAATGGGGAACTAGTTAATAAACTTATGTAGACCTTATAAGTATTAATCTGTGTCATATATACACAGGAAAGGGGAAGGATTCGTTATGAAAAAGACAGCATTTTTTGTATTTCGCGCTGATAGTATGTGTTTTGTCCATGTACTTCTTTATGTAAAAGAGCTCTATGATAAGGGGAATGATGCCAAGATAATATTAGAAGGTCAGGGGACAACCCTTATTAAAGCTCAAGAAGAAAAAGAAAATCCTCTTTTTTTGGAGGTCAAGGAGTTAGGTCTTATAGACGGGGTATGTCGTGCATGTTCTGGCGCCATGGGAGTACTGGAATATAATGAAAAGTCTGGTATACCTCTCTTGGATGAACTTCAAGGTCATCCTTCCATGGAACGGTATATGTCGGAAGGTTATGATATTATAACTATGTAAGAATTATTTGTCCTATTTGTTAATATCTCCATATCTAGAGTTCTATAATAACCTTATATAAGGCCTCGTTTTAATATGATTAAGAGGTCGTCATAGTATTTATCTAGTCATGAATATATAGACTTAATCGATTTAATTTAAATTATTTATAGATCTTTTAAGAATATTACCTATACAGAGCCTGTCTATTATATTATAATTAATATAGTGATTAAAATCTTGTCTAATTAGGAGGTTTATTTTGGAATGACAAAAGTATCTGAGATAAATGATAGACTCTGTGGTGGAGTAATTATGGATGTTGTAAATGTAGAACAGGCAAGGATTGCAGAGAGCGCCGGCGCAGTGGCGGTAATGGCATTGGAGAGAATTCCAGTGGACATAAGGAATCATGGTGGCGTTGCTAGAATGTCAGATCCACTGTTGATACAGGAGATACAAGAGGCAGTTTCAATTCCGGTAATGGCTAAGGTGAGGATAGGTCACTTTGTAGAGGCACAGATATTGGAGGCCCTTGAAGTAGACTATATTGATGAAAGTGAAGTTTTGACACCTGCAGATGAAGAACACCATATAGATAAAAATAAGTTTAATACACCTTTTGTCTGTGGCGCGAGGAATCTAGGTGAAGCACTTAGACGTATAAATGAAGGTGCTTGTATGATTAGAACAAAAGGCGAGGCAGGAACTGGTAATGTCGTTGAGGCTGTAAGACATGTACGAACTGTAATGAATGATATTAAGGCATTACAGGATATGTCAGATGTACAGCTAAAAGCTGAAGCAAAGAAGATGAAAGTACCCTACGAATTATTAAAAGAAGTAGCTAAATCTGGTAAATTGCCAGTTTTAAACTTTGCTGCTGGAGGAATTGCCACACCTGCAGATGCTGCTTTGATGATGCAGTTAGGATGTGAAGGTGTGTTTGTAGGTTCTGGTATATTTAAATCATCTGATCCCCAAAAACGCGCAAGGGCTATAGTAGAGGCAGTGAAAAATTATGATGACCCAGATGTCCTATTGGAAGTATCAAAGGGATTAGGAGAGGCAATGCCAGGAATTGAAATTGATAAATTAGAAGATGACCAATTATATGCAAAAAGAGGAATATAGAAGGAGAGCTTTTATATATTTTTAGCTTGAAAAGCAGGGTAAAACTAGTATAAAGAGCTAATTTTCTCGTCACAATAGTTAGCAATATCGGAAAACGCTTAACTTTTACGAAGTTAAGCGTTTTTTGCGCAAAAAATAGTTATTGGCATTTGACAAAAATAAAAAATAGTTGTATCATATTATTGGCATTTGCTAATAATACATAAAAGGGAGGATAGATAGATGAAAATAGCCATTTCTGCAAAAGGACCAACATTAGACAGTATACTCGATGAAAGGTTTGGACGATGCCAGTATTTTATACTAAAAGACACTGAGACGGGAGAAGTGGAGACAGTGGAGAATAGGGGGCTTACATCTGAAGGGGGCGCTGGAATTGCAGCATCTCAGCAGCTCATAGATGAAGGTGTAAGTGTTATAATTACGGGCAATCTTGGTCCAAATGCATTTGAGCTTATAGAGAAATCTGGGATTGATGCATATAAATGTGAAGAAATGATCATAAGGGATGTCTTAGAAAAGTATGGAAGCAATGAGCTTTCTAAGATCCAAAAGTCAGGTCCAGCTCATCATGGTGGACATTGAGCTAAGGAGGAGAACAGTTTGAATGTAGCAGTACTAAGTGGCAAAGGAGGAACGGGAAAGACTACAATCTCTACAAATCTTGCATTGGCTTTAGGAGCATCTTATATTGATTGTGATGTAGAGGAGCCAAATGGGTTTCTATTTTTAAAACCTAATATAGAAAATACAAAAAAGGTGATGGTGGAATATCCAGTAATAGACGATGATAAGTGTACAGATTGTAGTGCATGTGCCGACATATGCCAATTTAATGCCCTCGCAAGTACAGGTAATAGTATATTGCTCTTTGAAAAACTATGTCATGGATGTGGTGCTTGTAAAATAGTATGTAGTTGCGGAGCATTGGACTATGGGAAGAGGGAAGTAGGCAAAATAGAAGAAGGTATGGGACATGGTATAAACTGTAGTAGAGGAGTATTAAATATAGGCGAACCAATGGCAGTGCCTGTTATAAAGGGTTTACTTAAAAATTTAGAAGGTCGATTAAATATTATAGACTGTCCACCTGGGACTTCATGTAATGTAGTGATGTCACTTAGATATGCAGATAGTGCAATATTGGTGACCGAGCCTACTAAATTTGGACTTCATGATCTAAAGAGGGCAGTAGAGCTTGTAGAGAAATTTGATATTCCCTTTGGTGTAATAATAAATAAAGATGATAACAGGGAAAATATAGTCAAATCTTACTGCAAGGAGAGACAAATTAAAATAATAGGAACGGTTCCATACAGTGATTCAATTGCCCTTACCTATTCAAAAGGTGAGATGCTCTACGACAATCTAGAGAATAAGGCTGT